>CEOC01116537.1_pt1 | contig 14029 bp, 12 predicted proteins | sample 356191 | NCBI WGS metagenome assembly CEOC01 (sample SAMEA2619952, study PRJEB7988) | marine metagenome | biome: marine biome (ENVO:00000447); feature: deep chlorophyll maximum layer (ENVO:xxxxxxxx); material: "saline water (ENVO:00002010), including plankton (ENVO:xxxxxxxx)" | depth 17 m
AGCACACTGGAGCAAACAATAATTCGCTGGTCATCAACCCAAATAATCATAGCAATGGCGTTGACATAGAGGTTTTTCAATCTGATAACTCAAGCACGAAAAAGAGTTTATGTTTGAATCCATATGGCGGCAATGTAGGTATTGGGACTACGAGTCCTGAATCAAACTTGCACATCGCAACAACAACAATGGGGTCTGATCTTAAAATTACAAGTAATACCGGTGATTTAAATATAGGTATATGGGATAAACATGTTTTTTTTACTAATTATAGTAATGAAGGGTTTACTTTTAGAGTACAACAATACGGAGGCTATACACCTCCATTTATGACAATTACAAATGGCGGTAATGTAGGTATTGGGACTACGAGTCCTTCTTCTATTTTAAATCTAGCAAAAGTTTTGCTTAACGATTCAACTGATAACTCATTTATGATCAATTTCGAAAATACAGTACAGGGTTATTGGGATTGGGCAATAGGACCAGCGATTAGAAACAACGCTGCGGTATTTTGTATTCGTGGAGGTGGCGATGGCGTGAGTAATCTAAATGATTTATTTACACTACATGGTTCCGGAAGTGTAGGTATTTGGACTACAAGCCCACAATCATACGCAACGTTTGCTGTTAGAGATTTAAAATGGACCAATAGGGGTGGTGATTCTTGGACTGGAACGTATGCAGATGGTAATAGTTATCAGAGTGGAGGAACGAGTAATCAGAATTATAGCGGTTATTTTCAATATGCTGTATATTGTAATCAATTACATACTGCGTCAGACAGAAGAATCAAGAAAAATATTGTTGACATTAATGACGACACAGCATTACAAAAACTACGATTATTGAAACCGAAAGCATATAACTATATTAATGAATATCAAAGAGGGTCAGAGACTGTTTTTGGATTTATTGCTCAAGAGGTTGGTGAAGTGTTTCCAGAATCAATTAATGTAATTAAAGAACACGTTCCAAATATATATCAGATTGGCGAAGTTCTACAAGACAGCAGTGGGGTTTTCAATATTATTCAGTTTTCAAATTTCAATACAAATGATATTCTCCGAGATGCTTCTGGTAATATATATACAAATTTAGAAATTGTAGAGAAAAGTAATACATCTTGTGAGGTAGAAATCAATAGCATCATAGATGATTCTAAAATACAAGTAAATATTGATTTGTCTGATAAATGTTTAATTTCGAATGACAATAAGAATCTTATTTTTGTAAACGGTCAACGTGTAGATGATTTTAATAATCTAAATAAGTCTGCGATTTGGACAGTAGCCACTGCTGCCTTACAAGAAGTGGACCGTCAATTACAAGCCGAGAAAGCCAAAACCGCAACGTTGGAAGCAGAAATAGCCACATTAAAATCCAAAAATCAAACCATAGAATCGCAAATGATTAGTATATTAAACCGTTTGAACGCTTTAGAAAATCCTCCATAAAAAATTGATTCTAAAATATCAAACAATATAGAATAATATCAACTACTATTCTATATTTAGTAAAATGAAGTTTTGTAATGAGTGTGATAATATGCTTTATATTGGAATCGACGCAGAAAATACTAATCAATTGACATACTTTTGTCGCCAATGTGGAACAAATGAATCCATTAATGACCCCGAAGGACAAGTCATTCTGGAAAGTCACTTCAAATCTGAAGAACATCAACTCCATCACATTATTAATAAATATACCAAATATGACCCCACACTTCCTCGCATTCAAAATGTCAAATGTCCCAACAAAGATTGTGCCACAAATGAAAAATCGTCAGCACCCGCGGAAATTATTTATCTCAGATATGACGACGCAAATATGAAATACGTGTATTTATGTGTCGAATGTGATACATTCTGGAAAACCAGCACCAAACAATAAAAAATATATACACAGGTTTCATACACAATACTTTGATTACGCAAGAATATCTAAATCCTTCAATCGCCAGTATTCACAAGCACCATCAGGTAAAGGTCTTTGTATGATAAAAGGGATTTTTTTCTCTTCGAATTCTTTCAATGCGATTAAATATCCATCAATAATAGTCGGATCTAAATTCTCAATAAATGGCGTCGCACCAGCATCCAATTGCTTCGCCCGTTCACCCAACACACGAGCCTTTTCATATTTAGAAATAAACGGAATCGTCCGATGTAATGGGTCTACAATATTTCCTTTAGCATCTTTCACAATTGTGCATAATGCTTCGATTTCTTCGTAGTTTTGAACGTGGAGCTCCGGATGATGGTCTTGTATGATATTTTTCTGGAGATTTTCGTCGAATTTTTTCAAATAATCCTCATCATCATCTTCTTCATCTTCTTCTAAATCTATGTCGAAATGACCGTGTTCACCTAATCCATCCACGTCTTCTAAAGACAAATCCTTGTGTCGTTCATCTTTATCAATATCCGACAAAGAACCATCATCATCCATATTTAGGTCACCATCATCGTCAATTTGAATATCTTCATCGTCATCGTCATCTTCATCATCATCGTCTTCATCACCTCTAACTTTTTCTTTTAGTTTGAAACCCTTGGATTTTTTTTGTGTTTCTTGTTCTTCTTCAGACGTCACGGAACCTATTTCAGATTCAACATCACTTATTTCTTCAGGTTCAAAATCAGCCATTATCAATATATTCTATTATGATATATTGATATTTCTATTTCGTTTTTATTTGAATCAATTTTTTATGATTTCCAGTTTTTACCACAATCTAAACAAGTTACGAAAATGGTAGAAGGCTCATCCGCACTTCTTGTTTGCATTTCATAATAAGTACACTTCTTTGACTTACACTTCCTACAAGTAAACATATCTGTGGAAGCCACTGCTTTATTGTCATATCTGGATTCATTTCGCTTTATTTTCATTTCAATCAATTTTGACCATCGTTGAGGATTCATTTCTTGATGGGTCATCGATTCCAATGCTTTAGGAGTTATTTCGCCACTTTTCAATTGTTCCAAAAATTCCGGATTTTTCATATTCATATAAATTGTCCGCAATCTGTCTAAATATATGTGGACAAACATTGGATTTTCCCATTTAATAATAATTTCCTTACTTCGCGATTCCTTGATTGCGTAATTGTATACACTTGTTTCAATATGTTTCGTCTTTTTCTCATCTTCCAAAATGTCACACAATTTAGAAACAATATTACTTCGAAATTGTATTGGATTTTCTATGACAGTCATTGTAAACTATGAATTATATACCATCTTGTGTTTATGTTTTTTTAACATCAATTTTCTTTACACATATTCTTCTTCGGTCAATTCGCCGTCATATTGTGGCTCTTTTTGTGACTGAACTATTGGAATAGAAGTGTCGATTTTTTCAAACACCGATTTCTTTTGACTTTTCGGCTTATGTGTCTTTCCGACTGTAGGAGGTTTTTCTTTACCACCACCAGACTTTTTTTTGGATTTCTTTTGTATGACCTCTTCCTCGGATTCCGTGTCTGATTCATCATAATCTGCCTCGTCATCATCATCTCCATCATCCACCACAAATCCGTCTTTGGCATATCCAGATTTGGTTTTAGGAATATCGTCATATATATCTTCATCATCTTCTTCGTCTTCGTCGCTTTCACCAATGTCTTCAAAACCACCATATAATGCCTCGTAAATCTTTTCCCATTTATCAGAAGACATTGAAATGACTTCGTCTTCAGTATTCATACACAATAATACTACACTACCAAAGAACAGTGTGTTGTCTACTGGAGGTGGCAATTCGTATTTATTTTCTTGACCAGCTCTTCCGGATGTTTTTCCATAAATGCTTATGGCCATTTTTTCACCATTAAGTTCGATGTCCCATTGATGGTGTCTTTGGAAATCAGTGTCGCTTTTGAAACCGGCCTTTTTATATAAATCTTTTTCGTCATATTCTTTGATGTTCAATTCCTTGACACTTCCTAATTTATTTATAATCAAGATAACTGGCATATTGTTGTGATATAATAGCAAGAATTTTCTATATTATTTTCAATTTTCAATTTTTCAAAATCAATTTTTTGCTTATTCGTAAAATACAATAAGCCCAATTATATGTGTATGATATAGATTTATATGTGGTTGAAGCTCATCATAAATATATTAATTTCTATTTTTTTAATTTATTCATTCCATCAATTGTGGGATTATTTGAGAACCACGTATTCAAAACAAACCACAAAAGACCTCATAAAATTTCAAACAGAAAAATATAAGAAGATAATCGACCATATGCAGCCATCGCCTACAACTGCCGATATACCCACATTACCACCGTTTTACAGAGAAGTTGATACGAATCCTTTGAAAGATGATTTAGAAGATTTTGTTAATAATCTCCAACAAAATGGTCCTCAAGATTTCTAAAGGTTCTCAACAGGTTCTCAAAACACTGAAAAATATTTCGTGTAAAAAAACCATCCAGAATTTTTATTGTGATTTTTATTTCTATTTTTTCTACAAAATATTTTTCAGTGTTTTGAGAACCTGTTGAGAACCTGAATATAACAACACATTAAATTGTATAATTATTGCTTTATTCTGGGGGTTTACAGTGGTTGTAATTAGAAATGCCATCCCAAGCAATATTATGAACATTTGCCCATTTTTGTTTTTCACACAAACCCGAGCCATATATATTCCAATTAACGTGTTTGAAATTGACTTTGTTTATTTGTGGGGTTTTCTCATTGTAACCGTGTGGAAAGTCTTTTGTATAATATCCTAAAGTTTCGTAATAAGGTTTTCCAACTTCTTCTTTTTTAGTGAATTTATTAAACATTTTAGGTAAAAGCGAATAGTTTTTTTTACGGTTTATCATTTCGTATTCATACACTTGATGTCCTTTAATGTTACCCATATTGGTGCCGTCTTGTGGAATTTCACAGAGACCATTGGCGTCTAGTTTCCAATAGTCAGGACAGTCTACGGACACTGGTGGGTATAACGGATTTTTACTATTGTATGAGATGTACATTAATATAGTTGTAGCGATTAACACAAATATAGCCACAGCAATAATAATCATATGAAAGGGTTGCATTGTTTTTTGTATATACATAACATACACAAAAAAGACTAGATTATTGTTTGATGGTGTAGTTTTCAGAATATTCATTTATAGTAGAAGCACACAAGGAAGAATTCGAAACACCGTCCCACAGAACATTGTTCAAATTTGCCCAAGCAGTAAGACCACAATTATTGTTGGCATCATCTGGTAACAAATCTTGTGTCCATAATGAGTCTTTGAAATCAATTGCTTTTTTACCGTTGTGGTCGATGTATTGAAATCCAACTGGATTGGCATAAGGTTGTTTGCCAGCATTCAAAGCATTTTCATCGCTGGGAACAATACACATAGAACCATCCATTTGCCAATAATCAGGGCACTGTGCGGCGTTGGGTGGAAATTGTCCTTTGTATTCACTATTCTTCGCTAATAATCCAATGGTTGTTAATACAATAATTAATATTAATAAAGCGATTCCAGATACTAATAGATAAAAGTTCATATATTATATGCGGTGATATTTTTTCAATTATTTGGCTAAATTATCCATTTCATTCATTAAAATGGCCGAGACTTCTCCTACAGTTGGTTTCCTAGAATAACAATCTGTATACCAAGATACAAATGCTAAAAATAGGAAAATCATTATAATAATTTTGTAAAAAGCATCCATAATGGTGTTCGATATATTTTAGGTGTTTATTTTATTTTTGAGTTTTGTTTTTGTATGTTCTTTCTACAATTATTTCTATATACAAAGTATAATAGTTGTAAGATAAATATGGAAAAAGATAGTCAAACAGCATTTGAAAAAGAATATTCTAAAAAAATACTTACACAAGATTATTATAATGGAAGAGTCAATATTATTGAACAAAAAGACCCCGATGCTATTTTCAAAATGCAAGAACGTATTGGTCTCAAAAATAAGTCCACGGGATATTTCTCTGCCTTGGCCGGTAATGATTGGGAGGAAAATATGTTGTCCAAAGTATTTTTCTCGGCGGAAAATGTCCAGATTCTACAAAATGGTCTCCGTGCTGGTGTGTATGATATGTCCGACAAACAAATTGTGATTCCCCCTCAAAACGTCGATCAATTGAAAATCGTTATGAGAAGCACATATTTACAATATGCCGAACACAAACCTACACAAATCAAAGAACAAGTCGCACGCTTAAATAAACTTGTGTGGGATTACGTGATTCCTACTGTTTATAAAGAAGCTGTCGGATACTTGAAATATATGAAGGACCAAAGTACATTAGTGACTCCAATGGACCTTCCATTACATCACGACCGTCAATACAAACAACTCGAAATCAAACCATTCTTCTAAATATCAATAAAAAATATGTGTGTTGATATTTAGTTTTTATCTGTAGTACGTTTTATCTATACTATGTTTTATCAGATCTATAGGACCTATTTCTTTTTTGGTTTCTTGGCAGTAGACGACGTCTTTGTTTTAGACCCTCCTCCTTGAGGCTTTTCTTTTTGTAATTCTTCGCGTCGTTTCTTATAAATACCATATTGTTGCTCCAACATATCCAATTCCCGCAACCAGATTGTCTCGACAGTTGTTTTAGATAATTCATCTAAATCTTTTGTCATATTTTCCTTGTCTTCCATAATTTTCACTACATTTTCTTCTGAAACGGAATCCATCGGCATTTTAATCAAATACTTGTAATCACCATCCAATTTCACAAACTCCATCGACTCCAACAATTCAGTAATTTGTTGGGCCGTCTTACGTCTTAAGTCAATTGTTCCATTGAGTGTTTGTTTGATATACTTGGCCTTGTTGGATAACTTCACTAGTTTTTGCCGCATATCCGTTAACTGTGCGGCTTTTCGCTTCTCATATTTGTCCAATCGAACTTTAGTAAATCCATCAATGATTTCTTCCACACTGTTGTATTTATGTAATTTAGAATCTTCATCAAACATATGCATATTAGTTGTGCTTACTGTTGTAGCTAGTTTCAGAGCCTTTTCTACACCATTTACACCATTCGCATCTAGTGCTTTATTCTCGAGTTCTTGTAGTTTACCTTTGGCGAATGTTATGGTGAAATCGACATTAACTTCTGTTGAAAAGGACACCATATCTTTGATGATTGGCGTGATTTTCTTTCCAGATTTATCCGTGGCACCATCCATCAATTGCTCCAACATATTTGTGTATGGCATTGTCCAAGTTCCAATGGGGAGTTCACTGATTCTGATTTTATCTTCACCGATTTTCTCATACACACCCTTGATGAGATATTTAGATTCACCTTCTATTTTCGAAACGGTTCCTTTGAACCCTTCGTAATAAGGCACAAACTCAATCATTTCATTAGAACGACTATTCAATTTATTTCTCAAATATTGTATGATGGTCACAGGATTGAACGAAGGAATCGAACACGAAAATCCAGTTCCAATACCTGAAATACCATTGATTAAGGAAAACGGAATGATCGGAATGTAATGTTCAGGCTCGACAATAGTTCCATCATCATCCACATAATTCAATATAGCATCATCCGCTTCCGGAAAGATATATCTTGTAAGAGGATTCAATAATGTAAAGATGTATCTTTCCGAAGCACTGTCATCGCCACCTTGAAGACGCGAACCAAACTGACCATTGGGCTCCAACAAATTAATATTGTTTGAACCCACGTATGTTTGAGCCATATTCACAATCGCACCATTCAAAGAAGCTTCACCGTGATGATATGCCGAGTGCTCAGACACATATCCTGAAAACTGAGCCACCTTGATTTCCGATGTAAGTTTTCTCTTGAAAGCCGCATATAAGATTTTACGTAAAGATATTTTCAAACCGTCGATGGCATTAGGAATTGAACGAGCACAATCATAAGAACTGAAATGAATCATTTCTTGGTCAATGAACTCTTCGTAAGGCACTTGTGGTCGGTTCGTATCTAAATAAGATAATTTGTTGTAGTTTTCCAACCAAGTCTTACGATCATCTGGCCGTTTTTTATTGAAGATTTTGTCTATTGTGTCATCGCTGATTTTACCACTGTGGACAAAGTCGACAATTTTTTTGTTGGCGAAATATTCTTTGAATTCTGTGGCGGTCGAAGTTCCTAAACCCTTAAAATACTTGATTGTCCATCTAGACAATTCATTAGGGTCCATTTGTTGTTTCCACGTCATGTATTCTCCGTCATTGTAGAACAAGAGTGTTTGAGTTCCTTTCTTTGCTCGTAAAATGGGAGTATTCATGAAACTGATGAATCCGGGTATTTTCATAAGACCTTCCCATTCACTATGAAACAGATTAATACAAAGACCTTTGATATGACTTCCATCTAAATCTTGGTCGGTCATTACCATGATTTTGCCATATCTCAAACACGAATGAACTTTCTCTAAAGAATCGTAGACTTTTCCACTTTCCAATCCGAGAATTTTCTTGATATCCGCGATTTCCTTATTTTCGGAGATTTTCTTGGAAACTTCTCCGCGAACATTTAGAAGCTTACCTTTTAAAGGATATATACCGATATTGTCGCGGTCTTCACTGGATAACCCAGATACAATACCCGACATAGCACTTAATCCCTCACACAAAATCAATATACAGTCTTTGGAATTGGCCGTGCCACTCTTATTGGCATCGATGAAATTGGCGATTCCGCGGACAGATTTTGTTTTGGACCCATCCGTTTTCTTAGCGAGTTTGTTGTCTTTGGCTTCGGTCAAACTACACGCCACATCCATGACGCCCATTTTTGCGACCTTTTCTATGAAACCGTCAGACACCGTACACGTAGAACCGAATTTACTAGAAGGCGTATTCATATAATCTTTTGTTTGACTATCGAAAGAAGGATTCTCTACATCACATCTCAAAAACAACACCAATTGTTCTTTAATGGAACTCGCATTGACTTTTACCTTTTTCTTCTTCTCGATATAATCACACAATTTACGTGTAATTTGACCCATAATATAATCCACGTGTTTTCCACCTTTGAATGTGCATATGCCATTAACAAAGGACACTTGGATGAATTCGTGTGTAGGAGACAACGCGACACCGTATTCCCAACGTTCACTCGAAGACTCATACACACGCTTTCCTCCTTCTTTGTCCTTGGTTCCGACATACAAATCAATATATTGTTGGAAATTCTTTACGGGGACGGTTTCACCATTAAATGAAACTTTGATTTTTTTAGCGGAATGGTCGGTAACAGCACCGATATCAAAGACACGCTTTTTCAACAAACACATCATATCTGAAGTGAGACCGTGTTCGAATTGGAGTCTTTGGTAGTCGGGTTTGAAAACGACCTTGGTGTAGGGTTTTCCGGAGCATTTTGTGATTTTTGGTTTACAAATTTCGTCTAAATTGTTTTTGAATTCTTGGCAATATTTTAGGCCGCGAGTATGGTCGACGGTTTCGATATAGCCGTAGGTGGACCAAATGAGGACAAGTTTGAAACCGAAACCGTTTTTACCTCCGACGATTTTCTTTTCATCTTTATTGTAGTTGGTGGAAGTGCGTAAATGTCCGAAAATCATTTCTGGAATCCAGAGGTCATTTTCGGGATGTTTCGCAACATCGATTCCATTACCATCATTGACAATAGTAATGGTGCCGTCTTCGGCAATTTGTGTGTCGATTGAATTTACAAGTCTTTTGTTTGAGGCCGTGGAACGGATCATACGGACAACATGGTCTCGGGCATTTACAATGCCTTCATCAAACAGTTTGTATAATCCGGGGTTGTATTCAATCGTTTTGAGGTTTATGCTGTTGGATTCATCGTCATAAACCCAGAGGTTGGCGTCAACGATTTCAACGGAACCGATATATGTATCGGGATTATCCAAGATGTGTTGCTTGTCGGTTTTTTGCTGATATTGTTGAGCGAGATCCACGGACATAATGATGTAGATAAGAAATATGTGAATGTATGTTTAACCTTTTTTTGAATCAATTTTTTTGTTTAGTCATACAATATATCTGATATACTTATAGACTCATATATAAAACAAATATGTCTGATCAAATTGTATTTCGTTTTAAAGAAGTTCCCAAACACCAAAGTCGAATTTACAAGTATTGTATTGCCCAGAAAAATTCGGAAATTTGTGGAAATCCAATTTTGAAGACCAATAATTTAGGAACATCTACAAATGATTCGAGAATATCCAACAGAATGCGTTATTCCCAAATCGTCAAGAATTCGTCTCCAATGGCTAATTCCACATCGGCGGCAATTGTTCAACCAAACTTGCCAGTATTTAGGATGAAATATTAGACAAATGAATTTTTTCTAAATCAAATATATATCAATCAAATGACCAAGAGATATACAAGAAACTCTAAGGATAACTGCTTCCATATCAATGGAAAGACCTACAAGATGTTGAGAGGTTCTCGTGAACAAGTGATGAACGGAACCGCCTTCATGACCTCCAGAGATCCTCAAGGAAAACCTTTAACAAAGAAGGACTTCGTGAAGAACAAGTGGGGACGTATTGTCAGCTTGAAGAAGCACAAGACCGCCAAGAAGGAAAAGCGTCTTGAAAAGCACGGATACTTCGCCAAGAAGGGTAAGTTCGGATATGTCAAGAAGGGAGGAAAGTCTAGAAGAAAGTCAATGAAGAAGGGAGGAAACCCTACCGCCACTCCTACACCTGCCTCTATCATGGGCGGAGAGGACATCACCAAGGAAGAATTCGCCAACGAAGTCCAAAAGCTATAAATCATTTAGCGTGAATAAATAATAAATAATCAAACATACTATTTATTATTTTTGTATGGCGTTTTAGGCGTTTGTGTTCGGACTACGCACCCATTCCATCGAAATCGTATTGTTCGGCAACAAAAAACGTGTAAGATTCTCGTGAACATATTTTTCGAAATAGATTTTACTCGCAATCATCTTATTTAACGAATATTGGATTTTACAGTATTTCTGGTAAATCTCATACACACATAATGTTGTTTGAGAATAGAATTGAGAATTGTATCTGGCCGCGAATAGCTCTTTGATGTTTTCCAAACATATTTGGATTTCCAAATTTTTATCCCACAATTTACATTTGATTTTGTTTACGAATTTTTCGGATTCAGTTTCAACTTCTGGGAAATAATATTGTAAAATATCAAATACTTGTTTTTCAGTCATTTGGGTGGATTGAACATTTAGCCATTTTTTGTAAAGAATCATGATTTCCTCGATTTCCAAATCAGATTCCATTTCGTCATGTTCCATAGTTTCATTCCAAAAAATAATGAAGTTCTTTATTCTAGGAAGATATTTACTCGAGATGTTTTTGAATGAATCCGATGCTTCATCATAATATTCACTCAACCGTGTTTGTAATTTCTGTTTGACAACTTGTATGAAAACCACGCAAGGCAACTTTAGAGAATCAAGGAAATGACGCCACAAATAAATAATATTCTTCCACAAAACAGGTTCACTGTTGGACGCATCTTCCATCGTATTTCCCGAAGTATTTACTTGGATGTATTCATCTAAAAATTTAGTAATGATTTCATCGGGTGTGGTCGTTTTCAAAAACAATATTTGACTTCTCACAGCATCATTGTTCATACGCTCCAAATATTGGTCCGACGAATCATAACGTGTGGAATAATGAGAAGCCACACACAAAATATTCAATGCTTGTTCTAATATTGGATTTAGAATGTTAGATCCCACTTCGTTTGTATGTAAGACTCGACATAAATTATAATCGTGTTCGTGGTATTTATATTTGATTGTTTGAGTGCAGTGACAAACAAAATACATTTGTGCGAAATTGTTGAGTTCTCGGATGAATTTTATCAAACGATGGTTGACAATATGGAATAGATTCTGATGTTTCTTTCTTAGACCATCACCAAGCAACGTTAAGAAGTATTTGGCCTCGTGTTTTGTTTGGAAAACCGTTGGATACAATAAATCGAGGACTTGTTGAATAGTATCGGAATTGGGAATCGTTTTCAAAATATTGTTTTCCTTGATTTTCACCATTACAAGGCGTTTTGTTTTTTGTTTCCACGAAGTAAGAGTCCCACATTCAGTAATGGAACGCAATATATGGTGTAAGATGTCGTCCTCGCTAATAATGGAATAGTTTTTATCGTCATAATAAAAGAACTTTTCGCTGGAAGTATTGTAATAATAGTTTTTGAAGCGGTTAAAGAAATTTTCCAAAAATATTTCTTGGTTAGTCACCATTTCTTCATTACGAATACTTCTTTGTTTGTAGTTTTCTAGTAAAGATTCCATAGTAGATGGCATATTTCTAATGTAGGTATTTAACCGTTGAAGCATATATGGGTGGTCTTGGTATTTCTCATACAAATTATGTATGATAGAGACGGATTCTTGTATTTCCATTGTAAAGTAATATGGAGAATTATTTATATTGTTTGAATATTTAGAGTTTCGAACAACATTATTGCGACCTTGTAGTTGAAAGAATATATTTGTTTATTATATATAATTTAGTGTATGAGTCAACAAGAATCATCAAAGGAACAGCCAGCACAAGAACCTATACAAGCAATACCGACAGCGAATACAGTTGAAGCAAAAGCAGTCGATAAAGACACAGTAATCGCTCAACCAGCTGATGTTGATGTGAAAGTTGAAAACTCTCTCGAAAAAGACCCAAACTATAATTTAACTTTAGAAAACTATACACCATCGTTGTCATTATGGGGTGTTCATGATGTATATTATCGGCCATTTTTCTTTCATGATGGAAGAGTTGATGGTAGTATTTGGATTCAAGGTGAAAATATGGGTATTTGCACTGAAATGGAAGGGTTTAAAGAAAGTGATAACAACAATAAAGTTAAGTTAGATATGATACCCTATACGAAAGAAGCCAAAGGTAAAAACTATCTACTGGAAGATTTAAAACATAAATTCATATTTCGAAAAGTGCAAATACAGAATAAAGACAACAAAAAGGATACATATCACTTGATTTACAAAAATTATTTACCAGACCTCAGTGTTTCTAATAGAAACACAGAAGGCTATGATGAGACTGAATTACATAAGAAGAAACTAAAACAAAAGAAACAAGGAACACCTGTAGCAAAAGAGGTTCAGCAAACTGGTGGAGCTACTATTACTGGATTTTTAAAAGACATTATGGGTAGTGATAAATCGAAACAAACAAACCATAAAGATAGCATTGAAGATATTTTGAGTCGAATTTCAACTGATTTACAAACAGTTACTGATATGGTGAAAAAAGCAAAAGCTAAAGGTGCTTTCCCAGAAGAAAAACCGAAAGAAGAACAACCAAAAGATGAAGTTGAAATAGATCCAGATACATTTGTTTTATGGGCAGTTTCATTTAAAAACAACGAGGCTGATTTTATTGAAGTGTATGATTTTGTTGTTCACAGTTTAAAATACAAAAATAAATTTTTAGACAAACGTGAATATGGTCTTCAAATGAATGAACATCTATTAAAATTGCCACAAGAAGAAGTAAAAGAAGAATCAATATATGTATATAAAAAGCGTGAAATTAGTAGAAGTGCTATTATGTCATTTGCAGGTAACTCTACTTTAACATGGGATGCTATTGGCACATACATGAAAGTATTAAAAAGCTTTTTTGGTGTGAAGCTCAATTACATGAAAGTTGTAGAAAAAGATGTGAACGGAAATCCACTATCCATAGAAGAAGAAGACAAGCCCTACATTTTCATAAATACCATCGACACCAATATTGGAGAAGGAGCTCGTAAAAGTTTGATTCAAGATAACTCTATGTTGAATAACTATAATGATTTAATTGGAAAGGTAGCAACTTCTACAGGAAATACAGAATATGGTGCTACTCAAGAAGATACAATAAATAATATGTCTTTGGTGCTAAATACTTTAGCAGACCCAAATGATGACGAAGATGGGGATGAAGATGATGAAGATGAAAAACTTACTACTACATACGGCGGTAAAGGCAA
>CEOC01043368.1_pt1 | contig 14016 bp, 3 predicted proteins | sample 356191 | NCBI WGS metagenome assembly CEOC01 (sample SAMEA2619952, study PRJEB7988) | marine metagenome | biome: marine biome (ENVO:00000447); feature: deep chlorophyll maximum layer (ENVO:xxxxxxxx); material: "saline water (ENVO:00002010), including plankton (ENVO:xxxxxxxx)" | depth 17 m
CATTATATCATTGCTCCCGTCGAACCTGAGAGTGGGTTTGCTGTTAAATCCAGTTGTCTGATAGACTGGTCGTCTGTCTGATAGCTTACGGTTGGCAACTGCATGGTATCCTTTCCCACTTTTGTCAGCCCAGAATCCCACCTTGTTGTTATTAGCTGGTGCACCAGTTTCTCCGCTTGAATATCCTTGATCAAGAGTGGAGCTATCATTCGCATCAAGCCAGAGCATCAGACTTTCATAGCGGTTGGCACTAAAGCTGGATGTACCCTGGTCGATAGATCCGTTACCCGGGCTAATTACACGCCCCTGAAGGGTAACCTGTGTACCTGAGGCATTGACAACGGCCCCATTTGCCACAACCGGATTGGTTGAGGCAGGAGTATTAAAGCTCTGAGAAGAAGTCGCCCAGACACCCTGCAAAGCAGCTGAATTGACTGCCCTCACCCGGTAGTGATAGGAGGTGGAAGGAGTTAGGTCACCAAGAGGGTAGGAGAAAGTTCCTGCCCCAAGCTGTCCAAGTTCGATAGAATTTGACCAGCTGGCAGAATTGTCCGCTCCGTCGCTTGTTCCATAATAAATGGTTATAGCAGGAGCATCTCCACCTGAGGAAATTACATTTCCTTCAAGGGTTGCCTGTGTGGCACTGACTGAGGTGGCAGCAAGAGTTGCAACCGATGGAGGGAGTGCTTGTATGCTGAGCTTAAGTAGAACTTGATCAGGGTCTCCCGGGTTTACTGGTGCAAAGAGTGCCCCGAGTTGATCATTGGCACTATCAAAATCGGTAAGATTACCGTCATCATTTCCATAACTTACGACCAAAGGGATGGAGAAGGAGCCGGCGAGGGTTGGGGTACCAGTGATTGCACCTGAAGATGCGGTGAAAGAAAGGCCTGCAGGAAGATCGATGGCTGCGTAGCTGGTAGGTGCTCCACCGGCAGTGGTAGCGGTGATATTATAGCTAAAGGATGTGCCCACAGTGGCTGAGGCAGTAAGAGGAGAGGTGACGATACGGGGACCGGTGACACTTCCGTAAGTTACCAGGGTTTGTGAGCTCTTTTGGTTGTCATATTCCGCTTTGGCCCAGTCTGCTGATCGTACCACATTGGATATACGGACTTCATCAAAAGCACCATTCCATTCTGTTGCAGTATCAGATGCATCCCCAAGGCGAAGATCGCGTGTTGATGAAAATACGCTTTCCACTGGATTTTGGACATTATAATTTACGCCATCGACTTGCAGACTTAGACTACCGTCCGCATGGTATCCTGCTGCCACATAATGCCAGTTCGATGCAGCCCAACTTGTTACTACATCTTTAGATCTTGTACTGGAACCGCTACCCTTAAGGTATACCCTCGTATCTGAGCTGCCGGCAAAAATTTCCCAACCTGTGGTACCACTAGTCGTTTCCTTATTTGAAAGTATTCGGTTACGGGGCCCATTTGATTTTACCCAAAAGGAAGTGCCGATTGTACTGCCAGGATTACCCGCTTCCCTGCCTAGGTTTACATAATCATCCGTGCCATCGAGAATGATACCATGACCAATCTGTCCGGACCCCACCAGAGCTCCATTGACGGAAATGGCATGGAAGCCATTCGGGGAAGAATCAGAAAGGGAATTACTGACCATTTTATCCAAGTGCCAAACCCCATGGAATCCGTTGGACCATACGGAATCGTTGGTAGCATAGTCCGGAGTGGTGGTCTCAGTGCCCGGTTTTCCCCAGACTGCGGTGATGATTGTATCAATGCCACTTGAAAGAGTAGGGACTTTCACCCATACACGAGACACCCCAGAGCTGTTCCAGTCGGCAAGTTCATAGGAAAGTTCCTGTCCATTAGAAGCAAAAAATCGAAGATCGCCACCCGTCCTGATACCATCTCCATCAGAGTCAAGGAATGCATTATAAGAAAATCCGCTTATCGAGGAACTTAGGGACACAAGCAAAGGGAAGTCGGTAAGAATAGAATTTACCTGGCTTGCGGGAATGGTCAGGTTTACGGAGAAAGGGAACGAGGCAGGATCGGAAATGACGATTTGGTACTGCTTGGACACAGTTACACTTCCCCCCCCAGCAGTGGTGCCCGTGGCAGTGATGGTGAAAGATTGTGAACCGACCACACTAGTGTCTCCGCTTATCACACCGGTTGCAGCGTTTATAGATAGCCCAGGAGGAAGTCCCGTTGCTGATAGGGAACCACTACCGGAAAAGCTTATTGTATGAGCTAGGGAACTGTCTTTCTTCCCGTAAACTTTTGTGCCAGTGAGGTCATTCAAACTGATGGGACCTAGAAGATTACCAAAATTCAGATAGGCCGAGTTAGGTTTTTGATTGTTGAAACTGGCCGTTAGCCAGTTGCTGGTTCTTGCCACTTTCGAGAATGTAGCCTCATCAATAGTTGCATCAGGTCCAGCACTTGTAATTCCCCGTGCCAAGGAGAGACCAGAGATTGCATTTTTTCCGGGGTGAAACCAAGCGGCGGTACCATCCAGGCTACCATCGACATAAAGCGATGCGTACCCGTCCTTGACTTTTAAGCTAAGCATTTGCCAATTTCCAGAGCCAACATTGTCATTAGGTGTACCAATGATGGTGGTTCCATTTGCAACTCCTCTTACATTGGGAGGAGAGGTGTCATTTGTTCGAATTCCAATCCCCTTGGAATTATTTGAATTATATTCCAATCCAAACCAGTATTTAAAATCAGCGGGGTTACTGGGTGTTTTTGCCCAGATATTATAAGTGCCTTCTTTTCCTTGGATTAAGCCTGCAACTGAATTTGATAGAAATCCATTTGAAGAACTGCTTGTCGATGAGTATGCATTGCCCGCCATACCGGAGGAAACCAGAGTAGGCGAATTAAGAGAGGTAAGATGGTTGTTTAAGGGACTTGAATCCTGTGCGGAACCGATGTTCTGTTCGAGGTGATAAACACCAAAGTAGTCTTTCCAGACGCTTCCGTCATTCGCATAGGTGGGAAGACCAGCACTAGGGTTGCCCCAGTACATGGTGATGTTAGCATCAGATTTTAAAGAGGGAATATTAACCCAAATGTGTGATTCGCCGGCGGGGTTCCAATTGGCAATTTCGTACTTGAGTTCAGATCCTGACTTATCAAGGAATCGCAAATCACTTCCATTGGAACGGGCCTGAGCGTATCTAAAACCGCGGTTTCCTGTTCCATTGCTATCGGTTTCTGAAAGCCTGACTAGCATATTCCAATCTTTGAGGGGAGTATTTCCGCTGTAATCCGTGGTGAATGAAAGAGCGTAATTCCATTCGGAATAATCAAAAACAGAAAGGGTGACTGTCTTTATATTTGATCCGAGCGAATTTACCCCCTTGACATCAAAAGTGTAGGTACCAGAGGAGTGCGCAGTGCCCGTGACAAGCCCGGAAGATGAATCCACACTGAGCCAGCTCGGAGCATTAAGGAGTGAATAGGTGATCGCAGTATTATGACCAGCCAATCCATACGCTGTATCGACCTCTACTTGGTAAGAGATTGATTTTCCCTTAGCTCCGGAGATAGATTCTGAACTTGTAATAGCAAACTTCGGTGCTCCAACATCTCCAACTCCACCGTTGTAAATAGCAGAAATCTCACTTGCATTTAAAAATCCCCGGTAAAATCGAACATCGTCAATTTTTGGCTTGTTCGATCCACTTGTACTAGTGTCACCTAAGACTAATTTAAAAACTGAATCTGTTACATTACCAGACTGACTTGCACTCGCGACTTCTTCTCCATCCACATAAATCTTCTTGTTTCCCCCTCCAAAGGTAGTGGCTAGGTGGTGCCAGGAATCATCATTCATTGGAACATTCTGGGAAAATTCACCACCGGCACCTTCCATAGAAATTGAAATTTTATCGTCACCGGTGGAAGACTGTCTGACCGACCATCCTCCAACTGTAGGAGCATTTGATTTGTAAGTGTGAGAACTAGGTAATGAACCGGATAATCCCCACTTGTGGGCAAGGTAACCTTCGATGATTTCACGGTTGGAGTTGTCCAATGCATTCTTGAAAACCATAATCTCGGAGAAGTTTATACTGGGTCCACTACCACCATCACTTTCTCCGCCAAGAGATAATGGGTAGGAGGTGTTTCGAAGACCATTCGAGAAAGCTGTGTAAATTTTGGAGTTCCCGTTTAAGAAAGCCCGAATATGACTTCCATCGTAGCTGAGCATTAAGATATTGTTACTCTTCATAGCAATGTCATGAATTTCAGGAGTGCTTTGTGAAGAAGGACCATTCACTCTAAACCTGTACTTTGGGGGATTTTGATCTGCTCGTCTGGCATTGAGCAGCCATGTTGCATTGGTAGTCGTGTTATTAGAAGCAGCTCTTCCAAGTAATGTTGTCCAGGTATGACCACCAGGAACTTTCCATGTCATTATTATAGTAAAGTTTGCCCATTCTGCAAAGGAAGTGGCGCTTCCTTCCAGAACCATGGTGTCGTTAGTGAATGCTACAGTAGGTTTGGAATTGAATCCAGTTGCGTTAAGCACTGGAGAACTATCATAAGTAATTGCATGATGTCCGTTGCCACTTAAGTCATTCCATTTATACACAACATCTCCATTGGCTGAAAGTGTTCCTGTAGAATCCTTGCTCAAGGAGCTTGACACACTTGAGTCCAGCCAAGATTGGATATCACCATATGCACTCGGAGTAAAATGATCTTTATTTACAATGGATTCTCCAGCCGAATCAGGCCACCCTTTCATCCATAAAGAGACAGTGAAATTCGAGTCTCCATCGAAGATATCCTCTGTGCCACCGGTGGAAATAGTAGCAAAAGTTCCGTTAGAAAGATCAAATGATTGTCCAGTCCCAGAGGCTACATCGTTGGAGAAAGGCGAATCTCCCAAAATTTCTACTCTGTCGATCTTATTTGCGTGATCACTGGGTAGTTTATCTCCCAATCCCCATTTATGTGCCAGATAACCTTCGAGTCTTTGGCGGTCTACATCATTTAAGGTTCCTCCTATGGCAATAATCTCACCGACTGTCCACTCAGTTCCCCACCCACCCGGAGAGTGGGTTGCAGGAAATGTAAATGCAGACATATTTCCGGTTCCATAATCGTTGGTTCTTGGTTTATCTAAGATAGACTTTCCGTTAAGGAAGATTTCCTGTTTTCCATTGGTTTTGGAGTACCGCATGGTGATCAGCATAATATCACCGTTATTTCCAATGGTAACATTGGCACGTGCATCTGAATATTTCCAAAAAACCTGACCGTTGTTCCATGGAAAATGATCACCCCAGCCCATACCAAATGCGAAAGTTGACCTCCTCTTTGCATCCAACCGGGCTGACATCAGGATAGCTACATCCTGCACCTTCCCTGAAACCACCCCATTAACACCTGCTGGATTCCAATTACTCGAACCATTCTTTTTCGCAAATATATGTTCAATGTTATTATCGCTACGCCTATCAAAATGAATCGCGTTCAGTCCGTTGATCACACTTCCGGTTGAAGGTTTATTTGTGGAATGACCGTGGAGTTTTACGGTAGGGTCAAGTTTGTTAGCCCAAGTATCGACATCCGTTGTGCCGCCAACGGTCGCGATGGTTGAGGTTTCGCTGGCATCAACCCAAAGGTTGATGTTTGGAACCATTGTGGGGTTCCAAATAAACGCACCGGTTGCGTGATTTTTATTGCCAGATGAATCTTGTAAGTCACCATCAAATTTCCACCAACCTTTGAGATCGGCATTACGCACAGGAGTATCTCGGGTAGTACTTGTAACAGTGGTAAAACTTCGTGTTGTGCTTGCCCAGGCATTGCCTTTCCAATTGGAGGCGTAAGCACGAAAGTAATAAGTGGTTCCGCCAGTTAATCCTGTAAGGGATTTACGAAGCGTTCCTTCCTGGGCATTGGAAACAGTAAAGTTTGAATCCCATGAAGATGGGTTGGTTCCGGCGTCGTTGTCTCCCCAATAAAAGACTAAACTCGTCGCAGCATTCCCATTATCCGAGAGTGTGGCTTCAAGATCCGCAGTGGTTTTAGTAAGGTTAGCCGTACCAAGAGATCCCAAAACAGGAGCAGTAACATTCGTTGGAGTCGTAAAAGATTGAACGGAACTCCAAGTAGTTTGGGAGAGTGCAGGGCTAGTTTTATAGGCGTGAGTACTTGGTAGAGTAGAAGTGAGTCCCCATTTGTGGGCCAAGTAGCCTTCAACTTTAACAATATCACTATCAGATAAATCTGAGTTATATATAATCAGTTCTCCTAGTTTTCCTATCCATTGACGAGAGGTGATGGAGCGATCGTAGCCAAACTGATCGGCATGGACATCACCAGTTGTTTTAACTGAAAGGATCGAAAGGCTAGTAGGTTGATTGGTATTAGATCCATTTACAGTTGTTCCATTCAAACGTGTGCTAGCATTTCGGACATGCGTATTTGAATGCCCCCCAAAAAGTTTACCATTGTTATTGTTATGCCAATGTGGATGCTTCGATGAATCGCTTAAAACATACCTAAACCCGGAAGAACTGTACGCTTGATCAATTGAAATGACCCAAAATACTGTTCTGATATCGGTAATCATATTGAATTTATGTCGCTGACCGTTTCCGGTGTAATGCATGACGGAGAGACCATTCTGTGCATTTGCTACTACTGAGGGAGATCCGTTTTTTGCAGCATGATTACCGTTCCCTGACAAATCATTCCAAGTGGCATCTGATGTGGATAGTTTACTCGCATCAAGCCAAAGTTTTAGATTGGCTCCGGAAACACTCTTTGGGTTAATTCTCCCCTGGCTTCGAAGGCGGTAATAATATGTTTCTCCAGCAGTTAGTCCGGATATTGTTGTGCCATAAAAGCCCTCCTTACCAACCCCAACACTCTCTGCACTTGCTTCAAGATTTTCCGATGCTTGCAGGGATGGGTTCCACCCAAGGGGTTTGGAGGATTTGTAAGGATGAGATCCGGGTAAAGTAGAGGTTAGCCCCCATTTGTGTGCTAGATAACCTTCTACTTTTTGACGGGTTGTATCAGGAAGTTTAGTCCCAAATGCAATAACTTCTCCGAAATGACCTTTCCATTCCCTGCCCCCAATCGTCCGGTCTGCACCCACTTGGTAACCGGTTATAGAAACAGCACTGTTTTTTGAAAATGAAATAAGGAAGGGAGACGACATGGTAGAAACCACATTGCTACCATTATTAGTAGTTCCATTTATGTAAAAGTCATCAGTCCAGTTTGAAAACCATAAGCCTGCACCGCTGTTGTTTCCTCCTACTACGCCGTTGTCTGAGTTATTACCCGTTGTTCCACCAAAAATACCAGGTACATTGTCGAATGTTGATCCACCCGTCCACTGACCTACAACATATACATCTTGCCAGTTTGCACCAGAGGGAGTGCTTCGATTCATTTTTTTTCCGAGACTCCATGTTAGTACATTTTTGCTATTAATTGTTGCAGAACCAGTTGTTGGTTCTGCTCCTGATGGAGCATTTGCGTCGTATCCATTTCCACTTTTATCATTCCACTGGCTAACCGCATTAGAGGTATGAGTAATTGTGCTGTTATCGTCCGCATCCAGCCAAAGTAAAAGATCAGGACCCGAAGGGAGATAGCTTTGATATCGATAAGTTGTAGAAGAGTCTAGTGCCAGTAAATCGCTGAACTGAGTAGCCACTCGTGTTGCATTCGTTCCCCAAATCAGATCAATGGAGTTTTCCTCGCCTCCAGAGTGACTGATTTCGCCCATGACAACGGCATGATCACTTGCAGGAGAGAGGGTGGGGAAAGATATGGCTGGACCCGATGGATTACTGTCATATGGAATTGTGGTCACCGCTCTTTTTCCCGCTGCATTTCGAGCAATTACTGTGATTGAACCAACTCCTCCAACAGTGGGAGTACCGGATATTTCTCCAGTTGCTGAATTGATCCCCAATCCAGGTGTAAGATTGACAGCCTCGTAGTAAGCATTTGGGAAAGCTGCGGTTACAGTTGTAGACAATGCGGTTCCTTTTACACCGTTAATCTTTGTTGGAAGAATTGCGAATTCACCGATATTTCCCATGTCTCCCTTACCAAAGTTGTACAGTGCAGTGACTTGTGGGGCAGTAAGTCCGCTCGTGTAGAAGCGGACCTCATCAAGCTTTATACCACTATGCCTTGCTGCGGAAATGGTACCAGCGGTTGCATTCATGTCCGATGCACCCAACAGTAAAGTTGCGGCAGTTGATGATACTGAACCTGATGCTAAAGAAGAAGAAACCTCGGTGCCATCGAGGTAAATTTTTCGGGTGCCCCCGTCATAAGTGGAAACAAGGTGGTGCCATTGTTCATCCGTCGATAGTGAAGAAGTATGAGATGCGATCCGAGTCCCTCCCACTCCTGAAATACTGGATCTTATATCATCTTTTTCCAATCCCCGTCCAATAGACCAGCCTTCAAGGTTTTTATAGGTGTGATCAGGTGGAAGATTTTCGATAATTCCCCATTTATACGCAAGGTACCCTTCGATTTTGTCACGGTCAGCTATACTTAAATCCTCTTTGAAAATCATGAATTCGGAGATCCGGATTTTGTTTTTGCCACCTCCATTATGATGACCACCAATAGTAACATCCAAGCCCGATTTTGATTGAATTGAACCGGTTAGCCCGCTGTGCGTTTTTAATTGCTGGCCATTTACTCTGACAATGAAACTCCCTGATGAATAGCTAAAGGTTAATTGACCCGGACCACCGTTCTCGGGTGCCTGCAATGCCTTGTTTAGTCCGTGCCCATAGTAATTTGCAGTTTGCGTACCAGTTATAACTGCAGGACCCCATTTGTTATGTCCACCGTCCAGACGATGGGTAAATACCGACCATGCCAAATCCCTTGTATTGGAAAGCCAACCGGCATAATTAGATTTTCCGAAAATAGTTGCAAAATTTTGGTCTGCATCTTGGTAAAACGCAGCAATTACAGTGATTTCTGACCAAGCGTCAAAGGGAACGGCACTGTTTACTAATTTCAAGGATTGATTATTTAGCCTAACGGTGGGCTTTTGATTAAAACCTGTATTGAGCCAAGTCGGAGAGCCACTTCTTGGAACTGCGTGATGACCGTTTCCGCTCAAGTCATTCCATTTGACAATTGCGTTTCCATTGCTCGGGGGCGTACCCGCACTGTCTTTTGCTAAATTTTTAGCCTGGTTTGCATCCAGCCAAACTTTGAGTGAACTCCTAGGGTTCATCTTGGGAATAACATAGTCTTTTGATGCTATGGATTCATATTCTTCTCCAGGCCACCCCTTAACCCATGCAGAAAAGGAAAAGGTACTATTTCCGTCAAAAATTTCTTCGTTATCGCCTGTAGAAATTTCCACATGTCCATCAACTAGGTCGATTGCTTTGCCGTCTCCAAAAGGCGTATCGGTAATGAAGCCTGGAGATCCTTCTTCTAGAGGATGTGCGTCTTTCCAAGGGTGGGTATTAGGAAGGCTGTTCCTTAATCCCCATTTATGAGCGAGGTAACCTTCAACTTTTTGACGATTGGTAACAGGAAGCTTGCTCCCAAATGCAATAACTTCTCCAATGACCCCATTCCAATGCCGCCCTCCATTTGATCTGTCCTGTCCGATCAAAAATCCATTTACTGAAACAGCGGAATTAGCTGATACGGAAAGGATGAAATTGGAGGACATCGTTCCTAGAACACCATTTACAGAGGAGGTTGCCCCATTCAAATAAATGTTATTAAACCAGTTCGTGGAATACAGATTGGTTGTTCCTTGATGGCCAATAATTCCGATGTCCCCGTTAACATTTGAAGTACCCGTGAAGAGGCCATCATAACTATTAAAGTTCGCTCCCCCATTCCACTTTGCAACAATGTAAAGATCCTGCCAGTTCGCATTCGATGGAGAGGTGCTTGAAATCTTTTTTCCAGATCCTAAAGTCAGGGAATTCCTACCGTTAATTGTTAAAGAACCAGTGCTCGGTTCCTGCCCTGAAGAGGCAGTGGCGTGGTGGTTATTTCCGCTTTTGTCATTCCACTGACTGACGGCATTCGATGAATGGCTTATGGTAGCACTGTCGCTTGCGTCCAACCATAGATTAAGAGTTGATAAGTCGGAGGGAGAAAATGTTTTTCTAAGAATTCCATGATGATTATTTTTTGAGGAATCCTTTGCTGCTAAGTTGAATCTTTCAGCATTGGATGCCAGTGTAATACCCCATTTTTTCGAGAGATAGGTTTCGATCTTTGCTGTTTCTGAATCAGTAAGAACTTGGTTGTAAATAAGGAGTTCACCCAATTTTCCAACCCACTGCCTACCATTAAAACCACGATCCTGACCAAAACGGTCCGCCGATACATTACCATTTGTTCTTAAGGAAACGATGGAAAGATCATTGGGGTAATTCGTGTCTCCGGAAAGATCTGTACCATTCATGCGAGTGTATCCAAATTCAATGTTGTCGTTGGCGGAGCTACCCCAGAATTTTCCATTAGCGTTATTATGAAAGTCAGAGTTGGAAGCACCGCATAGCAGAAAGCGATATCCGGAGCCATTGACACTGGAGTCCTGCGAAACTACCCAGAAAACAGTTCTTATGTCAGAGATTGCGGAGAAATCATGATACTGTCCGTTACCAGTGTAATTCATAACGGATAGTCCATTCTGGTCGTTTTCTAAAACTACTGGGTTCCCAGTTTTTGTAGCAGAATTCGAATTTCCACTCTTATCAGTCCATGTTGATTGAGAACTTGAAAGTTCACTTGCATCCAACCATAGTTTGAGCCCTGAAAATTCACGGGGAGAAGCGGTAACAGTAAAATTGTCATCGTCGAATGACCACCGTCCCCGTAAATCTGCAACTCCAACAGGTGCGGAAGGGTTGAGAACTCCGAGAGAGCGAGAAACAACCGTGCCTCCAGCATTCTCCGCTACCGATCGAAAATAATAAATTTTTTCCTGATTGGGAATGGTGATGGTAGTGGAAAAAGCTCCGACATCCTGATTTGTGGATATAGTTACCGTGTTGTCCCAAGTAGAAAGGGCAGAGGCGTTGGCACCCCGGTCTTCATCACCCCATACAATCTTGACTGTAGGGTTCTGGCCGCCGCTACGGAGGAGGTTTCCTGATAAAACCGCCGTATTTCGATCCGGTTGATTTGCATTCATTGCACCAAGACCAGCTGGTACAATGGTTTGACTAAATACAGAACTATATAGAAAAAGGAGGAATAGTAATGGGAGGAGTGGGCAAGGACTCATTGTAAAAAATAATAAAAATAAGAATAAAAAAATAAAAAATAGATGATTATGAAAATTATGTAATAATGCTGTGAATTAAGTAATAAAAATTATGTGTAAATTGCTCGATACTAGTCACTTAGCACTTAATTTTGTATTATTACGTATAAACAAAAAAAAAGTCGAAAAGAATTAAATTGATGTTTTTTTTAATTTCTCATTATTTTGTAATAAATAATAAAAAATAAAAATTATGCATAAAAATTGTCATTTTTTGCTTATTCAATTTCATTCTTTCAAAACCACTCTTTCGAACTATACTTAAATCTTATTATTTTTATCCAACAGCACCTATGAGAGAACAAACCTTTTCATTGTCTGATTCAGCAGCGAGTAGTCTGCCGGCGGAAAGAGCAGCATTTATTCGCCGGACTTATGCTCACCTTGCGGTAGCAATTCTATTATTTACCGGGCTTGAATACTATTTGGTTAATGCTCCTTTTGCGGCCAAACTGGCAGCTAGTATGACAGGTGGAATGAGTTGGTTGATCGTTCTCGGTCTTTTTATGGGAGTGAGTTACATTGCTGACAAATTGGCAACCTCCGGAAGTTCTCAACAGATGCAGTACTTGGGACTTGGATTGTTCATCATTGCGGAGGCTATCGTGTTCCTCCCCCTGCTTTTTATCGCAACCCACTTTGGTGGTGAAGGACTTATACCTACTGCTGGTTTAATGACTTTGCTATTGGTCGGAGGCATCACCGCAACTGTCTTCATCACGAAAAAAGATTTTTCCTTTATGGGCGGTATCCTTTCGATGGGAGCATTTGTTGCACTCGGATTCATCGCATGCAGCATGATTTTCGGTTTCTCCCTGGGATTGATCTTTTCATCAGTGATGATCCTCTTTGCAGGTGGTTCCGTGCTCTATTCAACATCCAATATTTTACACCAGTATCGAACCGATCAACATGTGGCTGCTTCTCTTTCTCTTTTCGCTTCGGTTGCCCTTTTGTTTTACTACATCGTGCAGTTCCTTATGCACTTTGCAGGAGGTAGCGACGATTGATTTTAATCAGTTAGTTACCAGGGTTCGGGGTCATTCTCAACAAATTTTTGCTGAAGTCCGCTTAACGCGGACTTCAGTGTTTTGGGAGCCCAGAATGGGTGAGAAAGTTCGGGGTTTAAGTCGAGCAGGGGAAGAAGTACAAAATCACGGTCCAAAATCCGCGGGTGGGGAATCACTAAGTCGTCATTCTCAAGTGAAAGTTCATCATAGAGCAAAAGATCGAGGTCGATGTCTCTAGGTCCGTTTTTGCGTATCACTTTCTTCCCAAGAGCTTTTTCTGTTCCCTGTAGTTTCTTAAGCAGATCCAGTGGCGGGAGGTTGGTTTCTATTCGGAGGGCTGCATTAATAAATGATGGTTGATCCGCATATCCAAACGGAGCCGAACGATAGATTCTGGATCTCGAAATTATTTCAGAATACCCTCCGATAAGTGGAAGGCATTTTTCAAAAGTGGTTAAGGGGTTTCCTAAGTTTGCCCCTAACCCGATGTAAACATCAGCACTCAACTTCTACCCGAATCTGGCGAAGTCCCAGCTTTTTTACATATCTTGGCTTGTCGACTGATAAACGAACCCGTTGAGCACGAAAAGTTTCCTTTATATTTTCCGAAAGTTGGGAGGCATACTTTTCAAGCGTCTTTCCATCATAGGACTGTGAGAAGGAACGGATTTTTTCAACGATGGCACGGTAGTCGATGCCGTCTTCCACTTCATCGGTTTTGGCAATCTTGGAAAAGTCACTTTCCAGTTCAAGCGATACCAGCAAGTCCTGCGGTGCGTACAGTTCCTCTTCCAGAAGTCCAATACGTACCATTACCTCAATTCCTTCTAAAAGTATTTTTCCCATTATGACTTGCTTTAACTCTTTTATGTATTGGTTGCGAGTTCCTTTGCGACCAGAATGGCTTGCACGGTTTCTGCAACATCATGAACGCGGATGATTTCAACCCCCTTTGCAGCGGCATCTATGGCGGAAGCGATCGAACCCCCTATTCTTTTTACCGGATCTGGGGCATCACAAAGATGATCAATCCATGATTTTCGGGATGAACCGAGTAAGACTCCCCAAGTCTCATCCAAAAATGCATGAATACTTCTCATTATTTCGAGATTATGGGTCAGAGTTTTGCCAAACCCTATTCCTGGGTCGACCCATAAGCGGGGAAGGCCGAGTTCTTTGATTTGTTCTTTTTTTTGATCAAAAAATTCTCTAATTTCAGCAACGGAATTCATGTAGGATGGTTGGTCTTGCATCGATTTAGGCTTTCCCTGTGAATGCATGAGGATAAATCCAGCATTATGTGCGTGAGCGGCCTTTAATAGTTCAGCACTACCTCCCGAGACGTCATTGATCAGATGAGCCCCGGCTTCGAGGGCAAGTTGTGCAACTTTGGTTTTGGTGGTATCGATGGAAATAACGAATTGATCGGTGGGTAATTTTTCGAGAACCGGCAGCACTCTTCTGATTTCCTCCTCTTCGGAAATGAAATCACTCCCCGGGCGGGTACTTTCGCCTCCCAAATCAATAATCTGTGCCCCCTGTTCAGCCATCTCCATAGCTTTTCCAACCGCTGCCGATGGGTCCATGAAATCTCCTCCATCGCTGAAGGAATCTGGGGTGAGATTAAGGATGCCCATGACCGCCGGGTAATGCAGGGAAAGGCGTTGGCCGTTAAAAATATATTCAGGCACTAAGCGGATCGAAGGAG
>CEOC01169256.1_pt1 | contig 13979 bp, 9 predicted proteins | sample 356191 | NCBI WGS metagenome assembly CEOC01 (sample SAMEA2619952, study PRJEB7988) | marine metagenome | biome: marine biome (ENVO:00000447); feature: deep chlorophyll maximum layer (ENVO:xxxxxxxx); material: "saline water (ENVO:00002010), including plankton (ENVO:xxxxxxxx)" | depth 17 m
GCAGATGAAACAATAAATTCTCTTCTTTTCTCAACATCATCACCCATCAATGTATCGAAGATAGAGTAATCATCGTCATCGATCTGTGATACTTGTAGAAGTGATCTAGTCTCGGGGTTCATGGTTGTTTCTGAGAGTTGAGATGGATTCATTTCTCCGAGACCCTTATATCGTTGTAAGGAAATAGATTTTCTAGACGAAGTGTATGCGTGTTCACAAAAATCAAACAGATAATCAAAAGACAAGTCGGTAGATTCAGTCTTGAGTATAAAGGGTCCACTATAAGCATAGAGATTAAGATTAGTAAGACTATTATAAGTTTTTGAAGAAAAGAACTTCTTATTAATTGACGAGACAGTCAAATCAAGAACTCCGTTGATCTTTTTTTCTAATGCTATTTCATAAGAGTTATCGTCAAGATTATTAAGGGTAAGACTATATGTTATGTTGATGGGTGAAAGTGCTGTTACTAAATGCTGTAGGGATTTGATGTATGATGCAATATGTTTAGTGTCATTAGATAAACTTTCATTAATTGGCGGAAGGTATGCCATTGCTTTTAAGATATACTTATCTTTAGATTTACTAACATTTTTAAGTATGTAATCTATAGTTTTGTAGTTTATTAGCAGCTGCTCAGATTCATTTTGTGGTATTAGTTTCTTTGATGAATATAGTTTGTTAGTATCGAAAAAAGAGTTTGTGAGAAATTTATTGAGTTCAAAATCATTAGCTATATACTTTTCTAGCTTACCTTTTTTGATTTTGTACAAAGGTGGTTGAGCTATGTATATCCTTCCTTGATCAAAAAGTGGTTTCATTTTACGAGCTAAGAGTGTTAATAAAAGTGTTCTAATGTGAGCACCATCTACATCTGCATCAGTCATGATAATGATTTTTCCATATCTAAGCTTGTCAATATTGAAGTCATCAGATTCGTGATTAAATCCACATCCTAAGGCAGATATTAAGGAACCAACCTCTGATGATGATAATAGTTTGTAATCCTGTGATTTCTCAGTATTAAGGATCTTACCTTTCAATGGAAGTATAGCTTGTGTTTTTCTATCTCTTGCTTGCTTAGCAGAGCCGCCAGCTGAATCACCTTCAACAATAAACAATTCACATTGTTCTCTATCTTTTTCCTGACAGTCAGCAAGTTTACCTGGTAAATTAGCAATGCCCAACGGATCTTTTCGTCTTATTATGTCTTTTGCTTTTCTAGCTTCTTCACGTGCCATTGCTGCTTGCTGAATTTTACCGATTATTAATTTAGCGTCCTTAGGAGATTCCTCTAGGAATTCAGACAGTTTAGTAGTGAGAGTTGATTCTGTAAGACTTTTAATTTCAGATGAGACAAGTTTATCTTTTGTTTGTGATGAAAATTTGGGATCTGACATTTTTACGGAAATAATTGCTACTAATCCCTCACGACAATCATCACCCGTAATTTCATATTTTTGTTTACCAGTATTTTTTATAGAGTAGTTATTAATAGTCCTAGTCAAAGCAGATCTAAAGCCACTTAAGTGTGTACCGCCATCCTTTTGATAAATGTTGTTTGTGTAACACATAATTTGTTCTGAATATGAACTTGTCCATTTCATGGATATCTCTATAGAGTTATTTCCCTTCGTGATTGGTGGCAAATAAATAAGGTCGTTATGTATATCTTTTTTGCTCTGGAGGATCTCGCTAATATATTCCTTTAAACCACCCTCGTAATAATATTTAGTTCTTTTATTAGTAATATCATTTACGAAGTGAACTGTAATTCCTGAATTAAGAAATGCCAGCTCTTTTAATCTTTTCTTTATAACGTCCTCTTTATAATTGAGGTCTTTGAAGTATTTTTTGCTAGGAAGAAACTGTATTACTGAACCCGACTTTTCAGATGTACCACATTTTTTTAATGGTTTTATGGGAACACTATTTGTATAGTCTTGTTGATACTTGTGTCCCTCTTTATGAATAGTAAGTGACAACTTTTCAGATAGTGCGTTTACTACTGATACACCAACTCCATGAAGACCACCTGATACTTTATAGGAATCATCATCAAATTTACCTCCAGCATGAAGTGTTGTCATGATGACCTCTGCAGCTGATTTATTCTCTGACTTATGAATATCTACAGGTATACCTCTACCATCGTCGCTCACTGTAACAGAGCTATCTTCATTTAGTGTGACTTCTATGTTTTTGCAATATCCAGCCAATGCTTCATCTACTGCATTGTCTACTACCTCATAGATCATTTGATGAAGCCCGCTGCCGTCATCTGTGTCACCTATGTACATCCCGGGCCTTTTTTGTACAGCCTCTAGCCCCTTAAGTACCTTAATACTATCTGACGTGTATGCTTTTTTACTCAATTATTCTCTCCAACCGAGACAACCTCTAAACAATTGTTATCACTACTAATTTTTTCTAAAATTTCTTTGTAAATATTTGGTGCGGTGAGCACTATATTCCCTTTAGAATGAACAAGTAATTTTACCACAGTACTCAGGTTTTTATTATCTATTCCGAAAAATAGGTCATCTATCAGGAGTATTGGTCTATAACCATGTTTCACGTGAAAAACATTTATTTTGGCAAGATTAATTATTAGACATGCCAAAACAAGAGTCGACATAGAACCTGATTCTTTTACTGGTTTACCTAATGAAGTAACAGTAAAGTCGCTTCTATGAGTACCACCTACGGTGTAACCTATGCTTGCTTCTTTGTCTTTATTGTTATGTAGGTATTCGCCGTAGTCCTTTCCATCCCAACCTTTCAAATAGTGAAGCTGAAGTGATGAAACATCACTATAAATCTCAGGTATTGACGTGCGCAGCTCACTTATAATTCTAGAGAACTCAGAATTAAGATTATCAAAATATGAGAGACGATATGAACTCAAGGTGTTGTTCAGTTCTATTAATTGTGAATCCCAGATGTAATGATCAGTATGTTTTGATTTTAAAAGGAAATTACGTTGCTTTAGTGTTTTTTCATAAGCAAGATATACTCTACGAGAATCATGTTCCACGTGGAACATTCCCGTATCCAAGAAATCTCTTCTGTACGACGCATCATTTAAAAGAATATTATTAAAACCAAAAACAAGTGAGTAACATGGAAAAGCTAAAGATATGTCATACTTAGAGATTCGTTTAGAATTAAGTGACACTTTAGCTGATTTTAGAGACTTTTCAATGAATATATTGTTATTTAATGATTTTTTAGTGAAATTAAGTGATATTTTAAAGTGATCCGAGTTTTTGTTGATGAGCTCTATGTTTGGTGCACTCTTGAAAGTCCGAAGATTTGATGATAGAAAAATAGATTCGAGAAGAGTGGTTTTCCCAGCATTATTCTGACCACATAAGACAGTGATGTCATTATTAAAAGAGATATTAAATAAACTGAGTGACCGAAAATTTTGAATAGACAGTGATTCTAATCTCACTTCTAAACACGCATTGGCATAATTACAAAAGTGCTATTGGGATCATTGCTGCCCTTAAGTAGACACCCTGAATTTTGATCATTTACACAGATATGAATAGAATCTCCATCTATTACATCTATTACATCCTGTAAATATGAGATATTAAAGCCTATGGAAATATCATCTCCGTTATATACAACATCAATCTGGTCTTCGCCAATTTCGCTATCTGTATTACTTGATATTAGGTGCATAGTGTCCTTTTGAGGTGTAAGCTTTACTCCCTTATATTGCTGGTTAACTACTTTCGAGATTATATTTAACGAAGTTTTAAGTGTTTTTTTATCGACGATAATTTCTGAGGATGTGGATTCTGGTATAACTTTATTAAAGTTAGGATAACTTCCCTCTATAAGTTTAGAATTAATATTAAAATCGTTTATTTGTACCATAAAGTTCTTACTATTGTAGCTATATTTAATTAAATTCTCTGAATTGCCGCTAAAATAGTTTAAAATCCTATTTATTTCAAGTATAGCTTTACGAGGTACTATTAGAGACAATTCTTGATCGCAATCAGCCTCTGATTGATATTTAGCTAATCTATGACCATCAGTACAAACTGAAACAATTTTGCCATCCTGTGAACAAATATGTAGCCCGTTTAGGAAGTGCCTTGCATCTTGATATGCCATAGCGAAAGATGTTTTATTAATTATCTGTGTTAATTCATTATTACTTATTGTCTTCATATCCTCTAAGCTCATTGACTCCATATACGGAAACTCAGCAGATGGAAGTGTTGGTAATGATATCTTGCTTTTTCCAGCTGTTATATCTACCTTACTTTCAGATATTTTGAATGTTACTTCTTCATGTTCAGTAAGAGCATTAAGTATCTCTAGAAGTTTTCTGGCTGGTAGAGAAAACTCGCAGTCACCCTCTGAATCACAATTTATTGATGATGTTACTTCTATCTCTAGGTCTGAAGAGGTTAGAGTAGCTTTATTTTGATCTACTTTCATCACCATATTACCTAACAAGATTAGTGTTTGTTTGGCTTCTGCGGTTGGTGCTATATTTTTTACTTTGTCTAGGAGTTGCTTAGTATTAAATATTATTTTCATATATATATTATATGTTATTTTTAAGTATTCTCTCTTTTTATTTTTTAGTCAGAACTACTCTATATCTATGTTCATGCACCGCTGAAGAGGATTGTTTTATCTGTGATTAGGTTGTGGATAAAATTGACTTATTATTTTATCAACAGTTTTTACCCATTGTTTAAAGTGTGTACTATGTTTATATAATCTTGTTCAATCTGCGCGTCCTCTTTGCGAAGCTTATTAACTTTTTTATTCGCATGCAGTACTGTGGTGTGATCCCTACCACCAAACCCGTCACCAATAGAAGGCAGGCTATTGTTTGTTAAATCCTTACAAAGTGCCATTGCCATATGCCTGGGCAATGTGTTTCTTTTGTCTCTCTTAGTAGATAAAATATCACTCACTCTCACCTTGTAGTACTGTGCCGTTATCTTCTGTATCTGTTCTATCGTTATTAACCTCTGGTTTAGTGATATTAGATCAGCTAGAGTTTCTCTTGTGAAGTCTATATCTATATCACATTTTCTAAATTTCGCTGTTGCTATAACTCTCCTCAAATTACCTTCAAGCTCTCTTACATTTGAATTTATGTTCCTCGCTAAGAAAAACGCAACCTCATTGTTTATAGGCAACCCCAGTGTCTCTGACTTAGACTGAAGAATCGCAACCCGAGTCTCTAAATCTGGCGGATCTATCGATACATTTAAGCCCCACACTAATCTTGATTTTATTCTATCTTCAAGCCCACTTATTTCTTTCGGGTACTTATCACATGTAAGCACTACCTGTTTTTTATATTCAAACAACGCATTAAATGTATGAAAGAATTCTTCTTGCGACCTTTCCTTACCTGCAAAAAACTGTATATCGTCCAGCAACAACACATCAAGGTTTCTGTAAAATTTTTTGAATTCCTCAATCTGATTATTCCTTAATGCTGTCACCATGTTTTGAACAAATTTTTCTGAATGTAGATAAACCACTTTCTTGTTCGCTTTACTCAACTCATTACCTATTGAATGGAGTAGATGAGTCTTACCAAGCCCAACACCGCCATAGATATATAGTGGATTGAAAGCTCCGGGTTCGTTTACTACTGATGTACAAGCGGCTTTTGCCAACTGGTTTGATTTACCCTCAACAAATGAATTAAAAGTCATATCAGGACTCAAATTAGACTTATAATTTGATGGTATTGTGCTGGCATTCTCTTTTAGTTTGATAGAGGAACTAACGTCTAGGCTTATTAATATGCCGTCAGCAATATTAGCCAATGCGGTTGTTATCTTCCCTAAAAAATTCTTCTCAATCTCATCCTTCATAAACTTATTGGGAGCCAATAGTTTAAGTGAGTTACCATCTCTTTTAACTTTAAGAGGCGCTATCCACATACGCATCTCTTTTTCAGTAATACTCTCTGATAGCTTATCAAGGCATTTAGGCCAAATTTTATTTTCTGTGGTCATAGCTGGATGTTTAATATCTCATGAAAAAACATGAATTAATATATTGACATAAGCCAATAATCAAATCAGTATACTCACCTATGAAAAGAACATTTCAGCCAAGTAATATTAAACGCAAAAGGACGCACGGTTTTAGAGCAAGAATGAAAACCGCAGCTGGCCGTTCTGTACTCTCAGCTCGAAGGGCGAAAGGAAGAGCTGTTCTCTGCCCATAGTTGTATACCTTTAAAAAAGACATTATTACAATTTCTAAAGACACTATCGTGTTTTTCAAGGATAAGAACACCCTAAGAACTAAACACTTAAAGCTGCAGTTTAATAAATCGGAGAACTATCGTTTAGGTATCATTATCCCCAAAAAATTATTACCTTTATCGGTTAGAAGGAACGCTCTCAGAAGGAAAATTAGGGGTTATTTTAGAAATTTAAATAGGCCAGAGAGCTCACATGAGATCCTACTTTCACTTACCTCAAAAATTCAGGCTGAAAAAAAAATTATAAATGATATTCTAATGCGTGAATGGAAATCTTTACTAAACCAATTGCTTTAATTCTCGTTTGGGTAATAAAACTATATCAGCTATTTGTTTCCCCAATAATTTCACCATCCTGCAGGCATCAACCAACTTGCTCCCAATATTGCATCCAGTCAATACAAGATCATGGAGTATTTTTAGGGCTATTCTATGGAGCTAAGAGGATTCTTAGATGCAGACCGGGAGGAACGTCCGGGCATGACCCAGTCCCATCGAGGAAGAAATGAATAGATTATTTTTATATAGCGGATTCCTTTTTATCTTAATCTTGATATTTGATGCTTACGATAGAGATTACAATCAATCTCAGGTAGAGCTCGATCAAATTTCTAGTGCGAAAGAGTTAAATCAAAATAACAAAAAACCTCCACAGGGCAAAATTGAAATCATAAAACCTACAGACGACAAGGGGCTAAACCTAGAAGACATTAAATCTATTCAGCACCAAAAACTATTGATTAGTTTAAATGCAAGATCTGGGGAGCTATTATTCTCAAAACTCAAAGACTACCCGATTTCACTGGGATCCAAAGAGAGCGTCGTAATTCTTGATTATGAGAACAAGAAGTATACCGCATCCTCTAATTTACAAATTAAAGATTATGATATAACACCAGAGTATAATCCAATTGAGGAATATCCAGACAGAATAAAATTGCTATCAACCAATATTCCCAAAATATCACTAACAAAAGAAATCTCACTTCTTGAAAATAGTCACCAAATCGTTGTTAAAAACACCATCACCAACAATAGAGATGGAGACATATATGTAAGAAATTATGAGGTTATTTCTAGAGACAATAATAGTTCAGCAAGCTTGATGCTTCCAACTTATACAGGGAGCGCATATTACGATAATGAAAATAAATTCTCCAAAATTTCATTTGAGGAAATATTGGAGAACGAACAAGCAATAAAAGCCCAAGACAGCTGGATAAGCATGATAGAGCATTACTTCTTTTCTGCATGGCTTCCTTCAGAATCCCTCGCGAAAATGATTTATACCAATCACGATAACGGCATATTTACTATTGGAAGCTCAACAGAGTATATGACTTTAAGCCCAGGACAAAAATATGAGTTCAATTCAGTAATGTTTGTTGGGCCAAAATTACAATCAGAAATCTCAGATCTTGCCAAAGGTTTGGATTTAACAGTTGATTATGGGATCTTAACATTCCTCTCGGCCCCTCTGTTTTGGATCCTTGATCTAATAAATGCTGCTTTTGATAATTGGGGTGTTTCTATCATTATTCTAACAATATTGATCAAGGCATTATTTTTTAAATTATCAGAGACTAGCTACAGGTCTATGGCACAGATGAAAAAATTAAACCCTAGAATGCAAGCTTTAAAAGAGAGATACGCAGAAGATAAGAAAAAATTCAGCGAAGCTCTAATGAGAATGTATAAAGAGGAAAAAGTTAACCCCTTGGGTGGGTGCCTACCCATTTTAATTCAAATACCTGTTTTCATTGCGCTCTACTGGGTACTTGTTGAAAGTGTTGAGATGAGGCATGCGCCTTTCGTAGGATGGATAAATGATTTAGCCTCAGCAGACCCCTACTTCATTCTGCCAATAGCCATGGGTGTCTCCATGTATATTCAACAAAAATTGAACCCCGCACCCACAGACGCAACACAGCAAAAAATATTTTTGTTCTTACCGTTCATCTTTACAGCCCTGTTTGCAACATTCCCATCTGGTTTAGTTTTATACTGGCTAACAAACAACATACTATCTATTGCTCAACAGTATGTTATCAATAAGAGAATAGTTGGCTAACCATGAGCACTAATGCAATATGTGCTATTGCAACAGCAAAAGGTAGTTCGGCACTTGGAATCATAAGAATAAGTGGTGCGGATCTCAAAACCATGCTTTCACATATTTTCACAAAAGAGCTCTTGGATAGAAAAGCTATATTGACTGATATAAAAAAAGATAAAATACTTTTTGATAATTGCATTGTAATTTTATATTCCGCACCAAAGTCTTACACGGGCGAGGATGTAATAGAGATTATTACTCATGGCAATCCCATAATAATGAACTCTGTTATAGACTTGCTTTGTAGCTTAGGAATATCACACGCAGGACCGGGTGAATTCACAGAGAGAGCCTTTATGAATAACAAAATTACTCTTGAGAAAGCAGAGGCCATTGCTGATTTAATCTCAGCTTCAGATATACAAGCTGTGAGGGCCGCACAAAATTCATTAACAGGAAAATTTTTCGCTGACGTCACTGCTATATTAAGCTCCATTGTCACACTAAGAGCAGAAATCGAAAGTATAATAAATTTTCCCGAAGATGAAGATGCGCCTGAGCTTAATAACCAAAGAATAAATACTCAAATTGAAAACATTAATAAAATGCTGGATAGAGCTTTAGCTAACTCTAAAGAGGGCAGAAGATTAAACAATAAAAGGGTTTACGCGTTTATAGGGAGGCCTAACTCAGGAAAATCATCAATTATAAATTGCTTGCTGAACGAGGATGCGTCTATCGTCACTAGCAATGAGGGAACAACTAGAGATTCGATTGAATATGAATTAAATATAAATAATAAAATTGTGAGCGTGATAGACACAGCAGGGATAAGATTCACTGAAGATCAAGCTGAGATAGAAGGAATTGATAGATCTCTTAAAACAATTAAAAAGGCACATAAAGTATTTTATGTAGTAGATATCTCTAGGGGATTGAAAAAAGATGATCACAATATCTTAAAAAACAATAATATCACTAACTACGACATTATATTTAATAAAATTGATTTAGCTGGAAATGAACCAAAAGTTTTAAAAAAAACACCAGCTGAGATATATATATCTGCAATTAGAAATAAAGGTATAGATTTAATTAAATCTAGAATTGAGGAGGATTCTGTAAGAGTTGATATGTCCGAAGATATTTATTTGGCTAGATCTAGACACATAAATCATTTAATTAATGCAAAAGAAAATGCACATCGTTGTTATGAGCATCTATCCAATCGGAGATACGACATATTGGCAGAAGATATGAGACTAGCTCATCTAGCTTTATCATCTATTTTAGGGCAAAATCCAACTGAAGAATTATTAGATGAAATATTCACTAATTTCTGTATAGGTAAATGAATAAATTTGATGTAATTGTTGTAGGTGGTGGCCACGCAGGGTGCGAAGCAGCACATGCTAGCGCACGCTTAGGATCAAAAACACTCCTTATAACTATGAAACTCGATGGCATTGGACAGATGAGTTGCAATCCAGCAATCGGAGGGATTGGCAAATCTCATCTTGCTCGAGAGGTTGACGCGTTAGATGGATTGATGTGCAAAGCTGCAGACGATGCTTCGCTTCAATCAAGAGTCCTTAATTCTAGCAAGGGCGCTGCTGTTAGAGCAACTAGAATTCAAACCTGCAGAGACGAATATAAAAAAGCCATCCAGAGAGAAATAATCGGACATAAGAACATTACTGTTTTACAATCTACAGTTAAATCTATTCGCTTTATACAACAGAAAGCGACTGGAGTTGTCATTGACACAGGGGAAACTATAAATGCAAAATGCGTAGTGCTTACTGCTGGCACATTCCTTGATGGTGTAATACATATGGGGGATAAGACATTTTCTGCAGGCAGAGCAGGAGACAAAGCTTCTATCGATTTGGAGAAATACTTCAAAGATACTGGCTTCAATATTGAAAGACTAAAAACAGGAACTCCACCGAGAATCAAAACTGAATCTATAAATCTACATAAACTTGTGAGGCAAGACAGCGATACCCCACTACCTATGTTGTCATATTATAATGATCACTATGATCATTTACCTAATCAAATTAGAAAGATACCCTGCTACATAACACATACTAATTCTCATACTCATGAGATAATAATGAACAGTAAAGATAAATCACCTCTATTTAACGGAAAGATAAAATCTGTAGGTCCAAGGTATTGCCCTTCAATCGAAGACAAAGTTTATAGATTTTCTGATAAAAATAGCCATCAAATATTTCTAGAGCCTGAAACTTCAGATAACCTAGAGATATATCCAAATGGACTCTCAACAAGTTTACCATTGGATAAGCAAAAAGAATTTTTACAAACAATTGTTGGCTTAGAAGATTGCGAAATTACACAACCTGGTTATGCGATCGAGTATAGTTATTTTGACCCAAGAGGCTTAAGGTCAAGCTTGGAGACAAAAAACATTGAAGGCCTTTTCTTTGGTGGACAGATTAATGGAACAACTGGTTATGAGGAAGCAGCTGCCCAAGGATTGGTTGCCGGATTAAATGCTGCAAGAAAGTCCCAAAACAAGCCAAGTTGGACACCTGAGAGATATGAGTCATATATTGGCGTATTAATCGATGATTTAATTACTCAAGGGGTAACAGAGCCATACAGAATGTTCACAAGCAGAGCAGAATATCGACTAAGGCTTAGAGACGATAATGCAGATGTTCGTCTAACTCAAAAAGGCTATGAATTAGGAGTTGTTGGGGAAGAGAGGTATGAGTCTTATTGTAAAAAAGTTGATAGGATAAGCTCTGAAAGATCACGCCTAAATGAAATAAAAATAGAAATTGAATCAGAAGATCACAACTTACTTAAAGAAAAATATGATCTCCATTTAACAGAGACTAAATCATACGCATCATTGCTGAAAACATCAAAAGTGCAATATGCAGACTTAATGGAATTATCTAATTTTGGTATCACTGCAAATGCATCAATTGGCCATCTTGTAGCATCGGATATAAGGTACGAAGGTTATGTTGCAAAACAAGAAAAAGAAATTGATCTACTTAAAGCAAGCCATAAGATGCATATACCCGATTGGATTGACTTCAAAACGATTCAAGGCTTATCTAATGAGGCAATTGAAAGACTCAATCGTGCTCGTCCCGAAACTATTGGGCAAGCTTCGCGCATTCCAGGAATCACCAACCCGTCAATATCACTAATCAAGATACACCTTAAGAAAAATAATATCATTTAGTATGGCAAAAAAAACATCAGCCATTATAGATGAGGTTTTCGCTGAACTTTCGTCAGACAAGAGAAATATAATTACAAATTATCTAACTCTTCTATTTAAATGGCATAAGTCCAATAATATTATTTCTTCATCAGACAATGAGTATGTGATTAAAAGGGAAATTTATGATTCTTACCAATTCTCTAAAATAATTACAGGGGCAACGTTCACAGATGTTGGTACCGGAGGTGGCATACCTGGTATTATGGTTGCTATACTAAAACCAGACAAAGAGATAGTTCTACTTGATAGAAAAAGCAATTTCATTGATTTTTTAGAAATTGTGAAACATGACTTATCTTTAAAGAATATAGATATTATCCAGCAGGATTTTTTTGATAGCAAATTTCAACTCAACACCGAAGTAGCACTATTTAAAAATTTCAGTAACAAGAAAATAGCCAAAATGGATTTTGAAAAAAAGCTAATGTATATGATCGGTACCGCCAGATGCAGTAAATCTGTTAAAAAAGTGTATATGCTAACTGGCACCCCAGTGTTAGAGTTAAGTAAGCATTTCGTAGAGGATTATACATTGACGGTCAAAAAAATTTCATCACCTTTTTTTGATACCTCTAGATATGTTGCAGAGGTCCTCCTGTGAAGATTCTATCTATCGTTAATCAAAAAGGCGGAGTAGGAAAGACTACTACAACTATTAACTTATCAGCATGTCTTTTTAAAATGAAAAGAAGAGTGCTGTTGGTCGACCTTGACCCCCAGTCTAATGCTACAAGAGGATCGGGTATTAGCCCCAAATCTTTAGATTTTAATATTAATGATGTTCTCCTCGACAGGGTAGAGCTTGAAGATGCAATTTTAAATTCTCAGCACGATGGGTATGACATTCTTCCTTCCACACCGGAGCTTACAGAAAGCGAAGTTTCGCTGGTTGCCAGAGAGGAGCGTGAATATATACTTAAATACAAGTTAGAATCTGTGTCTAAGAATTATGATTATATATTGATGGATTGTCCTCCATCACTTAATATACTCACGGTTAATTCATTGGTATCTGCGACCGGTGTCCTTATTCCTGTTCAATGTGAGTTCTACGCATTACAAGGATTGAGTGAACTTATAAACACTATTTCGCAAATTCAAGCTACATCAAACGAGAAACTAAAAATAGAGGGAATTATTCGAACCATGTTTGATTCGAGGAATAATTTATCTAATGATGTAAGCGAGCAGCTCAAAGAGTATTTTCCGACTGAGTTATACAAGACGAAAATACCAAGAAATATTAGAGTTGCCGAAGCTCCTAGTCATGGGAAATCTATACTACAATATGACGGATTATCGAAAGGTTCTTTATCTTATTATTCTCTAGCTGGTGAAATCATAAAAGACGAATAGACAGTTATGTACAAAAAAGACTAGTAAGGTTATATTTGATATATGACCAAACGCAAGGCATTAGGTTCTGGGCTAGATTCGCTTCTTAGCGGTACCCGCAACATTGCAAAGCAAAATATTCAAAATCAACCTGCTTCGCCATCATCGATACCTATACATAAAATCGTGAGAAATAGGCATCAACCAAGAAAACTGTTCAAAGATAATGAAATAAAAGAGCTTGCAGATTCAATACATGAGAATGGTCAAATCTCACCTATAGTTGTAAGGAAAATTGGCGATGAGTTTGAACTAATAGTGGGAGAGAGGAGATGGAGAGCAACCCAGTTGTTAAAAAAAGACTCTATTCAAGCCATCGTTATTGAGGCTGACGAAAAAACTTCAGCAGTTCTATCAATTGTCGAAAATGTACAAAGAGAGGATCTAAACTCAATGGAGGAGGCAGAATCTCTTGAGCGCTTGGTAAATGAGTTTGATATGAGCCACGATGATGTAGCAAGGTATATCAGTAAGTCTAGAACTCATGTCACAAATCTAATAAGACTTAATGAGCTATGTGATTATGGCAAAGAGCTGTTAAGAATGGGTAATATTACTATGGGCCATGCTAGGGCTGTATTAACACTATCTCCCGATCAGCAATCGAGTGTCCTTAAAGATGTTGTTAAGAGACATCTGTCTGTTAGAGCTATAGAAAGCCTCATAAGGCCTAAAAAAATATCTCAAGGTAAAAACAAAGACCCTGACACCGCGATACTTGAGAGACAGTTGACTGATTCTCTTGGGGCTAGGACAACCATCAAAGCTAGTAGAAATGGCGGGGTAATAAATATCAAATACGCATCTATGGGAGAACTTCAAGGGATCATCGAAAAGATAAGAAAATCCTGAGTTATTCAGATAAACGTGGAGTTTTTTCCGCATATAAATTGAATCCAATGCCATACTAAACTATACTAAGCGTGACCAAAATATTGGTCGTAATTGCTCATGGTGAACATCAAAAGTGAGAAGAGTTATTGCCTTTC
>CEOC01076181.1_pt1 | contig 13966 bp, 14 predicted proteins | sample 356191 | NCBI WGS metagenome assembly CEOC01 (sample SAMEA2619952, study PRJEB7988) | marine metagenome | biome: marine biome (ENVO:00000447); feature: deep chlorophyll maximum layer (ENVO:xxxxxxxx); material: "saline water (ENVO:00002010), including plankton (ENVO:xxxxxxxx)" | depth 17 m
TTGAGGATACGAGTTGCATGGAAGGCGTCCGCCTCACTCGGCGGCGCCAGTTCTTCACCCAGAGCACGCCGCTCCTCGCCCCTTTGCTCGCTCAAGACCTGGCTCCAAACAGGTCGTCCATCCGCTTCTACACCCACATAGAGGTCGGGTGTTTCAGACGAAAGAGGAGGGCTTTGGGCAGCTTCCAGTCGTTGTTGCAAATGCAACAAGCGTTCTGCAACATGATGCGCGTAGCCGGTGTGATGGTCGAGGAAAGACTGAGGAGCACCTACATCGGACCCAAGAATTCGGTCAGCGATTAAATCATAGGTTGGTCGCTGAGACACCCCCACGGTTTGGAACAAGGAAAGGGGGCGTTGGGGAACGCTGGTCTTTCCGAGTAAGGTGTTGAGTTTGGATCGAGCCGGACGCTGATGGGTATCGGAGGGCGTGGATGGTTCAACAGAGGGGCCATCGGTCACATGTTGGGCATGAATGGAATCCCTCAGCTGGCGCTTTGCTTCTTCCAACTGAGTCCGCAATTTGGTCGGTGGAGGCGTCATGGCTCTTCACCGTCGTATCGCTTCAAAGCCTCTCCCCGTTCATTGTACAGAGCCGTCGCATCCATACCGTCGGGTTCGTCGAAGGTTGACCATTCAACATACGCCTTCTCAACATCCACTTTGGTTTGGGTTTTTGAGGAGGCCTCCCTGGAAGGTTTAGTTTCCTTGTTGACTGGGCGAAGACTGTTGGTCAGCGGTGCTTCATCCGCTTCTGAAGGAAGTTTGACCGTCTTGTTCATGGCTGGCATCGGCAACGTCGCATCGGAAAGATCTGGTGAACTGACGACGTTGTCCTTCAGCGCTTTGGTGTGCGCAGGGACCGCCAATTTCTTCTGTCGCTCTAGCGCAGAACTTTGTTTATCGGAGAACACATCCATGTTTTCCTTTCGAAACGCATCTTTGGCTTGAGCCTTGGTCGGCCAGTCCGGCAAGGTTGAGGCGCTGTTGACAACCGCAGAACTTCGACCGGTGGTCAAGCCCTGGTCAATTTCCGGAAGTTGTGGCCTCGGCTTCCTCGAAGGAAGGCGTTGCGGAGAACGAAGTTGAGGTGGTGCGACCTTGGGTGCCGGTTTGGTTTTTCGCCCTCGCTTGACCTCGGCGGGAGCATCGTGTCCCTCATCTGGGCTCTCAATCGCTCTTGGAGATTCGCTAACATAGCCTCCACGAACCACCGAGGATTCGACTTCGGGCCTCCACGAGGTGGAACCGATGGCGACGTTGCTGAGTTCTGGCTCTGCCACGGCATCACGAACGCGGCTGGGTTGTTCAGGCCAAGCCTCAACCACTTCGCTCAACGCTTGGGTCGCCTCAATTCGATCTTCATCCTCGGGTGCAAAACTGCCGCCCTCAAGGAGGGTGTCGCCGTACGCCGCAGGACCACCGACCTTTGCACCTTGATGGCGGATTTGTGCCTCGAGCCATTGCTCTTCTTCCTCATCGGGAGCCATCAGGACCGGATGGTCCCAAAGGACATCGGGGTCATCAATCCATTGCGCGATGGTGTTTTGACGGAGGTTCGTCGATTCTGACGCGATGGAACGTTGAACGGCTGTTTCAAACAATTCCAAGTCCGTGGTGATCAAAGCAATATGGTCGTTGAAGCGAACGCCATCACAAATTGAACGGAACACATCCACCATGCCGTTTTCTCCAAAGGCGTTGGCGAGGCGGTCCAAACCGTCGATGAGGAGAACCGAGCGTTCATTCCCCCATTGGAAAGCATTGACCACGGCGTGAATCGAAGCTTGGTCTTGGAGAACCTCGTAACCACCATGTGGCGAGAGTAACGCATAGGTTTGGGGCCTGGGCAAGCGGTGGGTTGCTTCAGTTTGCGCATGGGGCAGACCAAACATACCGAGGAGGGGCATCCCACGTTCTGCCAATTCCACGCCAAGGGAAATCATTGGATGAGGGTCCGGTGAGTCGAGAAGGTAAACATGCCCAGGTTCAAGTTGAAACGAATTCGTTTCCATTGTTTCTCTTCGCCGATGTTCGGTATCCAGGGCCAACGCTTCAATCTCCTCAAGTCGAGAGGCACGTCGCCACGAGGTCGAAGGAAGACGAACACTTGACCACCATGAGGAGCCAGTCGCTTTTTGCTCTTGGTGCTCAAGATGAAGGACGCTTTCGGGATGTTGGGACATCGTTGAACGCAAGGCGTTCATCGTCAACTCGTAGAGTCGCAACTCACTTCCAACATCCAGCGCATCTTCCTCAATGCTAAGAAGGGCTTCCAAACCTTGTTGCTCCGTCTCGCCCTGATGGAAAGCCATGACGGGTTGACCGAGCCGGAAAAGCAACCATCCTTCCCGGTCGGAGGAAGGTCGAATATAAACGGCTCCAGACTGCTCATGAGCGGCGAGATTTCGAACCAAGACGCGAAGAACATCGACACCTCCGCGCCGTTGTTCGACCATGTCGCCGTGTTCGATTGTGACCATGCGGACGCACCCTACATCATCACCTTCCCCAAACCCCCTCTTGAAGAGTGCGGAAGTTCAGGGACAGGGCGAAGCGTTTCAAGCCATGATGCTTGGGACGGGCATGAGCCCGTTGACCGCCGGACCTCTCGATGCGGGCGAGACGCAACTGCTCAACGAAGGACTCCACCGATTTGATACCGCCCAGTTCTGGCACGCTCACGAATCATGGGAAGATTTGTGGAATGCTCTGAAGCGGAGAGAGGCCCCGAATGCCGAGATTCTTCTCGTTCAAGGGCTCATCCAAACGGCGGCGATGTTGCTCCACCACGAACGGAAAAACGCCGTAGGTGTTCGCAAGCAATGGGCTAAATTGCATCCGAAGTTGTCCGAATGGTCAACGGCCTGGGGGCTTGACATCTCCGGTCATCTCGAAGTCATTGAAACCTATGCGTTGGATGCTGGACAATGGACCCAAACGGCCAGCGACCACCAAATGCCGCGGGCGTGAGGTTCAAAGTCAGCGGCGTTTGGTTCACCGCATGGTCGATGATGCTTCGGTGCTGCCCCCCGACATGCTTCGCTTCATCGAAACCCCGGTGGCACAACCCCTCATCAAAGGGCGAAACACGGCGATGGTTGGAAGCGTTGTCTTCGCTTTGGTGCTCTTCTTTCTTCTGCGCCAATTCGCCTTATCATCGGCGCTTGCATCCCTCTTCGCCGCCATCACCCTCATCATGAACGCCACCGTGGTTTGGCTTCGATTCCAGAGCCATGCCTCAACACCTTTGGCGGTCAATCTCAATCACCCCTTCATGGACACGGAACCGATGGGGGAAGCTCGGGTATTGATACACATGGCAGACGGGCGTTGGATTGCTCCAGGAGAACACAGGGTTCGCACGATACCAGACGACCTTCTCGGAGGGTTCACGCTGGTTCAGGATACCGAGGATTTTCCGGCTCTTGGCCATTTTTCAAGTGCAAAAGAGGTGGCAGGCACCCTTGCCCGACATCTTGCTCTGATCAACCAGGCCATCGCTCTTTGCAATGCGGTCAACGAAGTTCACGACCCGATTGAAGATGCAAGAGACCGGGAGAAGAACGATTCTGGGCTGCTCGAGCGTTCTTGGCTTGAGGACGAGGAAGTCGTGGACGTTGAAAGCCCGCTCGTTTCGTTTTTCCGTGGCAAAGAATGAATCTTTTTGCAGAAAAACGACCCGTATCTTCAAAACCGTTTCCATCGACCGGAAGTTGTGCCAACCAATGAAACATGGATGTCCAAGGTCGAAGCCTTGGCTCCCCAGGAGCAGGAGACGCTCTTGGGCACATCGCTCTCCCGCCGTTTCTCTCGGCTCCCGTTGTGGTTAAGCCACCCCGCTAACATCGGAGGGTTTTACGGATTCTTGGTGGCGTTGGCCCTCATCCTACCCTACGCCTACGGAGACAGCAGCGAGGTATGGGGCGTTCAATGGATTTTCCACGCTTCGTTGTTAATCATCGCTTCTGGAGCCTGCGGCTTTGTTTCCGTCTTGCTGATCGCCTTCTCACAGCGGCATCCAGTCGCACCACCGCGCCAAATTCTCTACCCCATGCCCTTCCTGGGACTGGCGCTCTTGACCATCGACCGTGTGGAATTGCTGGTCATTCCCCCGTTGTTGGTTTGGGCCTTGCTTTTGTTACCCGGACCCATTTATGTCCACTTGTCTTGGGCTCCACGGTGGCGCCTCTTGTGCATGATTGAAGACGGAAAGGACCCGTTCATCGGCTTGGAAGTGAAGCCCGACGAGGCCATTGAAGCGGAAGAAATGGTTGACGGCGACACAGAAATGCTCGAAGTCGTGGACGCCTTTGAGTCGGAATGAACTCAAAGAACGCCAACCTGCGGCCCGACCTTCTCGAAGCAAGCCAAGACGTCATCCAAATCCTGGCGGCTCAAACCTGCAGACATCTGGGTTCGAATTCGGGCTTTATCACGGGCCACCATCGGGAATACAATGGCGCCTGCCATGACACCCTGTTCACCGAGGGCTTGTGTCATGGCCTTCGCTGTTGACGACTCACCGCACATAACGGGGATGATGGGTGTTACGGAATCGCCCGTGTCAAAGCCCATTGATTGGAGTTCTTTCCGGAAATAATTCGTGTTGTCCCAAAGTTTGGCGTGATGTTCCGGCTCACTCATCAGGACCTCAATCGCTGCTTTTTGGGCGGCGGCCACGCCAGGGGGCTGTGACCCGGAAAGAAGCCACGACCTCGAGTGGTTCAGAGCGTGGGTTCGCGTCATCTCTGTCCCTGCTAAAATGCCACCTTGGACACCCAAAGCTTTGGAAAACGAGCCTGTTTCAAAATCAACCTTGCCTTGAAGTTTGAAATGGTCAACAATACCTGCACCCCCATCACCAAGAACACCCTCTCCGTGACAGTCGTCGACATAGACCATGGCGCCGTATTCTTCAGCAAGCGCCGACACTTCATCCAGTGGAGCGATGTCGCCATCCATGGAAAACACGCCATCGGTGATGATGAGTTTTCGTTCAGAGGATTCGTGGGCTTTCAAGACCGCTTCCAACTCGCCCATGTCGTTGTGGGCATAAACCGCACGCGAAGCCTTCGTGAGACGAACACCATCGATGATGGACCCGTGGTTCAACTCGTCTGAAATGATGACATCTTGCGAACCGGTGACCAAGGTTGGAATCAAACCAACGTTCACGGTGTAGCCGGCGGAGTAAATCAACGATGCCTCAACACCCTTGAATTCAGCGACCTTCTTCTCGGCCTCCAGGTGGATGTCCATCGTACCCGCAATAGCCCGAACTGAACCGCTTCCAGCGCCGTATTTTGTCGTGGCTTCTTGCATGGCAGAAACGACCCTTGGGTGCGTGGTGAGGTTAAGGTAATTGTTTGCAGAGAGCATGATGGTGGGCTTTCCATCCATCTGACACCGCGGTTGATTGGGGCCCTCGAGCGTGGGCGGCTCCCACAAGAGGGACTTCTCGTTGAGTTCATCGTAGCGAGCTTTCATCCAGGACATATCACCGGGCATTGTGCTTCCTCAACCAACCTAGGTCGCGGTGCTTCAAGGTCTTTTGTCTCATGATTCATTGAAGATGGACTGGCATAGCAAACGTTGGTCCATCTCCACCGAGGCTCCCTCGGCGAGGTTGAGCAGGTCGAGATTCAAGCCACCAATCGAACGGCGATGAAGGTCCACCACCTCAAATCCGAGGGAGGCAAACATACGGCGCACTTGCCGTTTTTTACCTTCAGAGATGGTCAGCAAGAGGGTGCCGTCTTCTTCGACCACGACCCGGGCGGGAGCGGTGTTGTAAGTGGAAAGCACCCCGTTTTCTTCAAGTTCGATGGCAAGACCTTTTCGCAACGTCTCGAGGTCGTCCTCAGAAACCGGCTGATCTGTTTTCACAGCATAGGTTTTGTCGACTTTACCATCGGGTGAAGCAATGCGGTGGACGAGGTACCCATCGGTGGTAAGAATCAACAGGCCCGTGGTCGCTTCATCCAAGCGACCAACCGTAAGCATCCGGTCGTAGGTGGAGTCGTCCACATGCTCCCTGAGCAATTCAAAGACCGAATGCTTTCCAAGTGAGCGTTCTTGACGATTCAATCTCGAACAGATCACACCCCTTGGCTTGTTGAGCACGTAGGTGCGGTGAAGACCTGGCAGGTGAAGTGGCTCGCCCATCCAGTGAACCTCTTTCGTGTTCGCATTGAACTGAAAAGCGATGTCCTTGACCACCGAGCCGGCCACCGTGACCTCACCCGACCATATCGCCTCCTTCACCTCCCGTTTGGAGGAAAATTGACCCGTTCGTGAAAGGAATTGATGCAGTCGAACTTTCACAGGCCTCAGTGTTCCGTTTTCCGATGGCCCTCTTATCGTTTCGCACTGCAGAAGAGAAAAAGCGTAGTCCTCAATCCATTTCCTCTTCATCCGGCGAACCCAAACGGGCTCGTTTATTGGCTTGAACAGCAGCATACATGGCCATGACCGGTTGGAGGCGCTCTTTCCGACTCTGGGCCCGTGATCGATTGACCGAACGCTCGGTTTCAGCTCGTACCTCGGCAACTTCCCGTATGGTTTGGGCTCGTGAGAGTGCAAGTTCTCGTTCTTGTTGTGCCTCCTTCATTCGCTCTTCATGTTCAGCATCAACCGAATCGTTCTCACTCCCACGCCACCAACCCCACAAGGCACGAAGACCCTGAAAGGCAGAGATGTATCCTGAAGTTGTCATTTGCATGTAAATACCTGAACATAATTTTGCTCCTTGTCCTCTTTATCACTATTGTCCGAGGAACCATCAGCGTTATAACACCGAGGCGGTGGAAATTCACCATGGCAACCCCACGTCGTGCAATGGTCCTCTGCGCTTTTGTTCTTCAACTCCTCATGGTCGGCGCTACCGCATCACCGCTCGCTGATTCCACCAACCCACTCGGCGATGCATCGAAGATGAACGTCGATTTGGTGGAACGGCTCGACGAAGTGGACGACATGTCCCGTCTACCGGTCATTTTTCAGTTGCATTCTCCCGTAACCTCCCATGACAAATCGTTCATCGGACAACTCGGGTTTGAACTTCTTGGCGAAGCCCCGCTGGTGAATGGAGGGCTTGTCGAAGGCGCAGCCATCGATGTTCGCCGTCTTTCCACCTGGGACCGGGTTGAATACTTGGAACTCGACAAACCACTGGAGTTCTTCTACCTCCCATCGGAGTGGGGAGGACAGCCCAACCCAGGCATCATGATGCACGAAACGACCCACGTGGTGCGTGCCACCGATACCTGGGACCGCGTCATCATCTCACCTTCAGGGGAAATTCTTCGGGAAATCGACCTGTCGTTCAGCGAATGGGACGGCGACGGTACCGCCATTGTCGACCTTGACACCGGTGTGGATGCCGGCCATCCCGACTACGACTATCTTGAACCCTGGACCGGTGAGAAAACGCTCTACTCCGCCAAGTGGACACCCGCTGATAACGACTGGGTGGAGACAAGAAATTCCGACACCTCCTCCGGACACGGCACTCACGTTGGCGGCACCATTGCTGGCAACGGGGACGCTTCTGCTGGCCGCCGAGCAGGTGTCGCCAAGGGCGGCCAACTCGTCGCCCTCGGCGCAGGAGACGGCGCCTCAATCTTCGCTGGCGTTCAAGGCCTTGAGTGGACCTATGCGCACTCCATCCCTGGGCAAAACCCCCATCACATTCGGGTCGTTTCAAACTCCTGGGGCAGCGACGGTGATTACGACCCACAGGGCACCATCACCCAACTGACCGACCGCCTCACCTACGAGAACGACGTTGCTGTCATCTTTGCAGCCTCAAATTCCGGAGGCTCGGGCGCAGAGTGCTCGGGCGACCTGCGCACCAACGTCTACGCCAACACGCCATCGGCCATTTCCGTCGCTGCACTGACCCACGACGGTACTGCTGTCACCTCCTTTTCCTCACGTGGTTGCATGAACCAGCAACACACCTGGCCCGATGTTGGCGCACCCGGCCGAGACATTTGGGCTACAGCGCCTCGCGGGACGGCGATTGATGCGTCAACCCGTACCCAAGGCGACCTCTACTACATGGCCATCTCCGGGACATCCATGGCCACACCTCACGTCGGTGGCATGGCCGGCATTCTGCTCGACGTTGCACCTTCACTGGGCGCAGCCGACTACCACCGGGACGACCACGACTTTGGCGACAGCCTCGTTGGAGGAGATGGGACCGCAGCCTACGGCCAGTTTGAAGACTGGAACGAGCGCAACAACAGCCGAGTCCACGAAGTTGAGCTCGTTCTCGAATTGACGGCTCGCTACGAAGGCATGGCCAATTCCTGTGAAGCCGGCAACGACGAAGATTCCTGCAACGACATTCCGGAAGAATGCTACCGTAGCGCAACCGGAGCCTGCCACGACTGGCGCATCGGTCACGGCCTGACGGACCTTGACGCAGCAGTCGCTTTGGCCCGCACCCTGCAGTTGATGCGAGATCAAGACGGCGATGGCATCGTTGACCACCCCGAATACACGGTTTGGGACGCCTACGACATTTACGAGAACATGATGACGACCACCACGATTCCCGCCAACACCGACCGTGTCCGCCACGCTTGGAAGGGTGATTGGAACCACTTCAACAACGGCCAGACGGGCGCCGTGTACTACACTGAGGATTCCCACTACGTCTGGATTCCCAACGGAACCACACGTCTCGAGGCCACGTTCACCGCGGTTGAGTCAAGTTTGGACACAGGCCAAGTTGGCCTCCTCCAGCTCGACATCGACCTCGGTGATGACGGGAGCAACGATGCGCAGGGCGAAGGCAACCGACTGGCTGATTCGTGGTACTATGACCTCTCCGTGGATGAATCCGCATGGGGCCAATGGGCGCATTTCGATGTTTCCGGATCGGCTGTCACGCTTTGGGGCTTCCTCGGCGACATTGAGTTCTTTGAATCACGGGTCCCCTACACCGTGGACGTCATGCTGACGATGGACCTCTCGCAACCGGTTGATATCCAGTTTGAGCAGCGTCCCGATTTCTACTCCGACCTCAATCCGACAACGCCCTCGGATGAGTACGAAAACGACATGGACGGCATGCTGACCTTCACGCGCTCAGCGTACGACCAAGCCACCGTTGTTTCGCTCATCACACCCAAATCGACCGACGCAGAAAGCGACAGTGAAGGATTCTTTTCCAGCCTCGGAGGCGTCATTGCCGACCATCCCTTTGCCGTCATCATCACGTTGTTGATGCTGATCGGTGCGGCTGGAACGGCGGGCTACACCGTCCGCCTCCAAACTGAGGAGGATGTTGAAGAAGCGGTGTTGCTGAACGAAAACGAAGACAAGCCAGTCCCAGAAATCGAGAATGAAGCGTGATCAGGGGAGCCAATCTTTCTTGTTTAGATGGGGCTTGAATTCATCAGGCTTGTCATGCCCTTCAAGCCGGTCAAGCAACCAAATCACCCAATGGAATGTCCCCATTCCATCCTCTTCGGTGACGCTGCTTTTTTCGTGCATGATGTAGCCTTGCTCGGTCAGGAACATCATGCGCCTCATGCTAGGCCCTATGAGCGAGAGATAAGGCTTGTAGAACGAATAGACGATGTCGAACGAGAGATTCCGATGGTAGGTCATCACGGCATGATTGGCCATGAGAACGATAACAGCGTTGGTGGCATCCTTTTGTTCGCGAGACAGTCCCATCAATTCTTCAAGGCCAGTATCCACCGTGACCACTCCTCCAAAGGTTGCAAACCCTCGTTGAACAAGTGGATTTTCAAGGGATTGTGCGATGGTTTGAGAAATTTCATACCGACGGTTTCGGTTGACTTCCATCACTTGTCGAAGACCGAACAAGAGCGTAGCCATGATGGCGAGGCCGCCCAGTGCCTCACCCAAACTTGCAGCGGTTTCGAGATTCATCAAAGGCCTCCGCAGGTGTGCATCCTACGGTCACTCGCTTTCCGATGCGCTGGTAAGCATCAAGTCAGGAGACGAGGTAATCGCGCCGCGTATCTTGCTCAGTGGGAAGAGCAAGCAGAACTGCAGCACAGCACCGATAAGGAAGAGGTTGGGGTAGTTGCCACCAATAGCCTCGACAATCCGCGGCGAGAGGAGGGTGCCCGACAGCGCGCCCACGTTGATGAGCGTCATGTAGAGTGAAAATTGGGTTCCGCCGAGGTCGCTTTCGGTGAGGCTCATGAGCAGCGCGATGACGTTGTTGCCGACAATCCCCCAATTGAAGGTCCACAGAATCCACACGAGCGTCATGACGCTCGAGTCATCCCACTGCGACCGGCCCAAGGACCACAATGTGGTTAACGAGGCTCCAACGATGATGCCCCACCACAGCACGTTCTTGATGCCAAAGCGGCGTCCGAGTTCACCGCCGGTCAGAACGCCAAGCAAGGTGGCCAAGGTGATCAGCCCGCCTTTCAGGAGGCGGTATTCTTCCTCGTCCCATCCGAGTTCCTCGATGAACAAGAAGGGGAATTGGATGTCGATGAGGCCCATGCCGGCACCCATGCCGCCGCCGATCCACATCATCACGGCAAACATCAGGGCCCATGCGGGCGCGCCACCGCTCAGCGCAGAGCGAAGACCAGAGAAGATGTCACCGAGGCTCATGGTGCCCGACTCGGCAGAGGAGGAGGTTTCACCCGTCGCTGCATCCCATGGGAAACGACGGTCGCCGGGACGCTCTCGCAGGAGGATGGGTACCAGCATGATGGCCGCAAGCACGGGCAACTGCACCATCAAGGCAGCCCGGAAGCCGGACTCAGAGAGGATGTTACCGAGCACAATCGTGGAGAACATGAAGCCGAAACCCTTCGAGGCAAACATGAACCCGTTCGCTCGGGCCAGGTCCTCTTCTGGGATGAGGTCCACTGCGAGAGCGTCCGAGCTGACGTCCTGCAAGGTCGCGAAAATGTTGTGAATCAGGAAGAATATCATGATGGACGATAGGCCGGCTTCTAAATTACCATCAGCAAGGGGGTCGTCTATGGACAGGAAGATTCCCATGGTGATGATCATCCCAAGTTGGGCGATAATGATCCACGGACGGCGCAGCCCGTAGGAAGGGAAGCGGACGCGGTCGATGAGCGGTCCGAGCACGAGTTTTCCGAACATCCAGGGAAGGGTGCCCGCAAATGTCAACGCCGCAACCTGTTCGTCGGTGATCGAATCCGCATCGACGAGTACCGCCACAAAAGCGACGGTGATGAAGGCCCACGGAACGCCTTGTGCAAAATACAGGGCACAGAGGGCCCCAAGACGGGCGCGCTTGCTCTCTTGCATGTTTACTGCCATATTGCTCGGTTTTACCACATGAATCTAATACTTATCCCAGCATGAACTTTGTTTTTGGACAAAAAAAGGGATTCTTTTGCCAGCCGTGGAAGCAGAAAGGTTGAGAGGATGGACCGCTGCATACGACTTGATGCTGACCCAACAAACGCTTGAAGCGTGGTACGGGTCGCATGAAAGCGACCTTGCATGGGTGGAGAAGCCATCACGTCACCAGTTTCGCTGGCGCCTACCAAACGACCGTTGGGCCACCGCGAGTCGACAATTTTCATCATCAAAGGCCCTCCAAAAGGAGTTGAAGAAACAGGGTCCACGTGATGTGTACATTGGCACATCGGCCTGGTTAACCCCTGTCAACCTTCCAAAACGGAGCGATGAAGACGCCCCGCATCCGGTGTTGATTGACCATTGGGTGGTGTTTGACATCGATTTCACACCCTTTTGCTACCGCCGTCTGGAGCAAGCAAGAAAAGCCGCCCATCGCCTCCTGCTCTGGATTGAAGCGAATGAAGACTTGACGTTGCTTTCGCTAAGTTACAGTGGAGGGAAGGGGTTTCACCTCATCTTCAAGGACAACGACCGCTCTTTATTCTCCATTCCCGACCCGAAGGAGCGTGAGGAAGCTGTTAGAACGACGCGACAAGCCTTGCTGCGACGAGTCCTTGAGCAAGGGTTTCCAGTTGACCCCACCGTCACCGCCGACACGCGTCGCATTATTCGACTACCGGGAACCCTCCACGGGACGACGGGATGGGTGTGCACTCGCATCTCAAGAGAACAACTCACTGCACCTCTGAAAACTTGGGTTTCCAAATTACCAAGACATCCAGATGCCCTCAGGCTTCGATACTGGCCCCTTGCTCCATCCGACCTGCTTCGACGGGGAAATCCGTGGGCACGAACAAAGGCGAAACGATCACGCTCCAAGGACACAAACACGGCCCAAGAACCCATCACCGTGGTTCAATGCAGCACACAGGTGGTCGGGACCAAGGGGAGAAGCGCCCTGATGGCATGGATTCCAAAACGATGGACGGAAGGGCATCTATCATCAGTCGCATCTCGAATCAATGAACTTGGATGGGGACCAGTTCACACGTTTGAGCACTTGAAGCAAACGTTGCTCATCGCACCACGGGCGATTCCAAAAGAGCAATTGGCCAAGGAAGTGGCGACCATGGGTTGGAAATCAATGGGCGGCGAAATCAAACAGTTGGGCCACGCTTGGCTTGACATTCACCCCATGCTCGACGAGCAGGCTGATGGATTGAGTACGCTGGTCCACAAAGGGACATGGGAGGAAGCCGGCACCGGCGGTGGAAAAGTACCCTGGTCTGCGACCCACGTAGAGTTACTTCGTCGACTTGACACGACCGTTGAACTTGGAGATGATGAAGTGGCGGGGCGGGCTGAACCCGCATTTCGAGTGGTGAGCAAAACATGAACCATTATAGGCCGGCAAAAGTAACCAATATCCGCCCAAGAGAGCTGCAAAGCGATGACCTGCCACCGCATGCGGTGGGGACACCAACCGACTGCGGGGCCCGGGCAGCCCCGCAGTCAATGAGATGATCACATGGGATTCTTGCAAAACCTGCTCGCTCGCTTCTTGGGCCAAGGCACTCAGACCCCACAGTCCTACAGTTTCGGAGAACCAAATACCGGCTACAGCGGCAGCAGCTACACCGGTGGAGGCAGCTACAACCGGGTCATCAACATGGCAGGCGCCACGGGAAAGAGTGAATCAGAAGTGCGTTCGGCCCTTGCTGCGAAATACTTTTCCGAAGACGATGTCAACAAGCTCTGCGCAACCCCTGCCTTCCGTCAATTGATGGGTTGGGGTTGAAGACACTCAATTGTTCGTTGGTGTCTACTTCAGTGACATGCCCTTGGTGCCTCGGCCCTCAAGGTTATCCAACAACCAAAACAAACCGGCCCAAATCGATTCAGAGTCTTCACCAGTCTTGTTGACGTTGACCATCATGAAAATCTGAATCACACGACGCCAGCGGCTGGCGAACATTCGCACGTAGACGCCACAGAAATCCTCTACCAAGTCAATCGAGAGATGCCCGTTCTTGGCGAGCACGCCGATGTTGTTCATGCCGATCATCAAGGCGTTCATGGCGTCTTTTTCTTCGCGGGTCAAAGCCGCCAGTTCTTGAGGTGTCAATTCATCGTGAAGTTTGACGGTGCTGACGGAGAATCCCCGGTGCACCAGCGGGTTGTTCATGTGGGCTGCGAGGTCTCGACCGATTTCATAGCGACGATTCTCGTTCCAGTGCTTCATTTGCCGAAGGCTGAACAAGAGCGTGAACAAAATGGCGATACCGCTGACGGCCTCGCCAATATTTGCCGCGGTCTCAATGTCCATTGATACCGGGGAGAAACCCCGTCTTCATGAGGATTATGGCAACACCGAAGCGAAGGCCAATCCGATTTATCAAGAAGAAAAATCAGTCGCAGCAGGATTTGGCGAGTGCGTCCTGGGCACAGAAACAGGTCTTGGCCGGGACGATGTCCGCACGAGCACTTCGTTCGTTGAACAAATCCGTGACAGCAGCGAGTTCCTCGGGTGCATCACCGCGAGCCTCAAGGCACAATTTCAGGCCGAGCAAGCCCCACATGTTGTCCTTCCAAAGGTCGATGTCAGCGCGGTAGACTTC
>CEOC01018772.1_pt1 | contig 13916 bp, 13 predicted proteins | sample 356191 | NCBI WGS metagenome assembly CEOC01 (sample SAMEA2619952, study PRJEB7988) | marine metagenome | biome: marine biome (ENVO:00000447); feature: deep chlorophyll maximum layer (ENVO:xxxxxxxx); material: "saline water (ENVO:00002010), including plankton (ENVO:xxxxxxxx)" | depth 17 m
ATGATGGTTCGTAAACCAGATCGATTGATTCGGAGGTCATCTTGGCCGCCTGGCACATGGCTACCTCCAAACATAAATAATTATAGGTATAGTAGTTACCGCATACAATTTAGTTGGCAGAATTTTGCCAAGCACCAGGCACTTCACTCTCCTATCCGTTACACTAAAGGAGGTAACGGATGATCACCTTATTTAATTATATTTTATCTATGCAAGTACCCATCCGCATTTATGCATCTTAACAAATTCGCACTATTTACATTCTCATATCTTTTATTAATCACAACCCAAATAACTACTCTTTAAATGTAACTTAGCTACCAGATAGCACTCGGGCTGTTGCTTATCATCATCCCTCCAATCAACACTTCTCCAATTTAACCAATAAAATAACAAATATCACTAACCTAATTTTGAATAATATGCATCAAATTGCACAAAATAGCACAATATCATGAAAATAAAAGTAACAAGTACTAACAAGTTCACTCACATCAATAACAGCATATCGAGCTCTGTTTCAGAAGTTTCCGAGCAAGACACTGCCCTGCTCCTTGGTATGGGTAAAGCTTACCAAAAGCTTAAAGGAAGAATTCAAAGAGAGGGACTTTTCTCTTTAGCCTATTCAGACCGCGCTGAGTGTCGTACTGATCATGGTTTTTTATCCTTAAGTCGGAGTTAACACTGACCCGCTCTTATCCCCAAAAAAACATTTAAGAGATCTAAAAATAACTAACGCAAGCAACTAAACATCAAGATGCCAGGATGGTATCTATTCTAAAATTAATTCAAGGAGGAATTACAAATGCCGCTATCTATAAATACGAACCATGCCGCTGTGCGAGCCAGTGCTAATCTCGCGAAAAACAATGAACTGCTTATGAAAAGCATGCAACGACTATCCAGTGGAAGAAGGATCATTGATACATCAGACGATGCAGGCGGACTGGCAATTGCTATGAAACTAAATTCATCAATTGAAAAACTAAAGGGCGTCTCCAGTAATATTAAAAACTCGATTTCATTCCTTGATGTTCAGGACGGCATTATACAAGGTGCAGCCGGCATCCTAGAAAGGATGTCTGAGTTGAAGTCATTAAGCCAGGATGTACTAAAGAATTCGTCTGATATTGATACTTACAATACTGAATTTAAGAACCTTCAAGTACAACTCTATCAAATGTCGAAGGAGAAATTCAATGGCATTAGTTTGTTTGCCACGACAACAACTGCAACGGGTGGCACGAACGCAGTGTTTGGTGCTAATAATAGCAGTACTGACAATACTATAACCATCTTCACAACAGAAGGTGGATCCTCGGGACCGAAGGTTAGCGTGCACAAGGCGGTACTACTTAGTGCTATTACTTTTGATGAAAATCGTGTATCGATAAACAAATACTACGGAGCTTCTGGCACCAAAACTTTAGCTGCAACTTCTAGTGCAAACGCGAAGGTACTAAACGATTTCACAACAAGCTTTTTTACACAAGCCATTGAAAATATAGCTTCACTCCGAGCACAAAATGGTGGTTCTATGTCTAGACTGGATTTCGCCATGAGCAATCTGGATAGAACAAGAGCAAATTTAGAAGCATCTTACGGTCAGATTATGGATGTTGATATCGCAGCTGAAAGTACACGTCTTGCGAAATACCAGATTCTTGTACAGGCGTCGGCTTCAATGCTAGCTCAGGCAAACATGATGCCAAATTCCGCGATGATGCTTCTGGGCTAAATAATCACTCGATACAAGCTCATCGCTACTACCACAAACCTTTTCAATAACATCATTGAATGATACAGCAGACCATAATTACAGGGATTAAAGGATGATTGCACCCCGGCTAAATATTGCAATGTACCTGCGTCATGGGTGTGTCTATCCTTCGCCTGTATCATCTTGTGTTAATTCATCTGATGACTTGTGCTTGAGCCCACTCTGTGAGGACATCTCTGAGTTATTAAGGGCATTACTACTGCTGCCTAGGGCTGTTAATCAGGACAAGCGTTCAATATTTTTTCGTTCGCGTCGACCGAAGGCTATATTTCAATCCTACCATAATGGATTATGTGGGCTGAGTAGTTATCTCGGTTTTGATTCTGACATGAAGAAACAGTCATTATTTGTAACCACAATGCTTAAATACCTGCGGGAATTTATTTCTAATCAATCGGTCTTCCTCAATACATTAACCATAATTCGATATAGAGATAACTATAGCATCCAACGATTGCATGGTTGTTTAGGATCATCTGGTTTTACCCTTTTAAAACCTTTAATCAGTCTTTTTGGTAAAAACTTTTGTAACTTGGGGATTTCCGTCTCCGAAAAGCTGGGACTGCTTAGGCTGAAAAATTGTATGCCTTTCTTTGTGAAGTTTTTCAGTCGCTCGTCTCAATTTTCGGATACTGTTAACTCGAATTGCAATATGCCACCGGGAAACACATTTGGTTCTGTGGAGACTCGATGCTTAGAACAATCTAATCACTCATACTCGATCTGTGTTGAGCGTGTATTTGATGAAATCAGGGCTAGATTATCGGTTCAATCCAATCTCAATCGTTACCTCAATTTCCGTAAAAGAAAATGTACATTATTGCATGTTGCTGGATGGATTAATCCGCCTCCTCGCTCTCTACTCTATTTACGATCTTTCCTACACCCCAATGCCATCAGGGTACATCAGAAGCTAAAGTTGTTTTCTCTGATACCATCTAAAATCCTACGGAGCGGGATCTCAAGCATGTTCCAGCAAGCTTTATCTACGATGTGCCAAATCATGATTATCCACAACTCTCTCCGAAGATATCACCGACCGGGGAGGATACTACTTAACTTTATTCCCACGCATTAAATGCCAGATCAATTTTTACCGAATAACCTGCTTCATTCCCATGAGCAGTAAGACCGCCACATATCAAATTTCTTAATTCATGAATCGTTTGTCATTACATCAAATCGTTTTTCTTAAACTTTATTCATTTTCACAAGGTTGCCGAATCCTTTCTAAAATCGGACAAGCGACATGATGTCGCGGTATAACATATAATCACGGAGGATAAATCCTATGTCACTGACAATAAATACAAACACAGCTGCTATAAGTGCAGCATTCAACCTAGCCAAAAACAACGATATGCTCAACAAGAGCTTAAATCGCCTATCCAGCGGCAAGCGTATCACCAAACCTTCTGATGATGCCGGGGGATTAGCTATATCGATGAAGCTATCTTCTTCAATCGCACGCTCAAGAGCTGTAAGCTCAAATATACAAAATGCACAATCATTCGCTAGTGTGCAAGATGGTGTCTTACAAGCGGCGGCTAATATAGTTGACCGAATGTCCGAACTTAAGTCCTACAGTCTGGATGTGATGAAGAGTTCACAAGATGTTGGGAATTATAATACAGAGTTTAAATCTCTTCAGGCACAACTTCAGTCACTCACCGTTGAAAAATTCAATGGGGTTAGTCTCTTTAATAATAATGTTACTTCAAAATTTGGAGACTCCAGCACAAATGTAGTTGTTTCAATATACACTTCAGACTCAGGTGCCGCAGGCTCAAAAGTGAGCATGCACAAAGCCATGCTTTTAGGTGCAGTTACATTTAACATGCTAGCATCTAATTCCGCTAATGGAGCCATGCATAAAACGGCTGCGGGTACAACAAACGGTACCAATCTCACCCTAGCAAATTCTGAGTCGAACGCAATTAATATTGGGGACCTAGGTGTAAGCTTTTTTGTAACTGCACTTGAAAACATTGCAACTCTTCGAGCAGTTAACGGAGCAACATCAAGTCGCTTAAGTTTTGCTGAAGATCATCTCAATCTAACAGAGACAAATCTTCGTGCAGCAAACAGCAGAATTATGGATGTCGATGTGGCCGAAGAATCTACGAACTTAGCCAAGTATAACATTCTATCCCAGGCGTCTGCTGCAGTTTTAGCTCAGGCCAATATGGCTCCGAATACTGCACTCATGCTTCTCGGATAATCAAAAACTACCCAATCACTAATTTAAGAAAGGAAGAATTAACATGGCTTTATCAATATTATCAAACACGGCTGCAACCAAGGCAGCATTCGCAATGAACAGTAACAATGTTCAACTCAACAAAAGCTTAAACCGTTTATCGAGTGGCAAACAGATTGTCACGCCTGCTGACGACGCTGGTGGTCTTGCTGTTTCAATGAAGCTGGGTTCATCCATTGCCAGAAATAAGTCGATTGTCGCCAATATTCAAAATGCAATGTCATTTGGTGAAGTCCAGGACGGAGCCTTGAGTTCTGCTGCTAAGATTGTCGATCGGATGGCGGAACTTACTGCTCTCAGCCTTGATGTGATGAAGAGCACTACTGATGTCGCCAATTACAGTACCGAGTTCAAGGCACTTCAAAATCAGCTTTTCGATCTTACCACTGAAAAGTTCAATGGAGTCAGCTTATTTAACTCGACTTCAGGCAAAACATTCGGAACAGATGTGGACAATGTCGAGGTCATAACTTCAGACCAGGGAGGTGCTGGTGCAAAAGTGAGTATGTCGAAGGGCTTATTATTAGGTGCAATGACGTTTTCCTCTTTTACTGCCACATCAGCTGGAGCTGTAGGAGCAGCAGGAGTCAAGTCTCTTGCCAATGCAAGTGGAAGTGAGATTAGTATTGCTTCATCTTCTGCGAATAATGCATTCACTCTTTCCTTTTTCGCTAAGGCTACTGAGAATATTGCCACACTTCGTGCAACCAGTGCCGCAGGTTTGGCCCGATTGCAGCTTGCAGAAGATCATGTAAGACTGACTGTTGCTAATTTAGAGGCAGCGAACAGTCGCATAATGGATGTTGATGTAGCAGCAGAATCTACCAGGTTCGCGAAATATAATATCCTGTCACAGGTATCAGCAGCCATGCTTGTACAAGCCAATCAGACGCCGGCAACTGCGTTGATGTTACTCTAAGGGGAGCAGTCAAATGGCACTCAACTTAGGTGGGGGTTCAATGACCTCCAATTTCAACTCAATGTACTTGCGGAATGCTCAGTCAATGCTCAATCAAAGCTTGATGAGGCTATCCAGTGGCAAGCGGATCAATCGGCCTTCGGATGATCCGGGCGGGCTGGCTGTCTCAATGAAGTTGCAAAACGCGTTAACTGTGACCTCTGCAACCAAGCAGAATATAGATAATGCAAAATCATACATTGATACTCAGGATGCAGCTCTATCATCAGTCGGTGATATTCTCGACCGGATGTCTTCCATTAAAACTTTGTATGGTGACAATGGATCAGGACTCAACACTACAGATAAGGCAAACTATGCTTCTGAGTTCAGGGAACTGCAGGCACAGCTGAACGCATTCAAGGGAGAGAAGTTTAACTCAATAAGCCTATTCTCTACCCAAGGTATATCCAGAGATGTATATATATCCACACAGGGCAGTACGGGAGCTTCCATATCCGTTGGCTCTCTCGATCTTACATCTGCATTAAGTGTTGCCGCAGGTTTAAACTTGTCTGCTCAAAGATATGGAGCAAATGCTGCATCAATATCTGATATAACGAGCACTCAGCTGAATACTGCAATCAGTAATGTTGCTTCATTGCGGGCAGAGGCAGGTGCTACTTCATCAAGGCTTGATTTCTCCTCTGATTATTTGTCCACGAGCATGGTTCATCTAGAGGAGGCAAATAGTCGCATCATGGATGTGGATGTGGCCGAAGAAACCACAAACATGGCAAAGTATAATCTTCAGGTTTATGCAGCCAGTGCAGCACTCGTTCAATCGAACCTCAATATGAGCATTGTTTTGGACCTTCTAAACTTCAACTCAATGTCACGAAGATAGATTGAATTCAGTTTTCTCGTACTTGCTGGGCTGAGAGTTCGTCAGCCCAGCAAGTCGGGGAACTAATTTATAAAATTTAAATGATAGGTAGAAAAAAAGAGTTATCATTCCTCAGGAAGGGTATGATTGAAGGAGGAAGTCTAAGGTGTGCCTTTATCAATGGTGATCAAGGTATAGGCAAAACAACTTTGATTGAAAACCTGTATAGCCTCCTGATTGCAAAGGGTAACCATCTCATGATCTCTGCAAACGGTAGAGATTGTAATTGCTCAGATGAATTACTCACTCACTTTACAAGAAATCTGTTAAGTAGTGAACATTTAGAAATTGGTAAGGCTCTTAATCAGTTTGCAAGAAAGATTACCATAAACCTAAAGCCACCGGGAGGTCAGGTTAAAACAGGCAACTCAGTTTCTCCATCTGATTATTTTATTAATGAACTCAATGAACTGCTTGATGGTTCAAGTTCACCTAATCAGCAAGTTACACCAATTTTGATCATTGAAGACCTGGATTCGCTTGGGGAGGATCAATTAAATTGGTTGAGCGGCGAGTTCAATCATGCCTTACGGAAATCAGTTCGATTTAAAAACTGCAGGTTTATTTTTTCATCAACCAAAGAGATCAATCACTTTCGGAAATTCTTTAATGATTTTGGTTTTGAAAAGCCCGTGGATTTAAAACTTCGCGGGTTATCACTTTTAGAAACTGAGGAATTAATCCAGTTTCACGAATTCGGCTATGTTTCTGCTGAAGACTTACTCGAAACTAGTAAGGGCAACCCTGCCCTTGCATTGAAATATTTACAAAATGGATTTATTATGAATAATAACAAAAAAGACATGGAGGTCACCATAGAGGATACTGAGTTTGATTTAAGCAAACTGCCAGAGAAGGAGTTAGAATTCCTTCTTTACGCTTCTTATCCCGCAAAGATTAACCGCTATAACCTCGAGCACTTTTGCACGCCGAAGTTAGCTGCCTTTACCTACAACTGGCTTAAAAGAACTCCCTCTGTTTGCCAGGAACTGCCGCATGGTGATATAGAGCTTAATCACTCCATTAAGCAACAGATGAGAGCATTTCATTTGGAGCAAGAACCAGGTAAGGCAGAGGAACTGGCCACATTGGCCTCTGTGCTAGATTTATTTTATGAGAAGTTTCCTGACACTGAGAGTCATTGGATCCCCGTAAATATGACTGCCTTTAACTCCTTCTCAAAAAACCTGTGCAGAAAAGTTTTCGACGAGTTTGAGTACGAGCAAATTTTTCATTTCCTCAAGACACATGAAGATGCCTTTGAGCAGAGAGGTAAGTTTTATTCCTTAAATGAAGAGACCAAGCAGTTGGTTACAAGGTACATGGAGCTCTCAGGCATGGAACCCCAAGATGGATTACATGAATTGATTGAGAAAGCTTGGGATGAAGATCAAGTTGCATTTCAGCAAAGAAAAGCAAAAATTGAGACCGAGAGAGCTAATCTTGATAACGAAATTTCTGATATCAAATCTCAGGTTACCCATTTTCAGGGGCTAAAGCAAAATATCGAAGATGGCGGCAAGAATCCTCAACAAAATAAATCTCGCCGCATTATCACTTTTAATATGTCTACCGCATTGGTGGCTTTTGGACTAGTTATTGTTGGGGCAAGCCTGCTAAGTGATATGCTTGGTACCTACCACGCCGCATGCGGACTTGCTGTCACCATATTTGGGTTCTTCTGGCCTAATGTTGAGGTAAAGAAAATCAATCCTGATGGAGCGATTTCAACATCTAATCTCGCAGTCGAGACTCAGCACAGATCGTTAGATCACAGGATTAATGGACTGCTTAGCCGAGCGAATTCGATTGCTATTAGTTTGGAGACTCTTGGGAAAGAGCAAACAGAATTAGAAGAAGGTTCTGCCGAGCCTTACCTTTCTTCCATCAACAAATCTTCGTAGTTAAAAAAACTTAGTTAATCACTCTTTAGTGAATGAACACTAAGCTCATCAAGGGTAATATATTATCTGCGTGAATTGGTCTTTCATTACTTATGTTTAGCGTAATTTCATCAGGCCAGGTAGCGAAGCACAACCTCAGCACTCGTAACTTAATTAAACGGACCCACAATTCTCATTCAGGTGGGGGTAGTTTAAAAGTGGGAGGTGTAATTGCTGGAAGTAACGCAACTGAGACAAGTTCGTTTCTTAAAAATTCCACCATTCAGTCAAGCCTGCGTACCAAGGGTAATTTATCCAAAAGCATTCAGAACGCTGTAAGTTTTGTGCAGACCCAACAGTCAAAGATGGAGATGCTGAAGGATATTTATAACAGGATGACAGAACTTGCAGGTTATGCCTCAGATCCTTTTCTTGATGATCAACTAAGAGCTCAATACGCAACGGAATTTCAGGCACTTAAAAAGGAATCGATCGATATCGGCAAGGAGACATTCCAGGGCAAGGCGTTATTTGACGAGATGGCAGCCAAATACTTTCCTCCAATCGATTACGGAAAAGGCTTCCGGAGTGATGACAATGGATCACTTGTCGTGCACGACGGTATAGTCCCTTCTTCTGAAAGACTAGATGGTCTGAATAAGTATTACGAAGTGGAAAAAGAGGTATACTTTGACAAAGGTAAGTTTAGTTTAGAAGTCAATGGCGGAGCTACTGGCGAGCGATACATGCTTAAACAGGGCGATCATATCATTTTTGATACAGCAGGAGGTTCCTCCGGGGATAACAAATGGGCAACGGAAGGAAATGCATGGAAGTATGACTTTGATAAATTTGAAATCGAATATTCTCCAGGCGAGCCCACAACCTTTAAGTTTGTTCCACAATCGGCCGGAAATAATTCGGAAGTCAAGGTTCCTGATGAAGCCGCTACTAATAGTTCATTTGATAATAAGGCAAAATACCTACCACAACTCGGACTAGGTTCTTCCGATGGAGACAAGACTTCGCCTTGGAATGCAGGTGATGATAACACAGAAACCGTTTTTTCAGGTGAAGTTGGGGAAGTGAAAACATACCCGGCGATAGCAGGCGAAACCAAACTGACCTTACGCGTTGAAGCTAACTCTATCTTTCAGGTAAAGGCAGAGTACACCAACCTAATTAACCCAGAAAGTTCCTACCAGGTACAAGTGGGCGATGGATCTTCCGTTGATTTGGAACCGGTGGGAGTTGGTCTGTCATTAGTAAATTCAAGCCTCGACAATGCTGCAGAGGCAGGCGAAGCACTTAAATCATTGGAGAATGAAATGGAGAGTGTCAGCGTCCAGATGGGAACGATTGGAGCTAATCTCTCCAAGCTCGAAATTGCAAGTGAGCATATTGAAAACCAAGTGATCGCAGGCGATTCTTTTGAAAACTCGATGATGGATGAAGCTAGCATTGATAAGCAGATCGAGTCCGCGAAATCAGGGATCATGCTAGAGGGTTCTCGTACACTGCTAGCGAAAGCAATAAACACGACAAGGAATATTGTGAGTCTGCTTTTTTGATAATTTCAAGAAATTTTCAGTAATGTCATTTCTTTTCTTTATGGAACTTAAGGAATTGTTTGGGTTCGTTAAATTTTAGGGATACTTCATCAGTAGTAAGTGACATGTTCTGATTCGAAATTGAATCCGTACACTGTTCTAATAGTGAAATCAGTAATTCTTCAGAGTCTTGCGGAAGGATATCAGTGATTTCCTTTTGCAATCTGTAGGCAATTTTTTCAGCTTTAAGAAATAGTGATAATCCTTTGGGGGTAAGCGAAAGAGTGAAGTTTCTGCGATCACTTGTTATCACTTCTTTCTTAATGAGTTCCTTGGCACCCAGTCTTTTCAGTAAAGCACTGCAACTGTTTTTGTTTGAAGACATTAGGCTTGCCAGCATTTCCTGATTTAATGATTTATTTTCATGCAAGCATCTCAACGCAGTGTACTGTGCAGTTGTAATTCCTATCTCACTCAATCTTTCTCGGAAGGCTCGATTCATGCCAAACCAAGCACCTCGCAATAGTACTGGAATTCGGTCTACGGATTGACTGTTCGCCGTCACAGGTGATTAAAGACTTCGATAGATCCGACCCTTCCAATCCAGTGCATAAATTTCACCATCCAGTCCTTCGTGGAAGTTGACGGGCTTGAAGGGGGCAATACTTTGAACCAATGACTGGCCTTGGGGCGGATTAACAGGTATCATGTTTTCATTTAACAAGAATTGTTGTGTCGTGACCGATTCTCCGTTCATAGAAAGTACCCAGCACCTTCCTGTTCCCCAGTCTCCAAAAATATATTTTCCTATAAATGAACGGTGTTTTTGCCCTTGGTACACCATTCCACCGGTTATACTTGTCCCTAAATCATGGCTGTATTCAAAGATTGGTTTTATTGTGCCAGAATCATTTTTTGTTGAATTCTTAAATTCGAATGGCCGAGAGCCTTCCTGGTCATTCCATCCATAATTGCCCCCCCGATGAATTAAGTTAACTTCCTCCAGTTGATGCTGCCCCACATCCGCACAGAATAAATTACCATTTAGGTAATCCCATGACAATCGCCACGGATTCCGTAAACCGATAGCCCAGATTTCTTCTCTAAACCCAGGCGCATCGATGAATGGATTCCCCGGTGGAATTTTGTATTCTAAAGGTGAGTCCTTGGAATCGACATCAATCCTTAAAATTTTGCCAAGCAAGGAAAAGGTATTCTGCGAAAAACGGTTAGGGTCATTTGCCTTCCCCCCGTCACCAGTTGACAAATACAAATAACCATCAGGGCCGAAGCAAGGTAGTCCTGAATTATGGTTCCAGTAAGGTTGCCTGATCGAAATAATTTCTCGTTCGTACGATTGATCCAGAATTAGTTGATTGGCATCATTGAGCGTTCGTAATTCAGTAACCACGGTTCTTTTGGGATTTTGCATGGTGTGATAAACATAGAATAATCTATTTTCCTGAAACGACGGGTGCAGGGCTAATCCTAGCAATCCTTCTTCGAAGTTTTTTTCAATAATATCTCGATCAGTCCAATCGAGGAATACATTTTCACTTTTATTTTCACCATCCTTCGAAAGAATCAATATCCTACCTTCTTGTAGAACCAACAATATCTTGGTTGGATGATTTGATGGAAAGCATAATTGGATAGGTTTATCGATACTAGTATCAGTAAAAACCTGCTCCACATGAAGAGTCAAAACTGGTTCAGCTCGTACTAAAGAAAAATTTACTAAAAGAGTAAGAAGGATTAAAGAACTTTTTTTCATCAGAAAATTTATGCAAAGGTCTTACCGTTCCAGCCCCATAAATGTCGTTCTGATTGCTGGAACTCGATGTATAATTGTTCCGGTGATATCTTGAGCTTCGTAGATAAAATCTCTGTTATGAAACCCGTAATTTGATTTGTGGTGTCGGGTGACAATACACCCACATTTTTAACCTCGCAATATGCAGAAACCCCTGCTTTTGCACCAAACCGCATACTCGTATTTGGGTTAAAAATAGTCAGGACAAAATCTTCTGATTTCCCAATACTCCGTGCAATAATTCCTCTTATTTCCTGGTGTAAAACTTCTTCAGTTGGTGAGTCAATAGTCTTAAGGTTAGTATGCAGTATAAATGTAGGCATAGTCGAAGTAGAGTGATCCTCGCAGTTATGTCAATTCGATGTATGGATGTTCGTTAACTTGACCCACTGGATTGAATGGTGCAGAAATTAACTAAATGCGAAACCTGATTCCAATTTTCTGCCTATTATTATTTGGTTGTGATCTTTCTGACTTTAAGTTTCCAGAAGTCCCCAAACACCAGGATTCTACTGAAGGAATTCAGTCAGAAAATGACAAAAAAGCCGATACACCCCGGATTCCCGATCCTAAGTATTCGACTAACCAGAGTACAACTAATCAACAGGACCCCCAAAAAAAATTCCAACCCGTCAACCACTTCATTACGAGAGGGAAACCGATTCACCCCTACCCCCCTAATCTAAACAAATAAGCAGAATGTCGCGGTCGATAGTATTAGAGATCAATGGGATACTGGATCTCCATCAGTTTAAACCAAAAGAGACTGTTGAATTGGTTGAAGAGTACATCTACGCATGTCACGCAAAGAAAATATTTGAAGGTCGGATCATTCATGGTAAAGGAATTGGAACTTTAAGAAAAATAGTGCATTCAACTCTAAGCACTCATCCCTTAGTTAAGGACTTCAGCAGTGGAAATGAGTCATCCGGTGGATGGGGGGCAACCATTTTTTGCCTTCACGCACGGTGCCCCAAAAAACCGGGTCATCAAGATGCTTGAAATTTCTGCCAACATATTCAACAATTACATCATGATCTTCAAAAGCACTCGCTTATCTATTTCTTTACTTTTGCCATTTATTTTGCTCGGACATTTTTCCTGCACTGAAAAAGAAATCCCCGTTTCTCTTTCCATCGAATTGATCGATAAAGGAATCACCATGACGCACTCGAAAGCAAATGATGGTGTTGTGGAAATCTATCTGATATCTGAGAATGAAGCAGAAGGTGAATTACTGGTCAAAGCGCTCAATGCCAGTGGCTTGGAGATCGCCAGATCCAAAGCTATAATGACTTTACAAAAGGATGACGCCAAGCAATTCACTTTTAATTTCGACAAAGGGTTAGACCTCGATTCGGTGACTAAGTATCAGGTGGCTCTACGAAAAAAATAACCTTAAGTGATCTATTTAATTTTGAAACTTGTCTGTAGCTTCAGAATCAAATATAAAACTCACTAACTGGAAGGATGGCAGAGTGGTCGAATGCGGCGGTCTTGAAAACCGCTGAACCGGTAACGGTTCCGGGGGTTCGAATCCCTCTCCTTCCGCCACTGCTTAAACACTGAGACTTAAGTCCTTTTTGGGGAAAAGTGAGAATAAAAGTGAGAATGATATTATTTAAGATCATTTCCGTTTTTCGTTGTCCACACAGGTGTATTGTCGTTCTTAAACATTAGTGTCCAATCAATATTCATCAAACCAAGATTGTTATTTTTCCGTAGATTTCCCTGATTATCTTGAATCCCTCTGTTTTAGTTTCAATCGGTAAATTCGACCCACTCGGCTCGTGCATTTTGTTCGGCCATATTCTTTTCCCTACCATCTCTTCACGCAAGTAGGTCACGATGAAGATTAGTTTTTTCCTTGTTGACCAAATTCCTAAAAGTTTTTCGTTAAGATTCTTGAGAATTTTGCCTTTTGATCTTGGAAATCATGATCATTGATCTACTTCGACCCCTGTATCCCATTCAGGAAATGGGTCATTAAAACGCAAAGGCCAGGTAGTCTCATCACTGGATAACTCAATTTCTGTAAGGAGACATTCATCAAGCATGGAAATAAGAGCCTCCTGATCCATATCACAACCGAGCAAGACGATCTCCTGTCTGCAATCTCCGTTACCGGGTTTCCATACCCGTTCGATATGACTGCGGTCTTCGGGCCAATAACTGCGGGGGAGTGCTGCCCAAAATATCCACCACACTCATGCCTGGATATGGAACCTGCCCGTGACCAAACACCGGACATTTTAAGCCGAGTGGCCAACCAAAATATACCTTTTGAGCGAATTACCCCTGGCCAGTCCTTTTGCAAAAAATCAAAAAATCGTTGGGGATGAAAAGGAATACGCCGTTCATAGACAAAGTTAGTTATTCCGTATTCCTCGGTCTCCGGAGTATGCTCGATCAGTGACTCAAGCCACCCATCGTGCTGGGATGCCCGCTCGGGGTCGTACCTGCCTGTTCCCAAGACCTCATCAATTGGAATCTCTGAATTAATCGTATCAAAGATTACTGCCTTTGCATTAAGAGCCCGGATCATACCATGCACCAGATGGAGTTCATCGGGTGTGATAAGATCAGTCTTGTTCACCAGAATAACATCCGCGAAGTCTATCTGGTCGGAGAGTAAATCAACAATAGTACGCTCATCTCCCTCATCCACTTCCTGTCCGCTATCCGTAAGTTGTTCTGTAGTGGAATAATCCTTTAAAAAATTTGGGGGCATCCACCAAAGTGACCATGGTGTCTATCTTTGCAATTTCTCCAAGAGAAGAACCGTG
>CEOC01026238.1_pt1 | contig 13881 bp, 14 predicted proteins | sample 356191 | NCBI WGS metagenome assembly CEOC01 (sample SAMEA2619952, study PRJEB7988) | marine metagenome | biome: marine biome (ENVO:00000447); feature: deep chlorophyll maximum layer (ENVO:xxxxxxxx); material: "saline water (ENVO:00002010), including plankton (ENVO:xxxxxxxx)" | depth 17 m
AAAATAAAAAACAAGTAAATATTTTTTATTTTTAAAACTATTAATTATTTTTATAATACTTTTTATTTTTGTTTTATTTTATTATTTTTTATTTATGCACTTGCTGAAGCTGATACTTTTTTCTTTACTACTCTTTTCTTTTTAACTGGCTCTTCAACAACAGGTGGTGGAGGAGTTTCTTCTTCTTCTTCTTCTTGCTCTTCTTCTTCATCAGATTCTTCAACTAATGTTGATGTTTGTTTTACAACTGTATCTGTAAAATCATCTTCTTCATCTGGTAATTCAATACGCTGAGCCATTTCTTTTTTTTCCTCAACACCTAATTTAATTTGGCATTTACCGAATATTGTTTCTTTAGGTTGAACAACCGCTTGCATTAATCGCCATGTTGTACCAAATTTACCATTAGCAAACCATAAACCACCACTTTGAATTACCAAAGCTGCATTAGAACCTTTTTGAATTACATCAATAGGAGTTAAAGCAGGGCTATTTGGGTCAGGAAATACTAATTTTTCACTTGTATCATACAATTCACATTTCCAAACACCATCGTAAAATGGTACTTTTACACGTAAGGTAGGAGAACGGTCATAATCATATTCCCCTGTTTCTTTATTTTTAGGATATTTCAACATAGGAGACCATAAAGCATCAACAACTTCAGGACTCATCTTGGCTTTGCCGAACCATTCCTTAGAGTATTGAATAGCATCCTCTTTAATCTTATTCTCAAATGCTATCATCTTATCTAAAAAATCCTTTTTAGCTCCAGATAAATATTCATCACTTGGGAATTGCAATGCCATATCATATTTTTGATTACCTTCATAATCACTAACACCCCATGTTAAAATTAATGGAGTACTTATTTGTAAATATTTATTAGTATCTTTATTATAAAGGTTGACTGATTTACCACCTGACTGGTTCTGCTTTGGTGCAGAATATTTTAAAATATTGTTGTTAAAAGCGCTGTGATCAATAAATAAACTCATCTTATTATATAATCTATTATAGAGCATTCTCTAAATCAATTTTTTTTATATATTACAGGAAAATAAGAGTAAAGAATATTAAATAAAATTCATATAAAAATAATTAAATATATTGTTATAATATAAAAAATGGAGAATATATCATATAACAATTTAATATTTGAAGATGTAGAAAGAATGCATAAATTAAAATCAAATAAAAAAATTAAGGTGAAATCTAAGTTGAAATGCTCAGATGAAGATTTTCAAATACCATCTTTCAAAGAATATGAAAATTTAAATAATATATCATATAATGTAAAACAATTAAAAGTTATTTTAAATAATTATAAATTAAAGAGAACAGGTAATAAAAATGAATTAGTTAAAAGAATTTATGATTTTTTATATCAATCGTTTTATATTTGTAAAATACAAAAAAATATGAGGCGTAAAATAGTTTATTTATTATTTAAAAAATTAGGACCTGCTTCAAAAAATATTAATTTATGTACAAACAATACTGATTTTTATTCCTTAGAAAAATTAAATAATTTTAAATTCAATGAAATTATATCAATAAAAGATGAAAGTGATAATCATATATATGGTTTTACAATTCAAACAATGAATATATATTTAAAAAATAATCAAACAAGCGATTTAAAAAACCCATATAATAGAATGAAAATAAATGAAAATATATATAATAATATATCATCAATAAAGAGATTATGTAAAATTTTAAATCTAACATTGAATATAGAATCCCACAGTGAAACAATAAAGAAAGATATGAATCAGAGGATATTAGATATTTTTCATAAAATAGATGAATTAGGAAACTATTCAAATCATACATGGTTTTTAAATCTAGAACATGGAAAATTAATCAAATTTATTTTTGAATTAAAAGATATATGGGTATATAGAGCAAATTTATCAGATGATACTAAAAGAAATATTTGTCATCCAACAGGTAATCCATTTTTAGGTATAAACATGAATTTTATTAGAAGTACTAGATATACTAATAATTTAAAAATAATATGTGTGGATATAATGAGTAATATGATAAATAAAGGAATAAGCAATGAATATAAATCATTAGGTGCGTTATATATATTAACAGCATTAACTTTAGTTAGTACAGAAGCTGCGTCTGCATTACCGTGGCTATATGATTCAGTAATGTAATAAATTAAATTATATATTTTTTTTTATTACAAAATATCATGGAAAATATATGTAATATATGTTATGAAAACTTAAAAGAAAATAATATTTGTATAACACCATGTGGTCATAAATTTTGTTTTAATTGTATTATAACTTCATTAACCTATAATAAAAAATGTCCTTGTTGTAGAAAACTTTTAAAGAAAAATATTTCAAGTGAAAATAATATAATAAATATGAACAATATATTTAATGTAAATTCGGATATAATATTAGGTAGGGTTGATGCAAGTAATAATTATCATTTACCTGTGAATATAGAAACACGATTTGATTTTTATCAGACAATGGTTGAAACTAATTTAACATTTCCAGACGATATATTTTATTTTAATCATACATTGTTAAAGTTAATTTATGGTAATAAAATTAATTTAGATGAAGATGTATCTTATATTGATGATGATTATAATGCTTATGAAAGTTTAGCGGATTACACTGTGGAAACGTTAAAGAGAATTTCGTTCATTTTTAAAAGAACACAAAAAATAAAAAAAATGCTTCAAGAAAGATAATTTTATTTGTAATATATATATGAGTATTTTAAAGACACTAAAGAACTTTTTCAAATTTAAAAAATATGTAAAAAAATCAGTAAAGAAAGCAGTAAAAAAAGAAGCAAAAAAAGCAGCAAAAAAAGCAGCAAAAAAAGAAGCAAAAAAAGCAATAATTAAAGAATTAAAGAAATCAAAAAAATCAAGAAGAAAAATAAAAAAAATCAAAAAAGTAAATAAGACAAGACGAGTAAAAAGAAAGTAATCAATAAATAATTCATAATTTACTAAAAACACTCAAAAATATATATTATGAGATATTTTTTATAGATTTTTTCCTAAAGTAAAACGTATTATGGTCTATTAATTTATATTAAATAATAATTATATATATTAATACTAAAAAGGGCTTAAATAGTTAACACAATGTAATATTATAATGACTAAGTCAGCAAAGAAAACTGAACAACCTCCATCCACTCCAGCTAAAAAATCTAAGAAAGTAGCTGCCCCTCCTGCCCCTCCTGTTCCTGCAGTAATTGAAGAAGTACAACCTGTTGAAGAAGCTTCCGTAGAGAAAACTTTAGCAGATGATTTTTCTGAATTTTTATCAAAAATGCAAGTAGTATCCTCCCAATTGGCTACACTTAAAAATGAATTCCGTACACTTGAAAAGAAGTGTTTACGTGAATTAAAGGCTGCTAAAAAGGCAAGCTCAAAAAAAGCACGTAAGAGCGGTAATCGTTCACCAAGTGGTTTCGTTAAGCCAACACTTGTTACTGATGAATTAGCTACATTTCTTGGAAAACCATCAGGAACTGAAATGGCAAGAACCGAAGTCACCCGTGAAATCAACAAATACATCAGAGCTCACGGATTACAAGACAAACAAAATGGACGTAAAATTAACCCAGATGACAAACTTGCAACTTTACTCAAAATTGGAAAAAGCGATGAACTCACTTATTTCAACCTTCAAAAATACATGTCTCCACACTTCCCAAAGTCTGCTGCAGCAACTGCCGCTGCCTCATCTAAATAAATTAAATTAGTTTATAAATAAAAATATAATAATTAAAAATTTTTATTATTATAATTTAAAATCAATACATATATTATATATATAATGCTGTCAGAAGATTCATTTAAATTAGTTAAAATAATAAAACCTACAAAAAAAAAACAAGGTTCTAAAGAAATTGATATTTTTTTAAATTATTTCTATAAAGTACTACTTAAAAATACTAATATTGATAGTATTGTAAATAATATTAAATATAATAATGAACCATATCAATTTGATTCAAAATCTAATTTTTTATCATTTGATGTTAAAAAACAAATAGAATTACTTAATTATAAAACTTATAATTTTAAATTCAAATTAAAAAATACTGTATTTGATGTAAAATTTCTTACTCTAAATGATGCTAATATTAGTGTAATATATTATTATTTAAAACAAATATATAATCTTTATACATTACTGTCCAATCTATCATTTTTAAAAAATAAAAACTATTTTAAAATTGTTATCTTTTTTTCTGATATCAAAAAAATGAGACCAAAAAACAAATTATCTATATTAAATGTGGATAATGTTAATACTGGATATACATATTGTAATTCTAATGAACCAGAAATTGTTTTATATAGGAACGAAGAATGGTTTAAAGTTCTTATACATGAAACTATGCATGCAATTGGATTAGATTTTTGCAACTTTAACAATAAAGAAGTTAATGATAGTATTCTTGATATTTTTCCTATTAATATTAAATTAAACTTATACGAAACTTATTGTGAAATATGGGCAATACTACTTAATCTTATATTTATTAGTTATGAACTATGTAATTCATTTAAAGGATTCAAAACAATATTTATGTATAATTATAATTTTGAAAATAACTTTCAAGTATTTCAAATGAATAAAGTACTTAATTTTATGGACTTAAAATATGAACAATTATATAGTAAAGAAGAAAAACACGCAATAAAAAGACAAGGATTTTATAGAGAAAAAACAAATGTGTTTTGTTATTATATTTTAAAATCCATATTATTTTATAATCTATCCGACTTTTTATTGTTTTGTAAAGAAAATAATAGAAATTATATATATTTTTCTAAGACTGAAAAGAATCTTATTCATTTTTCAAATTTAATAAAAAATAATTATAACAATCAATCATTTTTAAAAACAATAAAAAATATATCACATAAATATAATTCCAAAATTAATAAAAATTCATATATACAAAAAACATTTAGATTATCTATTTTTGATTATATTTATTTATATTAATTTGTTATGATAAGTAATTTTAATAATTATTATAATAACTCTTCAATAACAATATAAATACATAGTCTTAAAATAATTATGAATTCTTCAACAGAAATAAATTCTATATGTCCAAATAAATCTTACACTAATGATTCTATTGTTAATTCTATTATTCAAAGTTTTATAAATCGTTCAAATATTGGTGTAGAAAAATATAATACTACTTTAGACAGAGATGATTTGGCTCCTTTAGATTGGATAAAACATGCACAAGAAGAACTTATGGATGGAATATTATATCTAGAAAAATTAAAAATGACAATGAAAACAAAAGCTGACCAAAAATAAAATATTATTTATTATTGTATATAATATTTATATTAATTTGTTATAGTAAGCTCTCCCGATGCATATAAAACTTTAGCAATTGAACCTATAAAATCCATTCTTTCATTATGATTTAACAATGCTAATCTTATATTAGTTGCATCCATTGATGTTTTTATTGAATCAATAAATAAAGTTTTGTTATATATTTCTTTATTTGTTTTATCTTTTAATGTAATAAGTCTTTTCCAATAGTCATAATGCTTATTTGTATATCCATTCATAGTTGCAATATGGTCATTCATAAAAGAAATAGTATCATTCAAAAGCCAATCAGCGTATGCATTACTACCCTCAGGTTCATTTCCAAATAAAACTTTATACATTTTTATTAATAAACTCTTTGATGTTAAAAACGATTCTAAATCATCTAATAAAATTTTAGGTTGAGGTTTATATGTATAACTTAAAATTTTTAATTTTATATCATCTGGCAATTCATCCATAATTAATATCATTATATTTATTTAATTACTTATATTTATAAATAAATATAATTATTACACTATTTCACGTGTTTTCATTAATTCATAATTTATTTCTGCTTCTTTTCCTTTCAAATAATTCTTAATAGTAGACTTTCTTGTTAATTTTAATATATTCTTAAATTCTTCATGCTGTTCAAATTTATTTTTATAAGCATTTAATAATAATTCACTTTTTTTAATTTCATAATCTTCATCTATTGATATATCTTTTGGTCTTATTTTACTTTTTAAATTACCTGCTTCTTTTGCTTTTTCTACACTTTCAGAAATAACAGAACTAGATTCTAACGTAAATTGCTTATAATAATCCATATTTGATTTAAACTTATTTCCATTCATATAATGCACAATACTATTCCATGTATAATCATCAATCTTTATTGGAGTTATATAAGCATCACTTAGTTTTCTTCTCCAATCCATTATTTTACTTAATTCACTGTAGTCCTTTATTTGTTCCATGGAAATCTTTTCACCTGAACCTTTTCCAGGTAATGGTTTATCATTTGATTTTCCATATATTTGAAATACTACTGAATTATCATAGTCTATTAATTCTTGAAATTTTAAATCTTTATCCACCTTATCTACTTTATCTTCATCATCATTCACTTTTTTTACAGATTTCTTTAATTCTTTAAATTCAGGTATTTTATTGTATAGACCATTTTCACTGTTTTCAACGCATTTTTCTACTATTAGTTCTTTTAATTTTTCAGGTAAATGTTCATGTTTTAAAATTGTATTGTTTTGATATGTAATTAATTTATAATGGTCACCTGTATGTTCAGTTATTATATAATAATCAGGAGTAAAATCCTTTTCTACTATATCATTCATTTGACCACATAATAATACATTATCAATATCTTCATTATTAAAAGCTTCACTTGATAATATTATTAATTTAATATTTAAAATTCTTTCTAATGTAGAAATAGCCCATGTATCTGCCCAAAAATTACATGTTTGTATTATTTTTTTCAAATCATCCTCTTTTTTTACCTTTTTCATAAATTGTATTTCTTTAAATAATTCTTTTGTCATTTCTCTTTGAGACTTTAATTTTTCAAAGCGTAATTTATTTTCCTTTACTTTTTCTTTATAAGATGTTTGTAATGACCTATCATTTGTTTTTTTAAATTTTTCTTTTAAAAGTTTTGTTTCTTCCATTATTATTTTTAATTCTTTTTCCTCAGAATTCAAATTATTTTCAATAAGAGTATAATATTCCTTGTAATTATTAAATAAATTAGTATCTGCCTCTTTTGATAATACAATTCTTAATTTTTGAACGGTTGTTTTCCAACCTAAACCATTATATGCATCTCTTATTACTGAAAATAAACAATCACCACCACCTTCATTATCTATTAAATTATATTGGTCGCTTTTCATAAATTTTTGTATCCAAAGTGAATCTATTTTATCATTTAATATATTTTCTTCTTTCCCTATTTTTATTTCGTTTGTTTTATCTTTTTTGAATAAATATTCATCATAGTTTTTATTTTCATCATCATCATTTTCAAAAGGCTCAGTATCTATTTTTTCTATTTCTTTTTTTTCTTCAATTACATCTAATGCATATTTTCTGATATCTACATTTTTTACATAATCATAAATTAATGGTTCAAATTTGCTTAAAAGACTAATATCTATAAAATCATTTTCATCTATTATTTTTGAAAATTGTTTATTTGTCATTTCTATAATACCAATTTGACATATTATTTTACTTTCATTTAGTAAGTACATTGGAAAAAAAACTATATTTTTTTTTATTAAATATAATTTTTGTCTTCCAAAAGTTACGCTTAATTTTACCTTCATTTTTTTTAATTTTATTTCATAAATGTTGTTTTCATAACCATTGTCATCATTAAATAAATCTTTTTTTTCTTCATATTCTACTGAAGTATCTAATTTTGATAATACCATATAAATTGTAGTAATATTTTATTTATATGATTTATAAGTAATTTATTTATCTAAAATAATAATATAATGTCTTTTTTTGATAAAAGTGATCATATATTTAACGGTAATAAAATACACTTTATAGCTTATGGTGATAAACAATTCAACTCTGCAAAAAAAAATATATTTCAACAGGCAAAATCAACAAATTGGTTTAATACAATTAATATATTAAGTATAGATGATTTAGACCAAGATTTTAAAGAAGAATTTAAAGATATGATTTTACCAAAAACAAAATGGTATGCCTGGAAATTCAAAATTATTTTAGATAAATTAAAATATTTAAATGACGATGAATTCTTAATTTATTTAGATAGTGGAAGTGAAATTAACATAAAAGGTGAAGAAAGATTAAAAGAATATATTGAACTAATAAAAAATAATAATGTAGATAAAATAATTTCTTTTCAACTAACTAAAGTTCAAATTGAAAAAAAATGGAATACAAATAATGTTTTTAATTATTTTAATGTACCATTTGATGGAGAAATTGCGAATTCACCTCAGTATATGAGTAGTTTATTAATTATGCAAAAAAACAAAAAAGTAGTAGATATTTTTGAAAAATGTTTAAATGCGGTTAAACATGACCATAATTTAATAACAAATAATGCGAAAAAATACGGTGCACAACCTGGTTTTATTGACCATAGACATGACCAAGCTATATGCAGTGTTGTACGTAAATTAGAAGGTTCTATTGTTTTACCTGATGAAACTTATTTTAAAGATTGGAAATGTAAGGAAGCTCAAAATAAACCATTCTTATGTAAAAGATTAGGTGGTAAAGACAAAATATAAAGTATTATTTATAATTTACTATAATTTACTATAATTTACTATATTCTATACAAGCATCTCTATAATTTGCATCATTATATATACCTCTTCCAACAATTAATATATCAGTATCTATATCATCCACATTTCTATACTTTTGATCTTTATCACCATTACTTTTTAAATTAATACCAGGTGTCATACATATCATTTTTTCATTTTCTAAACGTTTCTGTGTTATAAATCCTATCATATTTTTATCATATTCATTTGATATTTCAAGGCATCTTTCCGAATAATCATAATCATTATTTGACATGTTTGCTACTAATAAAACACATGATAAGTTTTCTACTACAGTTTTATTAACATTACCCATTACAGTAATTAAATCAACCCAATTATAAAACTTCTTATATTGTTTCTTTACTGTACTTGAAATATCTACAAATTTTCTATCTTCCATAATTAAAAAATTATGTTTAATTGATAGTTCAATTAATTGGATTTTAAAATCATCATTATCTTTATAAAAATCATAGTGTATTTTACATATTACTATATATTTACCAACATCATCTAGCATTTTAAGTAATTTATCACAATCATCCAAATCTGCCGAAAAACATAATCTACTATTTTTTTCCTTCATTATTTTTTTCAACCTTTCTCTTACTATATCTGTTTTTGTTATTACACTTTTTAAAGGATATTTACATTCATAACCTTGTTGTCTATTTAGTATTACACCTATTCCTACTATATTTACCTTATCTTTTAAAATATTTACAACCTTTTCAACTGAACCACCAGATGTAATTACATCTTCTATTATTATACATTTATCTGTTTCTTTATAATTACCCTCTATTTTTTTATTTGTACCATAAGATTTAACTTCATCTCTGAACATTATCATCGGTATATTATAATTGGTTGAAATATAGGTTGCAATTGGTAATGCACCTAATGGAACTCCACATATAAGATTAAAATCCAAATCTTTAATTGAATTATATAAATTATCTCCTATAGTTTTTAATAACTTGGGATAAGATATTAAATTCTTCATATCAAAGTAATATTTTGATGTTTCCCCATTTTTTAATTTAAAATTACCTATTCTTACACAATTATTTTCTATTAATTCTTCTATTATACTCTCACACATATTATATCATAAATAAATGTTATTAAATTATTTATTATATAAATTTAAAATTGAAATAAAAAACTTTGTTTTTACTATTTAAAAATAAAACTGACTCATGTTATTATTCAATCTTGAGCTTCAACAAGGAACTGTTATTAAACGTCCATCTGCTACATGTAAAACTCCATATGTAGCTGATGTTAATTTAGAAAATGAAACAATACTTGCTCATAGTTCAGCTTTAGGTTGTTGTGGTCTTGCTGATAAAGATGCAATTGTTTACATGGAAAAAAATACAAATAGTAAAAATGTATGCAGTCATAAAATTATACTTTCAAAAATACAAGAAAAAAATCAATCAATATTAATTGGAATAAATCCAAAATTAGCTGAACAAATTGTGGATAAATGCCTTGAATTAAATTTAATTACTTGTTTAAAAAATCATACATCATATGAAAGAGAAAAAAAATTTTTAAATTCTAGATTTGATTTTGCAGGATTTGATGCAAATAATAAACCATTTATTTTAGAAGTAAAAAATGTACCATTAGCTGATTATGTAGATTGTTTGGCAAAAGAAAAAAAAAATATGGATTTTACACAATTACCATATAACAGTAAAATATCGTATTTCCCTGACGGTTATAGGAAAAAAGTAAAAGACACTGTTAGTCCAAGAGCTCTAAAACATATTACAGAATTAGAAGAGATGACAATTAAGGGTTATCGTTCTATTATATGTTATGTAATACAAAGAACTGATATTTCATCATTTCAACCATCACTTATTGACCCTATATATAGAGAAGCTGTAATAAAAGCAAAAAAAAATGGAGTTGAAATATTAACTATTGTTGCTGAATGGACTGAAGAGGGTAATGTTTATTTTGTTAAAGATAATTTGCCCGTTAATTTATAATATAAAAACTTTTATTCTTTTATAATTCTATCTTTTTAATAACTTGCTCATTTATATCCATTATTTTAAATTTTATTTTACTGTTAAAACTTTTCACTTCTTTTTTATTATATTTTAATATTTCTTCTATTTCACTTTTTAATTTTTTCAAAAGTTCTTTTTCTATATTTTTTATCATATTGCATTTATATAGTATAAATAAATTTTCACTAATTTCTTGACATGTACTTTCATTATTTTCTTTTATTAATTCTATTTTTAATGCATTTTGTAAATCTACTAGTATATCTATTACACATGATATATCAATACATTCATTATTTACCAATGCTGTTATAAATGAACTTAATCCTCTTCTTTTTTCATTTATACGATTTAATTTACAAAATTCTGAATAATTTTCTTTTGCATCGCATGATTTTATTTCTTTAAATCTATCTAAATAATTATTTAATTCCTTAATAATTAAACCATCAAGTAATGCATATTTATTAATTAATTCCTTATAAAATTTTGCATATGTTTCACTATTAAATTTATTTTGAGATGCACATTCAAATATGAATTCATTTATTTTATATAACTCTTCAACCTTATTACTATTCAATAAATTATCTATTATATCAATTGCATCCTTATATATATGCTCATAATTTTGTGATGTTAATTTATTTAGAATTAATTGTATATCTTGTATACTTTTTTCAATACCTTTCTTTTCCTCTTGTTTTTTAGGTTGAAAAACTATATTTTTTCTTCTTTCAAATATATTATCATGATGATACTTTCTAAATTCAAATGGAATAGTTAAATCATTACATATGTTTTCAATATTGTTTAAATTTATAGTATTTGTTAAATCTATTCTAAATCCATCTACTGAAATGTTATCAATATCTTCCAATGAATATTTTTTCATAATTTCTGCCATAATCTATATACTATTTAATTTTTAAATTATTATTTCAATTTTAAAATTTATTTATCTATTATCGTTAAAAAAAACATAAATTATTATTTATAAAAGATATATGGAATTTGATTATGAAAGACAAACATATTTTAAATTACCAATTGAGTATATTGATAAAAATATTAAGTTAGAAGAAAATATTAATGATGATTTAGAATTAACAAAAACTAATAATGAAAAAGATAAACCTATTTACAATCTAATATTTGAACCTTCTAATAAATATGAAAATAATTTGATTCACAATTTTTCTAAAAATTATACAAATGATATTAAATTTTTAAAAGAAAATCAAAAAATGATTCAAAAATTAAATAATGAAGATTACGAATTTGTTGATTTAGAATGCATTGATTCAATTGTTGAAGATAATAATTTTATACAAAAATATAACTATATTGATATTAAATACTTTTATTTTTTAAACAATTCAGAATGGGTTTTGCAAATTATTTCTATTTTTTCTTTACTTTCACCTATATTTTCTTTAATTATGCCTATTTTCGGTATTATATTACCATATTTTGTTATGAAGTTAAAAGGAGTAAATATATCAATTAATGAATATTACACTTTTGTTAATGAAGTAATATTAAAAAAAATGTTTGCAAATACTATTTTAAACTTTAATCAGCTTACATTACAAAATAAGATATATAGTTTATTTAGTTGTTTCATGTATTTTATGCAAATTTATAATAATATTAGAAATTGTTTTAGATTTCATGAAAATATGTCATTTATGTGTAATAATTTAACAGATATTAATAATTATTTAAAAATATCCATATCAAATATTCGTAAACATAAAAAAATTATTGAAAATTATAGTAAATTTAAACCATTTTATAATGAATTAACGAATCATGAAGAAATTTTAATTGAATTTAATGATTTCATTATGAATAGTCCAGAAAAGTGGAGTTTAAATAATTTATTTAATATTGGATATATCATGAAATGTTTTTACATTATATATAATGAGAAAGACATTCAAAAATCATTCTATTTTTCTTTTTATTTTAATGCATATTTAAAACTTTATTGTAATTTAAAAAATAAGATAGTTAATAAAACTATTAATTATGGTAAATATAATACATCAAATAAAGTTTCATTCAAAGAATTATATTATACAAGTATAGATAAATCAAAAGCTATCAAAAATAATATTAACTTGTCTAATAATAATATTATAACTGGACCAAACGCATCAGGTAAAACTACTATTATAAAATCTGTTTTATTAAATACAATTCTATTACAAAGTATAGGTGTTGGTTATTTTAAATCAGCAACATTACATCCTTTTGATTCATTATTTTGCTATTTGAATATTCCAGATACTTCTGGTCGTGATAGCTTATTTCAAGCAGAAGCAAAACGATGCTTGGAAATAATAAATTATATTAAAGAAAATAATAATCAAAGAATATTCTGTATTTTTGATGAACTCTATTCTGGAACTAATCCTGATGAAGCAATAGCAAGTGCTACGTCATTTATTGAATACTTAAATAAATATAAAGTTTCTTTCTTATTAACTACTCATTTCACTACCTTGTGTAAAAATATAGAAAATAGTAAGCAAATTAAAAATTATAAAATGCAAATAGAAGAAAAAAATAATGATTTTGTTTATTTATATAAATTATTACCAGGTATAAGTGATAAAAAAGGAGCAATTAAGGTTCTTAATGATTTAAAATATCCACAAGAAATATTAGAAAATACAAAAAAGTATTTACAATAAAAAATACTTAATAAGTTTAATTAAATATTTAATATTATAAATGAATTTTATGAGTATATTTAAAATTTTTGAATTTGCTACAAGTGTTTCATTTATTTTAGCAATTGTAACGGTTATAATATCTTTTGCTATATTTTTTATACTAAAAAGAATAAGAGATAATGAAACAAAAACTAATACATTAATTGGTATAGTAACTGATTTAACTAATGAAGTTAGATATACTGTAAATTCTAGAAATACAACTTCAGGTATATCTAGTGATTTTACAAATACAGTATTACATACTGATTTAACTGGTATTAATATGGAAAATTTATCTTCTTTAGTAGTTAATGAACAATATTCAAATGATAATGAATTAGATGAATTAGATGAATTAGATGAATTAGATGAATTAGATGAAGATGAAGATAAAGATGAAGATGAAAATGAAGATGAA
>CEOC01078407.1_pt1 | contig 13860 bp, 13 predicted proteins | sample 356191 | NCBI WGS metagenome assembly CEOC01 (sample SAMEA2619952, study PRJEB7988) | marine metagenome | biome: marine biome (ENVO:00000447); feature: deep chlorophyll maximum layer (ENVO:xxxxxxxx); material: "saline water (ENVO:00002010), including plankton (ENVO:xxxxxxxx)" | depth 17 m
TACACCTTTTGATATTGATAGCCTAAATTTTTTATGTGACCTAGGGATGAAAAGAATAAAAATACCTTCTGGAGAAATTACTAATGGACCCCTTTTGTTGGAGGCATCTAAAAAGAATTTACCTATAATATTATCTACAGGTATGAGTAATCTTAATGAAATAAAAGAAGCTCTAAGTATAATTTCATATGGTATTTTAAAATTATCAAAAAAAATAACTGCAAATGTTCTCAATGATTGTTTCAATGATAATATTGCGAAAAAAAAAATAAAAAAAAAAGTAACATTACTTCACTGTACAAGCTCATACCCCTGCCCAACCTCTGATGCTAATATATTCGCAATAAAATCGATAAATGAAAAATTTAATATTCCAACAGGATTCTCTGATCATACGAATGGATTTGTTGCATCCGGGTTGGCTGTAACTTTAGGTGCTAAATTACTAGAAAAACACTTCACGCTTAATAAATCAATGAAAGGACCAGATCATAAAGCATCATTAAATATAAACGAATTTAAGAATTATATTAAACATATAAGAGAGGTTGAAAGTTACCTGGGTTCGGGAGAGAAAAAAATTCAAAAATCCGAAAAAACCAATATTAAGGTAATAAGAAAAAGTATAGTCGCCAAAAAAAAAATAAAAAAGGGAGAACTTTTTTCAAATGAAAATATTACTTTTAAAAGACCGGCAGGTGGTAAATCACCAATGAATTATTGGAAAATAATTAATACAAAGTCAAAAAAAAACTACTCTGAAGAGGATTTGATTTGAAAAAAGTTGGATTCTTTGGAAGAGATAAATGGGGAGTGGAAGTACTAAATGAGATTAATAGGTCAAAGAATTTAGAAATTGTATTTGTAGTAACAAATTCATACGGTGACAAACTTATAGAAAATTATTGTAAACAAAAAAAATTAAAAGTTTTCTTTCCTCAAAATGTAAATCAATCTTCTTTTATTAGAAAATTGAAAAAATTTAATGCAGATATTTTTATATCTATGTCTTATCAGCAAATTTTTAAAAAAAGAATTTTAAATGTTCCACCAAAGGGTATTGTAAATTGTCATGCCGGTGACTTACCGAATTATAGGGGAAGAAATGTACTTAATTGGGTCCTAATTAATAATGAAAAATTCTTTGCTATTACTATACATCAAGTTGATGAAAATATAGATACAGGAAAAATAATCTTAAAAAAAAAGGTAAGGATTAATCAAAAAGACAACTATTTAGATCTTATTAAGAAAACTGAGAATCTATGCCCAAAATTATATATAAAAGCAATAAACGATTATATCAATGGGAATATAAAATTAAAAGATCAGTCTAAATTTAGTAAAAAAAGTACATACTTTAGAAAAAGAATTGAAGGAGATGAATATATAAATTGGAATTGGAAGTCTGAAGAGATTTATAATTTCACTAGAGCACTTGTAAAACCAGGTCCTTTTGCAAGAACTAAATTTAAAAACAGAATTTATGGAATTAATTTTGTTAAACCGATAAAAAATTCAAGCAATTATAATCCAGGAACCATAATAAAGAACTCAAATGGTTTAACAATTAAAACTGGAGATAATGCAGTTAAAATAACAAAACTTATCAATATTAAGAATAAAAAAGAATTTGAAATAAAAAATAAAAAATATTTTAAAATTGGAGATATTCTTCTATCAAATTTAAAATTAAAAACTCCTAACCAAAATGCATACAAATGAAACAAATAGATTTAAAAAAATATATTTTAGACTCTAATTCGAAGTTATTCGAGGCACTAAGAATAATTAATAATGATGAAAAATTTAAAATAGCGTTAATAGTTGACAAAAAAAAGAAACTAATTGGTACAATTGTTGATGGTGATATTAGAAGAGCACTTCTTAAAAAAAAAAGTTTAGATTCTAGAGTTAAAGAATCTATGAATAAAAGACCAATAATGTTAAAAAAAAATCAAAATATAAAAAGTATCGAGAAAAAAATTGATGTTGACCTTATTGCATTACCTGTTGTAGATGACCTGGGAAATGTTAAGGATTTAAAAATATATGACAAACACTATGGAATTAAGAAAAATAATATTATTTTTATTCTTGCTGGAGGTGAAGGCAAAAGATTGAGACCATTAACACTTTTAAAACCAAAGCCCCTTTTAAAAATTGGAAAAAGATCACTCATTGAAAATTTGATCTTGAATTTAAAAAAACAGGGCTTTGAGAATTTCTTCATATCACTAAACTATAAGGGTAACATAATAAAAAATACATTAAATAAAATTGATTTTGGTATAAATCTAAATTTTATTGAAGAAAAAATTAAGTTAGGTACGGCTGGTTCACTTAAGTTAGTAAAAAAACTAAATGATGAACCCATCATAGTAATAAACTCTGATTTAATGACTGATGTCAGTATAAATGAAATGATAAAACAGCATAAAGAAAATAAAACTGACCTTACAGTTGCTGTTACGACATTTAAACTTGATATTCCTTACGGTGTTATAAATGTAAAAAATAATTCGATTAAAAGTATAACTGAGAAACCAAGTGAATCATATTTAATAAATGCTGGAATTTACATCCTAGAGCCGTCTTTGATTGAATATATTAAACCCAATCGTGAATTCAACATGACCGATCTTCTATCCATACTTATCAAAAAAAAAAAAAAAATTACACCTTTTCATTTATATGAAAATTGGATAGATGTAGGAAGATTGTCAGATTTAAAAAAAGCAAAAAAACTGGGTATTAATCTATGAATATTTTAGCAATTATTCCAGCAAGAAAAGGCAGTAAGAAATTTCCTAACAAAAACCTAGCAAAAATTGGTGAAAAATCTTTAATTGAATTAGCGATTGATACTGCCAAAGAAGTAAAAAAAATTAATAATATTTTAATTTCTTCTGACTGCCAAAAAATTTTAAGTTTTGGAAAAAAAAAAAAGGTTCTTACTTCGTTAAGACCAAAAGGACTTGCTACAGATAATGCTTTAATTATTGATACAATTAAATATGAATATAATAGATTAAAAAAAAAAATGAAAATTGATATCATTGTTCTTTTAGAGGTTACATCTCCACTTCGAAAATCATTCCACATAGAAAAATGTATCGATATAATGATAAAAAGAAAATTAGACTCCGTTGCTACTTTTACAGAATCATCAATTAATCCTCACAGGACCTGGAAAATTAAAGATGATAAACCTTTTAAGTTTGTAAGTAATTCTAATCCCTGGTTACCTCGCCAAAAACTTCCAAAAGCCTATCAATTGTCTGGAGTGGCGTATGTAATAAAACCTGAAAAAATTAAAAAAAATTATTCTAGTCTTCTTTTTGGAAAATCAGGGTCTTATATTATTGATAAAAAGTATTCACTTGATATAGATGACAAAATTGACTATGAGCTGATAAATTTACTCGCAAAAAATGAAATATGACAGTTGAAAATAAATTAGTTTTAATTACAGGGATTTCGAGTGGTGTAGGTTTATCAGTTGCAAAGTATTTATTAAGCCAAAATTTTAAGGTTGTTGGTTTAGCAAGAAAAAGTGGGAAAGTTGAAAAAAATTTTAAAAATAATTCAAATTTATATTTTTATAAAATTGATCTCTCAAACACTCCCGAAGTAAGAAATACTATAAAAAAGATAAGAAAGAAATTTATCTTTATTCCGTACATAATTAATAACGCTGCTACATTGGAAAAATCAGATTTAAATAAAATAAGGTTAAATGATTTGGAGTATTCAATGAAAGTTAATTTCTATTCTTCATTCCTTTTTATTCAGAAATTAATCCCAGAAATGATAAAGAATAATTTTGGGAGAATAATAAATATTACCTCTGGCGCACCATTAAATTGTTTGCCAAACTTTTTAGCATACAGTGTTAGTAAAAGTGCATTGAACACACTTACTATTACATTTGCAAATGAGTTAAAAGGCTCTAACGTAAAAATTAATCTTATGAGTCCAGGTCCAGTAAAAAGTAATATGAACAAAGACTCAAAGATAACACCTGAAATTTGTCATAACTTAATAAGTTTTTTACTTAATAAAAAAAAAAATTGTCCTAATGGAAAGTTTTTTTGGATTAACAGAGAACTTCCACTTTTTCCAGACCTTACTGGCATAAATTGGTTAAAGGGAGAAGCTGACAATACTAAATTTCCTATAATAAAGAAATGAAAAAAGTTGGAATAATTGGGTATAATAAGGGTAACGGACATCCTTTTAGTTTCAGTGCAATAATAAATAGTTACAATCAAAGAAGTTTTGCAAAACTTGGATGGAACATAATTTTAAAATATTTAGAGAAAAGGAGAAAAAAAGAATTTGGGATAAAAAACCTTAAAGTTACACATGTTTACATGCCTCAAAAAAAAATGGCTAATGCACTCGCTGAGGCATGTTATGTGGAAAATGTTTGCAATAAATATTCAGATATGATCAAAGAAGTCGATGCCGTTATTATAGCCAGGGATGATTATAAGTCTCATTACAGAATTGCTCTTCCTTTTTTAAAAGCAAATAAATATGTATTTATTGATAAACCACTAAGTCTTGATGTCAAAGAATTAAACGATTTTTATCCATATATTAAATCAGCAAAACTTATGAGCTGTGCCGCATACAAATATGCAGATGAATTAAATTATATTAAGAAAGAATTACAAAATGAGGATGAAATAAAAAATATTTCTCTTATTACTCTTAAACCTTGGAACAAATATGGAATTCATGTAATTGATGCTCTTTTTGAAGTGACGAAATTAAAAACAGTAAGCGTAAGTTACAAAAAATTTTACGACGATTTCTATTTTCTTAAATTGGAAAACGGTGCTATTGTAACAATTTGTTGTACAAATAAATATTTAAACCCTACTTTTATTTTTTCTATTATAAGTGATAATAAAAATTTACAAATCAAATTAAATGATAATTTTGCAGCATTCAAAAAAACACTTAATCTTTTCTCTAAAATGATAAATGAAAAAATTCAAGCAACTGATATTTATGATATAAAAAATTCTATGTACACTTTAATTGCTGGTAATCTATCAAAAAAATTTAATAAAGAAATTATTATAAACAAAAATTTAGAAAGGTATTATGTTGATAAAAAAGCCAAAGATACTAAGTAAAGAAAAATTTAGTCCAATAATAAATACTCTTAAGGCTAAATTTGGCTTGCCTGAGAATATAAAATTTTGTTCATCATGTGTTTATAGCAATCAAAAGCCTTTGTCGGCAAAAGAATATGATCATAAAAAAAGAACAAAGAAAAATATAGTTAGTTTTGACAAAAATAACGTATGCGATGCATGTAAGAATGTGCAACTAAAAGATAAAATAGATTGGAAAGAAAGAGAATACAGACTAAAGAAACTCTGTGATAAATTTCGAAGTAGGAATGGTAGTTATGATTGTTTAGTTCCTGGTTCTGGAGGGAAAGACTCAATCTTTGCATCTCATATTCTAAAAAATAAATATAATATGAATCCTCTTACCATTACTTTTGCACCTCATATATATACCAATTGGGGTTGGAAAAATTTTATCTCATGGCTTAATTGTGGTTTTGATAATTACCTATTCTCACCAAACAAAAAAGTACAAAGATTGCTTACTAGACTTGCACTAGAAAAAATTTTTCATCCATTTCAACCTTTTATGATGGGACAAATGTATTTTCCACCAAAATTCGCGGTCTATAATAATATTAAATTAATTTTTTATGGAGAAAATCCAACTGACTATGGAAATAAACTTTCAACCGAAAAGCCCTATAAAGACGCAGATTTTTTTTCATATAATGGAAAAAAAGAAGACATTTTCATTTCAGGTCTAAACTATAATGAATTAAGATCAAAATTTCATCTTTCAGAAATTGATCTTGAACCTTATTTACCTATCCATGAAACAAAAATAAAAAATAAAATTCAAGTACATTATCTTGGTTTTTACTTAGAATGGCATCCTCAAGAATGCTACTATTATTCTGTAAAAAATTCTAATTTTGAGCCATCACCTGAAAGAACTGTGGGCACATATAGCAAATATAGTAGTATAGACGATAAAATGGATGATCTTCATTATTTTACAACTTTTATCAAATTTGGAATTGGACGAGCAACTTATGATTCATCCCAGGAAGTTAGATGTGGTGATATAAATCGTGAAGAGGCAATTGCTCTAGTAAAAAAATATGATGGAGAATATCCTGAAAGATTTATAAGTGAATTATTTGAATATCTTAGTATCAAAAAGGATGATTTTGTAAAACAATATAAATTATTTGAACAACCAAATATAGACAACAAATACTTCGAATTACTAACAGACACATTTAGATCTCCTCATATTTGGAAATGGCAAAATGATCAATGGAAACTTCGAAGTACAGTATTTTAAGTTTTGGCTCATTCTTTACGAATAATTACTAGACTAGATATTAAAAATCCTAACCTAATAAAATCTGTTCAATTAGAGGGCGTAAAAGTTGTAGGTGATCCAATAAAATTCGCAGAAAAATATTACATAGATGGTGCAGATGAAATTATATATATGGATGCAGTTGCTTCACTATATAATAGAAATAGCGTTTTTGATATTATCAACAAAACTGCAGAAAATATATTCATTCCGATGACAGTCGGTGGAGGACTAAAAAATATTGAAGATGTACGAAAAGCTCTCAAATATGGTGCGGATAAAGTTGCAATCAATACAGCAATTGTTAAGGATCCAAGTTTAATTAAAGATGTATTTAATAAGTTTGGTGCACAGTGTATGGTTGTACAAATCGATGCAAAAAAAAAAGGAAGGTCTTGGGAAGTTTTGATTGATGGAGGCAGAGAGAAAACCGGAATAGATGTTGTTGATTGGGTGAAAGAAGTCAATGAACTTGGAGTAGGAGAAATTCTTATTACTTCGGTAGATAAAGAAGGTACACGGAAAGGTATGGATATTGAGTTAATAAATTGTGTTGCTAGTAAATCATCTGTTCCTGTAATAGCAAGCGGAGGGATAGGAGAAGAATCTCATGTATTAGAAGTTGCTAAAGAAACTAACGTGGATGCAATAGCAATAGCTGATATGTTTCATTATAATAGATCATCAATTAAGAAATTAAAAAATTATTTAAAAAAGAATAAAATTAAAGTCAGAATATAAACACATATAAATATGAAAATTAATCTAAAAAAAAAAACAATATTAATTACTGGTGGAACAGGAGCACTGGGTAAGAAAGTCTGTGAATGTTTTGCAAAAAATGGTGCGGATTTAATTATTTTAGATAGAAAGGATTCTAAAAAATATTGCGAAAGTTTAGAGAGGAAATATTCAATTAAAACACTTGCTTTTAAAATTGATTTTTTAGATAAAACTAAACCTTACGATGAATTGTTCAATCAAATTCAAAATAAGTTTAAAAAGATTGATGTTTTGATTAATAATGCGGCATTTGTTGGTGATGAAAAACTAGATGGATGGAACACCAAATTTGAAAATCAATCAATTGAATCCTGGAGAAAAGCTATTGAAGTAAACCTTACATCGATTTTTGAACTTGTTAAGGTCTTAAAAAAATTATTTAATGTAAAAAAAAATACATCATCAATAATAAATATTTCATCAATTTATGGTAACATTGGACCCAATTATAATCTATACAAAAATACACCTATTAATAATCCTGCAGCTTATGCTGTAAGTAAAAGTGGTTTAAACCAGTTAACTAGATGGCTAGCAAGCACGCTAGCACCTTCAATAAGAGTAAATGCAGTTGCTATAGGTGGAATTAAAAGAAATCAGCCCTTAAACTTTATAAACAAATATGAACAACTTACACCATTAAGGCGAATGGCAAAAGAAGATGATGTATTGGGTATTTTGCTTCTTCTTAGTTCAGATTATTCTAACTATATTACAGGTCAAACTATTACTGTTGATGGAGGGTTTTCTATAATATGAATATTAAAAAAAAAATTCTTTTCTATTGCAAAAAACAAACAGCGGGTAGTAAAGTTTGTATTTTTGATATGTATAAAAAATTTAAAGATTTAAACTTTTATACTTTTTTAAATAAAGAAGATTTTGATAGTTATGATTTTATTTTTATTATGGGTAATGAAGATAAATCCTGTAAAATATTAAAAAATAGCAAAGCTAAAATAATTGTATGTGATCCAAAGCAAACCTCAATTAATTCAATAAAGCTATCTTGTCGTGCAGATTTACTTTTAGTTTCTTCAATCGAACAAAGAGATGATTTTTTAAAATTTAATGAAAATATTATTGTTTGGCCAATGTTTCCTCATATAAAACTTAAAGAAAAAAAACATACAAAAAAGAATAATATCACTATAGTATATCATGGAAACAAAGTTCATTTAGAGGCATTAAGTCCAGATATTAAAAATGCTATTGAAAGAATTTCGAGAAAAAAAAAAATTAAGCTTAAGTTGATTTACAATATTAAAAAACTTGGATTTCAGAAAAAATCTCTACCGAAATCTACTGGTTTAGTGGTTGAACATATTCAATGGAATGAAAATAATTTCCTTAAGCACATATATAGTGGTGATATAGGCATAGTGCCTAATTTATTGCCAATTAAAGAAAAACAATACATATTAAAAAAATCTGAGGTTAGAGGTTTAAATGTAAATTATGAACCTTTTGACTATCTTGTACGATATAAATGTAGCTCTAATCCTGGAAGAATATCAGTTTTTGGAAAATTAGATCTTCCTGTAATTGCTGAACCAACTCCATCAAATTGCCAAATCATTGATGACAGTTCAAGTGGGTTTTTATGCATATCAGAAATAAGTTGGCATAACTGTATTTTGGAGTTGATTGAAAACCCGAAACTACGAAAATCTATGTCAAAGAATTTGAAGAAGAAAATAATAAGTGTTGAAAAACAAGCCCTAAAAAAATTAGTTTTTAACTTAGCAACTTTAAAAAAGAAAGAATTGCTTAGTATAGATTTAATAAATGAAAAAATAAATCAGACAAAAGATTTATTAAAAATTAATAACGATAAAAATATTTTCAAAATAGTAAAAAAAATATTATTAAATGAGCAAAATTTATGAAAAAAAATTACGAGATACCCAGTTGGATTTTATCATACAGAGAAAATATCTGGGATTGGTTTAAAACAATTAGGATGAAAGAAAACCAGTCTTTTATAAGATTATGTTCTCACGGAGATTTACTTAAGCCCTCAGAAAATTCGGGCTTGGGATGGACTGCACTAGGCTTAAAATTAGCTCATATGCTAAATTTTTTTGAATATGACCCAACACTTAAAGACCAATTGACTTCAAGAATAAAAAGTTTTCAAGTTTCTAAAGGCGAAAATAGTGGGTATTTTGAAGATCGTGGACTTCTAAAAAAAGCAGATAAATTTAATTTTCGTAAATTTAAATTTGAAAAAGATTTTAACGCTAGAAGATCTGAAACTAGACAAGCAATTGTTTCACTAGAATGTGTAAATGAGGAGCCACTGCATTATTTAAGATTTATGATGAATAGCGAAATTAAAATTAAAAAATTTATAAGAGACCTTCCATGGAATACAAATCCATGGCATGCAGGGAGTCATACTTCTCATTTAGTTGTCTTTTTAAAAACAAATTACAAACTGAGTTCAAAAAAAGCATATCTTTCTCTCATTGATATTGTATTTGAAGAGCTTGATAAATGTTACAATAAGAAAATTGGATCATGGTTCTTTGATAATCCAGCTGATCATCAAAAAGTCAATTCGGCAATGAAAGTATATACAGCTTATGATTACATTAATAGAGAAATACCAAATCCAGAAAAATTAATTGACTATTGTTTAAATGTTGTAGTAGAAAATGGTGCCTGTAATTTAGTTGATCTTTTGTATGTTTTTTATATAGCTCAAAAGAAATCTAACTATCGAAAGAGTGAAATCGATTATCTTGCATTTAAAGCACTAGAAACTATAAAACAACATATCCAAGAGGATGGTGGTTTAGCTTACAGTAATGAAGGTACTCAAAGGAGATACCTTGGACCGACCGTTTCTAAAGGAAAGAAATATATAGGTGATCTTCATGGCACTAAATTATTTACTTGGGCTATTGTATTAACGTCCTTTATTCTTGGATGGAATAAAAAGCTTAATTATAAACTTCCAATTACATAGACCCGTTGAAAAAAAAAATCTTTATTAACAGAAAAGAAGTAAGAGGTCCTTGGGGAGGAGAAAATAGTTTTATGGGTGCACTATGTGGTCATCTAAAAAAAAAATATAAAATTACAACAGATATAAAATCAAATTTTGACATAGCACTAATTAATGCTCTTACTCTAATAACTCTTGAGGATATTAAAAAAATACATGAGAGGGGGATACCAATTATCCACCGGAAAACAAACTTTATAGCAAGTGGTTCAGAGAAAATCCGAAGAAAGATTAATGGAATTATAACTGGAGATAAAATTCAGATAGATTTTTCTAGATATATAAAACACTCAATATTTCAAAGTAATTTTAGTTATGAATTTTTTCAATCTGAAGGATTTAATTCAAATTATGATATTATTAATAATGGAGCCGATGAACATATTTTTAATTTTTACTTAAGGAATTTTTTATTTAAAAAAAAAAGAAAGTTTTGGAGCCCTCATGATAAATTTAAGTTGCTCATAGTGTCATGGTCCTCAAATCAGATGAAAGGTTTCAAAGAGTATGATAGTATAGATAAGTCTTATAATTTAGAAAATGAAGAAATTAAATTTGTAGGCAATCTACCAGCTTCAATAAAATTTAAAAAGATAATATCTTTAAAGCCTCAACCAAAAAAAAAATTAGCTAAAATATATAAAAACTCTCATGCACTTTTATTTCTTGGAAAGTATGAAACATGTTCGAACACTATTACAGAAGCAATAAACTGTGGATTACCGATAATTTATGAAGACTCTGGATCAAATTCAGAGGTAGTAAAAAACTGTGGTATTCCGTACTCCGGATTTTTAAAAAAGGACCTGGCATTTATAAAAAGTAATTACTCAAATCTAATTGAAAATTGTAAAAAAAGAGATCTTAAAATCAGCTTAGTGGCCCCTAAATACGAAAAAATTATTGAAAGATATTTAGTTCAATGATGAAATTTTTTTTAATAAAAATAATAAGTTTATTTTTATTACTTGTGCCACTAAGGATGATCTTACTGGTTTTTAAAAAAATTATATACATTAAATTAGAAAAAACAGATCCCAAATATGCTTTAAAAAAACTCCTAGAGTTGGACAACTTCATTTACCTATTAACAGGAATATATTCATTATCTTACGGGAAAGGGATTCATGTCAAAAAAAGACTTACAAATTATATAGATTATTTTACTTCTCAAGCAAAAAAAATAGGAGGTCCCTGCCTTGATATCGGATGCGGCGATGGAGAACTCGCAATGAACATAGCTAAGCAACAAATAAAAATTACAGGAATAGAATTATCATTAGAACAAATTAAAAAAGCTAAAGAAAAAAATTCCTATAAAAATCTTAATTTTATTCATGGAGATATTCTAAATTATAAATCAAAAGATTTAAAATTTAAAACAATAATCTTATCAAACGTTCTTGAGCATATAGAAAATAGAGTACTTTTTTTAAAAAAAATAAAAAAACAATTTTCTGCTAAATATTTCCTAATTAGAGTTCCGGTTTTTGATAGGGATTGGAGGGTACCACTTAAAAAAGAATTGGAAATTGACTATAGATTAGATTCAACACATTTCATTGAATATACAGATCAAATTCTTCTTGATGAGTTAAGACAATCAAAAATTAAGGTATTGGATTTTAAAAGAAGATGGGGTGAGATTTGGTTAATAGGAAAAGTAGAGTAATTTAACATACAGCTCTACTATATACATTTGGTGATTCTTTGAAAATTTGGAAAGAATATTAAGCATTGATCAAGAACTTTACAATATGCATGAGATCTTCACCAATATAATTAGCTATGGCAATAAAGAAAATTTAATAATTAGAAAAAAAATTATTGGAAAATTTAGGTGAAAATTGATTAAACAAGAAAAAGAAAAACTTAATCTAGTTCTTTTCCTAACTTTAGGTGGATCATTAAAGCAATGGTATAATTCGGGTATACTTGACAGAGAGTTGGCATTATATAAGGAATTAAAAGTTAAGTATAATGTTTCAACATCAATAATCAGTTTTGGGAATAGTACTGAAAAACAAATTACAAACAACCACCCTTATATAAAAGTTTATTACAATAAGCTAAACTTACATCCAAGGTTATACAATTTTCTAATTCCATTTATATTCTTTAAAGTATTTAGAAAAGCTTCACTAATTAAAACAAATCAGTTTTATGGGGTACATCTAGCCAAAAGAGTGGCAAAATTATATTCTAAAAAACTTATAATAAGGCAAGGATATAGTTATATATATCATAGATTAAAAGAAAACGGATCAAAATCTAAAGAATACAAACAAGCTGAAAAATATGTTTTTAGAAATATATATAGCGCTTCATCTTATATATTTACTACAAAACAAATTTCTGAAAACTATGAGAAAAAATATAAATTAAACAGTAAAGATATAAATATAATTCCTAATTATATTTTAACAGAGAATTGGAAACCTTTTTATAAATTAAGAAAAAAAAAAAAGGCTATAATCTTTATTGGTCGATTGTCCAAACAAAAAAATCTAATTGCATTATCTAATGGACTTGCAGGAACAAATATAAAATTAATTATTGTGGGGGAAGATAATTATAATGCAAAGAAGAAGTTAGAAAAAAGTTTAAATAAAAATAAAGTAAGTTTTGAATTTTATAAAAGAACTAACCAAAAGAGATTAAAAAAAATAATAGAGTTAGCCGATGCCTTTATTTTACCTTCTTTATATGAGGGAAATCCTAAAATTTTAATTGAGATGATGAATCATAAAATTCCAATTATAACTACCACAGTTCAGGGTATAAAAGAATTGGCTACACAGAGAAATTGTATTTTAATTAAAAATCCTGATCATAAAAATATAAAAGAATCTATATTAAAATTTTATGAATTAAACAATAAACAGAAAATTAATTTGATTAATAATGCTTATCAAGCATCACTAGATTATAGTCTGCAAAAGATTTGTAAAAAAGAATTTAATTTATATACCCTTTTAAGTGAAAAGTAATAGTCCTTTAATTTCAGTAATTTTACCTGTATATAACAGTGAAAGTTATATTCTTAAATGTCTTGAAAGTTTAAAAAATCAGAGTAATCAAAACTTTGAATTGATTTTAATTGACGACGGCTCAACGGATGAAACTTTATTAATTTCAAAAAAATATCTGAAAATTCACTTTAATCATAGATACAGATTAATTATTAATAGAATAAATATTGGGATTACAAAGTCATTAAATAAGGGGGTTAAAGTTGCAAAAGGAAAATACTTAGCTCGTGCAGATGCTGACGATATATACGAACCGAACAGATTTGAATTACAGCTAAAATTTCTTGAAAAAAATAGCAATATTTCATTAGTTGGAAGCAATGTTAAATACATTGACAAAAATGAAAAATTTTTGAATTTCAGCGATTTGCCGATTGATCATTTTAATATCTGGTCAAGATTATTTTTTCACAATCCATTGATACATTCCACTATATTTTTTAGAAGAGATATATTTAAAAAGTCTCCTTACAATGAAAAGTTTAATACCACACAAGATTATGATATGTATTGTAGAATTATAAATTGCTACAAAATAGTAAACATAAAAAAACCTTTAGCTAATTATAGAATTCACAATCAATCTATATC
>CEOC01159423.1_pt1 | contig 13808 bp, 14 predicted proteins | sample 356191 | NCBI WGS metagenome assembly CEOC01 (sample SAMEA2619952, study PRJEB7988) | marine metagenome | biome: marine biome (ENVO:00000447); feature: deep chlorophyll maximum layer (ENVO:xxxxxxxx); material: "saline water (ENVO:00002010), including plankton (ENVO:xxxxxxxx)" | depth 17 m
ACAAATGGCTTAAAAGGCCACTGCTCTACCAACTGAGCTAACGCCCCGAATATACTAAATTTTCTCAAGTGTCCTAATTTTTTCTGGAAGCACTTTTAAATCAATCAACGAATTCTTAAGAAGTTCAGAAAAACTACTGTCTTCATATACAGCTTTATAATACTCGATTTTCATCATTAATGAAGCGCCAAATATTATTGAGATGAGTGTGATGATAGATCCTAAGGCTAATGTTGATACACCTGTCACTCCTTGACCAATTGTGCAACCAAGAGAGAGTACTCCACCGATACCGATCAAAATTCCACCAATTAAATGTCTTATAAAGTCATGTTTATTAGCAAACCATTCAAGTCTAAGGTTTTTACTGATAAGCGCATAAACAAATGAACCAAAGATGGTAGACAATAATGCTGCTACACCAAATGTTAGGAAAAATGAGTTTAATCCACTGGTGGTATACAACAAAGTTTCACCCATCGGATTAATAAATGTAAACGATTGAACGCCAACTGCTGGGTAAGGTGTATCAAGAAAATCATTGTTTTCAATCCAAGCTTGTCCGAGCTGACCACCTGTAAGTAACCAGGCAAAAACTACAACTAAGCCAACAACTATGCCAGATGTAATATTATCAGCGCTTAATTTTTTATTCGATGAGAATATAAACTTGAATAGGATAAATGTTGTTATTAATGGGATAAAGAGAGTTGAAAATATGTTTCCAGGGTCCAATCTAAAAATCGATGAAATTATAGTCTGAATTGATTGATCATTTATACCGAGCTTTGCAAGGTCAGGACTTAATGGGCTCATCCAGCTATGGAACAGGAGTCCATAGAAATCAGTTCGAGTCATAAGAAGTGCCATTAGACCTGCGACAAGAAGAACAAAAATTGATTTTAAGTTACCTCCGCCTATTCTTATAAGAATCTTGTTACCACATCCACTTGATAGGGTCATCCCGATACCGAACATAATTCCACCAACTATATACCTTGGCCAGAATAAAACAGAGTTTCTGTATGGAATTCTTGAATCATTTACACTTACAGCTCCTACAAACTCTAAAATCGTTACTCCCAATATCGCAATAGCGATTGCAAGAAACCATGCTTTTAATCTAGATGTATCCCCGATATTAACTAAATCAGACACTGCACCCATAGTACAGAAATTAGTTTTGTTAACAACGAAACCAAGAATAAACCCTAATATTGAAGTGTAAATTAATATTGTTGTTGCTGATTCCATAGTACAAAATCACAGTTTATATATTTTTAATAATTTTTCAATTTTTATATCTTGTAGGGTCTTCAATCCCCGCCAATCTAAATCCTTCTTTTCTGAAAGTGCATGCATCACATTTACCGCATGCTCTTCCTTCATTATCGAGTTGGTAACAAGAAACTGTTTTAGAATAGTCAATACCTAGATTATAACCATATTTAATGATTTCTTTTTTTGACATATTAATTAATGGTGTGTTGATACGTATATCAGAACCATTTACTCCTGACTTAGTTCCTAGATTGATCGAACCCTGTATACTCTTGATAAATTCTGGCCTGCAATCAGGATAGCCAGAATAATCAATCTGATTAACACCAATAAAAATATCATAAATCTTGTATTTTTCAGCGTAAGCTGAGGCGATAGATAAAAAAATTGTATTTCTTGCAGGTACATAAGTAATTGGTATTTCATCATCAGTAGCGATAGGAACATCAATCTTTTCATCTGTTAATGCAGAACCGCCTATTTGCGTGAGATCTATCTTAAAAATTAGTCCATCAATATCATAATGATTTAAATAATTCTGACTAGATTGAATTTCATAATTATGTCTTTGGTTATAATCAATGGTTAAAGCAAGACATTTATAACCCTCTGAAATTGCATGATGTAGAACTGTGGTAGAATCTAAGCCGCCGGAAAATAGAACTATAGCTTTTTTATCGACCATTTATGTTACCCCAAATGACTTTATGAAGTTGAGTTTGCAATCTTACATTCAAAGAATGTTCAATAATAAGTTCTGCAAGTTCAGCAATGGGCATCTCATCATAGGATGGTGAGAATAAAACGGGACAATAATTATCTAAATTGTGTTCAGAGATATATTCTTTTGCCCATATGAAATCATCTTTGTTGCATATAACAAACTTTATCTCATCTTTAGGTTTAAGATATCTATAGTTTTCGATTTTATTTTTATCAGATTCATTTGATGCAGGTGTCTTGATGTCGAGAATTATTGAAACTCTGGAATCTATGGTTGAGATATCAAGACAATTGCTTGTTTCGATTGAAACTGAGTAATTTAAATTACATACTTTTTCTAAAAATAATAATACATTTTTCTGAGCAAGAGGTTCGCCTCCGGTAACTGTGAGATATTTTGAATTATATTTTTTAAGTATTTTAATAATCTCATCGAATGACATTTTGGAGCCATCAGTAAAAGCATATTCTGTATCACAATATGAGCATCTCAATGGACATCCAGTTAGTCTAATAAATGTGGTTGGTAAACCTGTACGAGATGTTTCGCCTTGTATGGAATGAAAAATTTCATTAATAATTAATGTATTTACCTTACTCATATAGAATTAACTTGTTCAGGATGATTAATTTTTGTGTAACCATGACATAAGGCAACTCCTAATGCATCAGACGCATCCTCCTCAAGTTTTCTTCTTAGTCTAAGTTTCCGTTTAACATATTTTTGTACCTCATCTTTATCTGAGGCGCCATTACCAGTTATAATCATTTTAACTTTTCTAGGACTATACTCGAAAACATTTCTTAATTCTCCACTGCAGGCTGATAGTGCAGCACCTCTTGCTTGGCCTAACTTGATTGCTGTAGCTGCATTAACACTAAAAAAAACAGACTCAAGAGCAATTTCATTAGGTTGATAGATTTCTATCAATCTTTTTGTGTTGTCATGAATAAGAGATAGTTTAATAGTATATTTATTTTTAAGACCTGTTTTTAGCACTTCATGATGTATATATTTTGGTTCGTTTTTATCATAGTTTATTATCCCATAGCCTGTTTTATTAGTGCCTGGGTCAATACCTAATATAATAGTCATGATGAACTAAACTATATTAACGTTTGTGTAAATATTCTGAACATCATCTAATTCCTCAAGGTTATCGGTGAATAACTGAACTTGTTCAATATCACTATCAGATATATCACACATGGTAATTGGCTCTAAAATAAGCTCCTCGTCTTTTGTCTGTACGGATTTAGAATCAAAAAATGATTTAACAGCAAATAATTGAGAGGGGTCGGTATTGATGATGCAATTGTTTTCAGTTTCTTCATAATCTAATATTTCAATGTCATCAACATGATCAATAAGATCATCCTCTGAAAAATCCACCAGAGTGAGTATTCCAATCTTTCTAAATAAATGAGATACAGAACCTTTTGTTCCTAGGCTTCCGTTATATTTTGTAAGTGCATGTCTCACCTCAGATACCGTCCTGTTTTTGTTGTCTGTTAAACATTCAATAATTACAGCAATTCCTTTTGGGCCATAACCTTCATAGGTGATTTCCTCAAATGAACTGTCACTTTGTCCAGAACCTTTTTTTATTGCTCTTTCAATAGTATCCTTTGGGACACTATTTTTATTAGCCTTCGTCATTGCTAATCGTAATCTTGAGTTGCTTGTAATATCAGGACCACCCAATCTTACGGCAACAGTAATTTCCCTAATTATCTTTGTAAATACTTTACCGCGTTTATTATCTTGAGCTTTTTTTCTATGTTGTATATTAGCCCATTTACTATGTCCCGCCATTATGATGCCCTCTGATTTTTGCTAAAATATTGATCTTCAAAGTCTATCATTCTATTAATAGATTTCTTTGCTGCCATAATAGTTTCGCTGTCTAATGTTATTTCATTTCGAGCGCTAAATATATTTTTAATTTTATCAAGAGTATTAAGATTCATCCATGGGCACCTTCCACAACTCTTACATGTAGCGCCTTCACCTTCTGTAGGAGCCTCATAGAAATTTTTCTCAGGCGAAAGTTTTTTCATTTGATAAAAGATTCCCTTTTCAGTTGCAACAATTATGTTTTTAGATTTGCTAGATTTTGATGCATTAATTAATTTTGTTGTTGATCCAACTACGTCAGCAAGTTGAATTATGCTGCGAGGTGATTCAGGGTGAACAAGGACTTCACAATCATCAAGTTTATTAATCAACTTTTTAAGTTCTAGAGTTTTATATTCTTCATGAACAACACAAGATCCATCCCAAATTTTCATATCTATACCAGTTTGATCTTGGATATATGAACCTAAATATTTATCAGGTGCCCAGATTATTTTTTTACCTGATTTTACTAGAGACTCTATAACAGGTATTGCAATACTCGATGTAACAACCCAATCAGCAATTGCTTTAACTTTAGCACTAGTATTAGCATATACAACTACTTCTCTATCAGGATATTCATCACAATAATCCTTAAATGATTCATAACTACAGCTCTCGTCAAGAGAGCATGTTGCGTCCTTATCAAGGACATAAATATTTTTTTCCGGGTTGAGTATTTTAGCGGTTTCGCCCATAAACTTAACACCTGCAATAATAAGATTTTGTTCTTTTTGTTGAGTGCCAAATTTAGCCATTTGCAAGGAATCCGCAACACATCCCCCCGTGTCTTCTGTTATCTTTTGTATTTGAGAGTCAACATAATAATGAGATATTAACTTGGCATTATTTTCTGATAAGAATTTCTTAATCGAGTTCAATTGATTTGTGTAATTATTAGAGTCCATACTTATGAGGTTTTACTTTTTTTAATATTTAGTTCTCTTAATTGTTCAGAATTAATTTCGGTCGGTGCATCTGTCAACAAGCATGCTGACGATTGAGTCTTTGGAAAAGCTATAGCGTCTCTTATAGAGGATAAGTTTCTTAAAAGCATTACAATCCTATCTAAACCAAATGCAATACCCGCATGAGGTGGACATCCAAAGCCAAGAGATTCAATAAAAAAACCAAACTTACTCTGTATCTCTTCATCAGATAAATTAAGAGCTTTGAAGACCTTCAATTGAGTAGACTTATCATGAATACGAACTGACCCTCCGCCAATTTCATTACCATTCAGTGTGAGGTCATATGCTCTAGATAATGTAGTATCGTCGTATTCAGTAGATGTACCTGATGGTGATGTAAATGGGTGATGAAGTGAGGTCAATTTTTTAGTTCCTTTTTCATACTCAAACATAGGATAATCAACAATCCATGCAAATTTGTATCCATCTGATATTAATTCAAGGTCATTACCAATTTTAGATATTAAGGCGGACATAGAATTATTAACAACATCACTTTTATCTGCAGAAAAAAAGATTAGATCTCCATCAGATGCATCTACAGATTTTAGGATATTGGCTATCTCATCATTGGTTAAGAATTTTTTAATAGGAGAATTAATGCCAGTATCTATATCCTCGATATTTTCAATTTTAAAATATGCAAGTCCTTTTGCCCCAAATGTTTTTACTAAATCAGTATATTCATCAATATTTTTACGAGTTAACTTTAAGCCTCCCGGCACTTTGAGAGCAGCTATTCTACTATTAGGGCTATCAACACAATCTTTGAAAACTTTAAACTCAGTACTTTGTAAATAATTGGCTATATCGACTAAAAAAAGTGGGTTTCTAAGGTCGGGTTTGTCACAACCAAATTTTAGAATAGCTTCTTTAAAGGTGATTCGTGGAAAAGTTAATGATATCTTGTCATCAATAAGAGATTTAAATATTTTTTTCATTAAAGATTCAGATAATTCCATAATTTGATCTTCATTAAAAAATGCGCATTCTATATCAAGTTGAGTGAATTCAGGTTGACGATCTGCTCTTAAATCCTCATCACGAAAACATTTTGCAATTTGATAATATTTATCAAAACCAGACATCATTAACATCTGTTTGAACAACTGAGGAGATTGCGGTAAAGCAAAAAAACTTCCCTTATGTACTCTACTTGGAACTATATAATCTCTAGCTCCTTCTGGTGTAGGCTTAGTAAGTATAGGTGTTTCTATTTCATTAAAATCTATTTCTGATAAATGATTACGTATGACACTGTATAGCTTAGATCTAAATCTTAAATTATTTTGCATCTCCGTGCTTCTTAGGTCAATATATCTGTACTGCAGCCTTAAATCTTCGTTAATGCTACTGTCGTTTACTTTGAATGGAGTAGTTTGTGATATGTTAAGTATATCAACCTTCTCAACTATTAATTCTATATCCCCTGTTGGCATATCAGGGTTATTAGTACCCTCTTTTCTTTTTGCAATTACTCCGCTTAACTCTAGAACATACTCGGATCTAATAGATTGTGCTGTTTCAAAAATATCTTTAACATCAGGATTGAAAACAGCCTGGACAAGGCCAGTATGATCTCTGAGGTCTATAAATATCACTCCACCATGATCTCTGCGTGTATTCACCCATCCATTTAGGGTTACAGTCTCATTTACATATTCAGAGTCAATGAGACCACAGTAGTGTCTTTTCATACTTATGTATCCGTTTTTTTCTCTGATTTCTTTGTCTTAAAGTCGGTTTCATACCATCCAGAACCTTTCAGTCTAAAACCAGAAGATGATACCATGCGTTCAACGGCACCGTTTTTACCACACTTACAATTAGTAAGTTTTTTATCTGATATTTTCTGCATAGCCTCGAATACCTTGTCGCAGACTTTACATTTATATTCATATATCGGCATATTTATGAGTGTATTATTTATTGATTTTCATCAACATTATACAAAAAAAATCTTATTTTATCTCTTATAAATTTAGTGCTATAATGCCACAGATTTTATGAAAGCTATATTTAAAAGCATAATCTTATTTTCCCTAACACTCTCTATATCGAATGCTGATGAGTATACAGGCAGAGAGAAATCTGAAACTTGTTTAGGCTGTCATGCTATTGAGGGATACAACAATACATACCCTACATACAAGGTACCTAAATTAGGCGGGCAACATTCAGATTATATTGTTTCTGCATTGAAGTCTTATCAAAAAAGAGACAGAATCCATGAGACTATGCATGCAAATGCTTCAGGGCTATCTGATCAAGATATTATTGATATAGCTAAATATTTCGAGTCAATTCAATGATTAGGATAAATTTCATATTAGTATTGCTTTTATTTGTTACTCAGCCTTCTTTTGCTGATTCAAGCTTTGACCGCGGAAAAGAAAAGTCCGTCACATGTGCTGCATGCCATGGAGCAGATGGTAATAGCAACAACAAGATGTATCCAAGATTAGCAGGTCAATACAAAAATTATCTAATACATTCATTGAAAGCATATAAATCGGGCGATAGAAAGAATGCAATTATGAGTGGTTTTGCAGCAGGCTTATCAGAGCAAGACATCATCGACTTATCGACATATTACTCTAAACAAAAAGGTCTTAAGATTATTCCAAAGAATTAGTCATCCTTTTCTATTAAAATATATAAGGCAGGAATTAGATAGAGGGTGATAAAAGAGGCTAGTCCTATTCCGCCAAATACTACAATTGCCATTGCAAATCGACTTTCAGCACCAGCGCCACTACTCAAGATGAGAGGGATAGCACCCAGTAATGTCGATAAAGTTGTCATAACAACTGGTCTAAATCTTAATAACGATGACTCTACAATTGCTTCTGCTTTTTTCATACCTTCTAGTTTTAATTGATTTGCAAATTCTACAACTAAAATACCGTTTTTTGCGATAAGCCCAATTAACATTAAAAAACCAATTTGACTATAAACATTTAACGAAGTGCCTGTAACAAAAAGTGAATATATACCAGCTGTCAACGTAATAGGTATTGTTAAAATTATTATTAATGGATTTCTAAAACTTTCAAATTGTGCAGAAAGAACCAAATAAACAACTAAGACAGCAAGTATAATTGTTAGTTCAAGTTTATAACCAGTTTCAAAATATTCTTTTGAAGCACCTGCAAATGATAATTTTGCATTAGAAGGAAGAACATCTTTTGATTTGTTTACCAAATTATCGAGAGTATCACCAAGTGATGACCCTGGAGATATAGAAGAAGATAGAGTCACCGAGGGTAATCTGTTTACTCTTTTTAAACTATTACTAGTCCCCTCTTTGAAATTAGTAACTAAATTACTTAGAGGTATTAATTTATTAGTTGTACTTGATTTAATAAAAATATTATCCAAATTTCTTTCGTTAATAAGAAAATTATCATCTGCTTTTATGATTACGTTGTATGTAAGTCCATTGTAAGAATAGTTAGTAACTTGTCTTGATCCATACAGCGACTCAAGTGTAGTAGCAATATCGTCGGCAGACACTCCAAGATTTGATGCTGCATCGCGGTTAATTTTCAAATTTAATCTTGGTTTATCTATCTTATAATCAATCCTAGCATTTCTTAAACCAATGTCTTGTGATATATCTTTTACTAAATTCCCCCAATCGCCCACATCTTTATAATCATTTCCACTAATAACAACTCTCACGGGTGATTTGAATGGACTTTGACCTAAACTAGGCGGGTTAATGGTAAATATCATGGCTCCAGGCATTGATATTAGTTGCGGAAATATCTCTCGAACGATATCTTTTTGATGCCTAGATCTATCTTCCCATGGAACTAGTGATGCAAATATGAAGGCAGAGTTGACACTGCCAGGTTGTCCAGAAAAACCAGGTGCCACAATAGCAAAAACAGTTTTGATTTCACCTTTTTCTACATATTCCATTAGAATATCTTCTACTTTTGTGACCATTTTATTTGTATATTCCAAGGAAGAACCTTCTGGAGCATTTACGGATACTATAAATATGCCTCGATCTTCAGAAGGTGCTATTTCTTTTGATATGAATTGAAATAATAGTATAGAGATTAGGATAAAAAAGATGGTAACACTGTATACGATTTTCTTTCTAGATTGAGAAGCTATCAATGATTTACGATAAAAATCTTTGAATTTTAAAAACAATTGTCTTTGTGTATTATTTTTATCATTTTCAAGTAGTTTTGAGCACATCATTGGAGTTAATGTAAGTGCAATGAAACTTGAAATAATAACTGCGAAAGATAAAACTACCCCAAATTCTATGAAAAGCCTTCCTGTTTTACCTCCCATAAAAGATAGAGGAAGAAAGACGCTTACCAGAACTAGTGTGGTAGCTATTACAACAAAAGTTATTTGTTTTGCGCCATTTATTGAAGCTGTGTAGTTGTCCTCTCCATTTTCTATCCTTCTTTTTATATTCTCCATTACAACAATGGAGTCATCTACTATCAAACCTATGGCTAATACAAGCGCTAAGAATGTAAGTACATTTAAAGAATAGCCAAATATATAAATAATGAAGAAAGTGCCTATCAGTGAAATAGGTATAGTGACAGCTGGTATTATTGTAGCTGTCTTAGATGATAAAAAATAATAGATAATTAAGATAACGAGTATCATGGATACTGTCAGAGCAAATCGAATTTCGCTTATAGATTCATTTACAAATTTAGATTGATCATAACCAATTGACATGTCTATACTTTCAGGTAACGAGGGCTTTATGAGTGCGAGTTCTGATTTAATGCTATTTGCAACATCTAGAACGTTCGACTTGGTTTGTCTTACGATACCTAGTCCGATTGCACTTTTTTTATTTGCTCTTAAAAATCCTCTATCTGATTCAGGTCCGATTTCAACTCTTGCTACATCGGATAAATATATTTTAGAATCACCATAGTGTTTGATAACAACTTTATTATATTCTTCTAATGTCTTAAGCTTAGAGTCAAGTTTTAAACCGATCTCCCTCTCCTCGGATTCAAATCGACCTGCACCTCTTTCAATGTTTTCCTCTTTAATTGCTTTGATGACGTCTATTACAGTTAGCTGTCGAGATGAGATTAATTCAGGATCCATCCAAACTCTTACAGAATACTTTCGCTCACCCCCTATAGTAATAGAAGCAACACCAGGTTGAATAGATAACCTATCAACAACATTTCTCTCCAGGTAATCATTTAATTGAATTGAGGTTAATATATCGCTTGAGAAACCAATCCACATCATCGCTCGAGCATCAGAATCTGATTTAGCAATTCTAGGGCTATCTGCTTGATCAGGTAACAAAGCAGCAACTCTTGAAACTTTATCCCTAACATCATTTGCAGCTGAGTCTATTTTAGTTTGAAGAGTAAATTCTACTCGAATTTTTGAAACCTCGTCTTTACTCTCAGATGTTATTTCTCTAATACCTGATATACCAGCTAATGAGTCTTCGATAATTTGAGTCACATCTCGTTCAAGTATCTTTGATGATGCACCCTTGTATACAGTGGTGACTGTAACAACTGGACGGTCAATATCTGGATATTCTCTTATTGTAAGTTTGTCATAGGAGGCTATGCCTATAAGCACTACGAATAAGCTCAGAACGGCAGCCAATACAGGTCTTTTTACTGTAGTTTCAGATATATGCATTATTCGCTAATTAATTTAATTTTTGAACCATCTTTAAGTTTTTCTTGACCTAGTGTTACAACAAGATCACCTTCATTTATGCCAGAAAGAATTTGTGTCATACCTTTATTGTTAATACCGGATGTAATTTTTTTAAGTTTCGAAATACCTTCTTCAGCTACAAAAACATAACTATAATCCTTAGCCGTTAGAATTGACTGTTCAGGAACAAGAATAGCATCAGGAATTTCCTCAAGAATAATATCTATATTAAGCAAGAGACCTGGCCTTAATGTTCCATTTTTATTATCAATCAAAGCATATGATTTGATCGTTCTTGTTTGAGTATCGACTCTTTGATTAATATTAGTAATAACTCCAGTATATTTTTCTTCAGGAAATAACTTAGAATACGCAGTGTATTTGATAGGTTCCTTTAATTGAGGTAGGATTTTTTCTGGTAAATACAAAAATGCTTTCATGGTCACCATATCGTCAAGCGTTAATAATACGTCACCGTTTTTTAATTCATCACCAATTTTAAAATCAGTGATACCCACAAAACCGTTAAACGGAGCAGATATAACAATTTCTCCGATAGATGAAGTTGATAGAATTGAAAAAAGCTTATCCCCCTGTTTAACAAAAGATGATTCGTTAAAAAAAATGTCATTTAGAATACCGCTTGTTTTTGATGTGACATCAAATGATCTATTAGCTTCTATCACTGATGTTGCAGGATATATCTTATTAATAGGTTTAACTTCAGCTTCTTTCGCAACGACAGATATTACACGAGTCTTACTTGCAAATGACTTATAGAATTGAATTTTGCTATATAAAGTGTAGCCTCCATAAACAAGGCCTAAAATAATTAATAACCCTATGAAAGGAAATATTTTTATATTTCTAATCTTATCTTGAAGCATTCTTAAACCAAATTAATGAAACAAATCTTCCAGTAATACCGTCCTTTCTATAAGAGTAAAAATTCTCATCAAAAGTACATGACTTTGATATTGTAACATCAGTAATACCAATATCAGATAATATATCATATGCAATATATCTAAGATTCATTTTATATTTACCGGTTTTTATTTTTTTGAATCTTTTAGAATATTTTGGAAAGTGATTTAAAACATCTCCATCAACCTCATAATTTTTTTGGGAAATGCATGGTCCTAGCAATACTATGAATTCTTCTCTTTTTATGTTTGAAAGTTTATTAAAAAATTTTTCAATAATATTATCTTTGAGACCTTTCCAGCCAGCATGAATACAACCTATAATTGATCCTGTTTTATTAGTAATTAAGATGGGTATACAATCTGCAGTCAAAACAGCACAAGCAATACGTTTATCATTTGAAAAAATAGCATCACTGTCAACACACTTACTGTCGATTGATACATTACTCACAATGTGTGAATGAGTCTGATTCATGAATACAATATGATTTATATTAAGTTGTTTTTTTAGACAATTAATATTTGATTGTACATTTGTTTGATTATCTCCAACATCAAATGAGAAATTTGCATATTCAAATTTTTCTTTGCTAAAACCAGACTGATTGGTTGAGATAAAAAATTCAATGTTATCAGGAACTTTCCAGTCTATTTTATAACTAGTAATCATGATAAATATTCGTTCATGTTTTCAAGTAGAGAATTATATTGAGCTGGATAGTCTGCATTAAATGATTTCATTCTTCCAGAAACATTATCTCTAAATGATAAAGAGTAAGCATGCAAGTATTGACCAAAAGTTGGATCAATATGTTTTATAAGATCTGGATATTTATTAAAAATATTTTTTCTATACCCATACAGCTTATCGCCAATGATAGGATGATTAAGGTAGGACATATGCACCCTAATCTGATGAGTGCGCCCAGTTATAATTTTAATTTCAACATGAGATGAGTTAACTAAATTAGTTATTGGTTTGACTATAGATTTTGCATGCTTGCCATTACTAGTGACAGCCATTTTTTTTCTGTTTATTGGGTGTCTACCTATATTTTCCTCTATTGTAATAGATTTATCTAATACTCTAGAAATAATAGCATGATAAGTTTTTTCAAATTTATGCTCTTGTAATTGAGCGCTTAAGTAGTTGTGTGCAATCAGATTTCTTGCGACTACAAGTACTCCAGATGTATCCTTATCAAGTCGATGGATAATTCCTGTTCGTGGGACATTGGCTAAATCTGGATATCTATAATATAGAGCATTCTGCAGAGTGCCAGCAAGATGACCCGGTGCGATATGCGTCACCATGCCAGATGGCTTGTTTACAACAATATATTCACTACATTCATGTATCACATCAAGATCAATATCTTCGGCAATTAAATTGACTTCAGGCGTAGAGGTAATAACAATGGAAACATTACAACTTGATTTAATTATATCTTTTTGAGCACATGTTTTTCCGTCTATTTTAACATTGTTGTTTTTTATCCATTTTTGGATAGTTGCTCTTGAATACTCTGGAAAATGATTTTTTAGATGCTTATCAAGTCTATCCTCTTTATCTATCTCTAACGTAAAATTGTAAACATTGTTTCCTTCCATGATATAATGATATACCCATGAAAAAATTTAATCTTTCATTAATTGTATTTTTATTTTCTTTAACTAGTTGTGCGGTTTTAGACAAAGCTAAAGTTGATCCTTATGAGGGAATGTCAGAAGTTCAATTATACAATGAAGGTTCAGGGTTTCTAGCTAATGCAGACATACCGCAAGCAGTCACAGTTTTTGAAATACTTGAAGCTAGATTTCCGTTTTCCACTTATTCACAACAGTCAATACTTGATCTTGCATTTGCATATTATGACTTTGGTCAAAAAGACGAGACGATTGCAGAGTGTGATAAGTTCATAGATTTATATCCAAATCATCCGAAGGTTGACTATGCTTATTACATGAGAGCTTTATCTAATCTTGAAAAAGAACAACCTTTTTTTCAAGAAATACTTGGCCAAGATATCTCTAAATATGATGTAACACGACTCGATAGGGCCTATAATGACTTCCTCGAAATTAGTAATAGGTTCAAAGGCAGTAAGTATGCTGATGATGCTGAAAATAGACTGATCTTTTTAAGAAATAGTATGGCGAAACATGAAATTTACATTGCGAATTACTATCTCAAACGCGAAGCATTTGTCGCATCAAGTGAAAGAGCAAAATATATGCTCGAAACTTATCCAGGGGCTCCTGTATCCAAAGATGCGCTTCTCATTTTGATAGAAAGTTATAATAATCTTGGGTCTTTTA
>CEOC01016656.1_pt1 | contig 13800 bp, 12 predicted proteins | sample 356191 | NCBI WGS metagenome assembly CEOC01 (sample SAMEA2619952, study PRJEB7988) | marine metagenome | biome: marine biome (ENVO:00000447); feature: deep chlorophyll maximum layer (ENVO:xxxxxxxx); material: "saline water (ENVO:00002010), including plankton (ENVO:xxxxxxxx)" | depth 17 m
CCTTCTTAATAAAGCTTTAATTCTTGCTACAAGTTCTTTTGGAGAAAATGGCTTAGTAACATAATCGTCTGCGCCAGATTCTAGACCTAACACTTTATCAGACTCGTCTGATTTTGCTGTTAACATAATTATTGGTATATCTTTTATTTCGCTAGATGATCTTATAAGTCTAGATATTTCAATTCCTTGTTTACCTGGCAACATCCAATCCAAAAGAATTAAATTAATTTCATTTTCCCTAAGTACATCTAAAGCAGAATTACTGTCCTCAGCTTCTAAAATTTCAAAGCCATCATTTTTTAAAGTAAAACAAAGCATTTCTCTTACTGCTTTTTCATCTTCAATTATTAAAATTTTAGCCGCCATTATATTTATAGCCTTTTTTACCAGTCTGCTTTAATATCTTATTTAAACATATATATGTTAACAAAATATTAAAATTTTAAAGAAATATTAAAATATAGGGGGTTTATATGGAAGCACTAACAAATATATTTTCTACACTTGGGGGAATAGCATGGGGTCCATATATGCTTGCTTTCATAGCTCTTACAGGTTTATATCTTACAATCGGTTTGAAATTTATGCCGATCATGAAAATCCCTTATGGGTTTAAATTACTTAAAGCAAAACCAGATAACTCTGAAAAAGGAGAAATTCCAGCACGTTCAGCATTATTTACCGCCATGTCAGCAACTGTTGGAACAGGTAATATCGCTGGCGTTGCAACGGCTATTGCGCTTGGAGGCCCCGGAGCAATATTTTGGATGTGGATAATGGGCTTCGTTGGTATGGCAACAAAATATGGTGAGGCGGTATTAGCTGTTAAGTATAGAGAAACTGATTCCAATGGTTCTTATGTTGGTGGGCCAATGTACTACATAAAAAATGGTTTGGGAGAAAAATGGAAATGGCTTGGTTTCTTATTTGCATTATTTGGAACAATTGCGGCTTTTGGTATTGGCAATATGGTTCAGTCAAACACTGTGGCAAATCAACTACAAAATACTTTACATATTGACCCACTAACTACTGGAATAATAATTGCTTCAATTGCGGGTTTAGTAATCATTGGGGGCGTAAAAAGAATAAGTACTTTTGCCTCTACTCTTGTCCCAATAATGGCCTTCATATATATAATCTCAGCATTAATAATCGTAATTATGAATTTAAATAAAGTGCCTGAAGCTTTTGGAATAATTGTTGATAGCGCATTTAATGGAACGGCTGCAACAGGAGGCTTTGCAGGAGCTACTGTTTTAATGGCGATAAGATTTGGGATTGCTAGAGGTGTATTTTCCAATGAAGCAGGATTAGGTAGCGCTCCTATTGCGCATGCTGCAGCAAAAACAAATAGTCCTGTTAAACAGGGTACTATAGCAATGCTTGGCACATTCATTGATACAATCATTATTTGCTCACTCACAGCACTAGTTATAGTTATTAGTGGAACCTGGCAAAGTGGGGACAATGGTGCAGTATTAACTTCTAATGCATTTGTTTATGGTCTTCCTGCAATAGGAGAATCAATTATAACAATTTCATTAATATTATTCGCATTTACAACAATAATTGGTTGGAGTTATTATGGGGAAAGATGTTCTGCATACATTTTTGGCACAAAAGCAATAAAACCCTATAGAGTATTATGGTTATTATCAATAGTACTTGGCGCATATGCTTTAAATCTTGGAGGTACAACAGCAGAAAGTGTTAATTTAATTTGGCTTATAGCAGATGTAATGAATGGCTTTATGGCAATACCAAACTTAATAGCACTAGTTTTATTAAGCCCTGTGGTCTTTAAATTATCTAAAGAATATTTTACAAGGAAGTAATGTATAAAAATATAAGCAGTCTAAAAAAAATTGCAATCAAAGATGTGAACATTGCCATTAAAGAAGACTTAGGTTCTGGTGATATTACAACAAATTTATTAGGTAAAGATAAAAATAAGTTATCATCAGCAATTGTAAGATCAAACGAAGATGCAATACTATGTGGGCAGATGTGGTTTGAAAGTGCATTTAGAAATATACAAAAAAAGTATGGTGGAATTTTAAAAATCAAGTGGCTAAAAAAAGATGGTGAAAAAGTAAAAAAAGGCCAAATAATCTGTAAAATTAACGCTCCATTAAGAACAATATTAGTATCCGAAAGAACAGCTCTCAATTTCTTACAATTTCTTAGTGGAATTTCAACAAAAACACAACTATATAAAAAAAAATTAAACAATAAAAAAATACAAATATTAGACACAAGAAAAACAATTCCAGGTTTAAGATATTGCCAAAAATACGCTGTTGCATGCGGAGGAGGTAAAAATCACAGATTTGGTCTGTATGATCAGGCGCTAATTAAAGAAAATCACATTAATCAAAAATCCTGTAAATATGAAGATTTTTTGAACAACATTCAAAAAAAGATTAGTTTTAGAAAATTGTCAATAGAAGTTGAGACATTAAGTGAATTAAGAACTCTTATAAAATATAAACCGAAAAATATATTGCTTGATAATTTTAAAATACCAAATATTAAAAAAGCTATTCAAATAATTAATAAAAAAAATACAACTATTGAGATTTCGGGAAATATAAATATTAATAATATTAAAAATTATAAATCTCTTAACATAGACTATATTTCTATTGGTGATTTAACAAAAAATGTTAAGTCTATTGATCTTTCTATGTTAGTTGAAAAATAAAAATTTTATTTAACTTGACAATAATTACTTTATTAATAGAATTGTAGTAGCTGGAACAAGGACAAATAATTGTACTAACGTAGGCATAAATAAACATATGGGAATATTTATTATGTCGTTTGCAAAACATTTATTTGTATTATGTATTTACCTTCATACAAGTGTAGCTATAAGTAAAGAATTACCTTATATCTACATATCTCCAAACCCAAGCAAAGAAAATATCATTCTCCATGCTGGCAATGTTGAATACATTAATATTTCAGATGGCAGTAGAAACTCTTCTCTTAGCAATACACTAAAAAATAAAACAAGTATGTCATTTAGTCGTTCTGGAGGAATAGCTAGTCAAAATCAATTAAGGATGAGAGGCGGGGAAGCAAATCATGTGCTTGTTCTAATAGATGGAATAGAGGTTAACGATCCCGCTTCAGGATCTGAGTATGACTTTTCGCATTTTTACAACTTTAATTTAGATAAAATAGAAATATTAAAGGGGGCATATAGTAATGTTCATGGCACTGATGCAATGAGTGGTGTAATTAATATCAAGACCAAAAATAAAAATGGTGTCAACATTACCTCTGGAAGTAACAATACAAATATAAAAAATTATTCTTTTACTAGATCAAGTAATTTTTTTCAATATGGGATGGATATAAATTTATTAGATTCAAGTGGAATTGATACCAGTGGATCATCAGGTGATAGAAATAGATATGAAAATGAAAATATTAGATTAAGTATTAATTCTATTAATCATAATTTTACGCTATTCTATTTTGATATTTATAGACAAAGCGATAGAGATTCTAGTGGGAATGTATCAGACAATGAAAACGCAGTTACCGATATTAATCAGCTATACTCAAAATATACATATACAAAAATATTTTCAAAAAATATAAGCTCAGAAAATGGTTTGCAGTATTCAACAACAAAAAATTTAGATTTTTCTCCATCTAATGGCGTATGGGAAACACTAACACAATCTGAAAAGCTTAAAATTACATCTAATACATCTATAAACTTGGGTAATTTATTTAATTTAAGTGAAGATCCACTCTTAAGCATTGGCATAGAATATGAAAAAATTAATTTTACGCAACTAGTATTAAATACCGCATATGGAAACGGCAATCAAATGCAAAGTGAGTACAGTAGTTCTTTTAGTCTTGAGCTATTGCATCCTATAGATAATTTTCAATTTGAAGTTTCAGCCAGAAGAACAATAAACCAAAGATTTGCTAATAAAAACACTCATAGATTTGGAATTTCGTATAAATTAAAAAATGGAAAATTCTTTATAAATCATTCAACAGCATTTAAAAATCCAACCTTTACAGAACGTTTTGGATATTATGCTGAAACATTTAATGGGAACCCAAATCTTAATCCAGAAAATATTAGACAATATGAAGCTGGTTACTTAGTAAATATTTACAATAATAATATTAATATTAGTCAAACTTTTTATAACATGAAGCTTAAAAATGAGATTAACGGCTTTGTAAATGATGGTAATGGTGGTTACACAGCGAAAAATATTGCAAATAGAAGCCACAGAAGAGGTGTTGAGTCTAAAATAAATTATAAAATAAATAAAAATTCTTATTTAACTCTTACACATGATTACACTGAATCAACGCAACATAATAGTACAAAAAATATACAGGAACAAGAAATTAGAAGGCCGAAAAATTTAATAAACTTAAACTATCAAAAATCTATTAGCAATAAATTAAGTATTAACTCTAATATTTTATATTCTTCTAAAATTAAAGACACAGATTTCTCTACATATCCTTCAGAAACTAAATATTTAAGCGATTACTATTTATTTAACTCAGTAATAAATTATAAGATTGATACTGATAACGAATTTTCATTATTTCTAAATAATATTTTTAATAGAAAATATAATGAAGTATATGGTTACAATATGCCAGGATTTGAGGTTCTGCTTAATTACAATAGAAATTTCTAGCAATAATCTATTTTGGTATACTAAATGTAATTTTATCTACCGAGTCATTTATTTCTAAAAATTTAATGCTTTCAGGATTGATATTTATTTGCTTATCTTTATTTAATAAGATTATCGAAACTTGATTATTCTCATCAACACTTAACTCACCTAGATTTTTGTTATTATCACCCTTTAACAAAATTTTTTTAACTGCTATTGTATGTGCTGTTATCCTATAATCACCTAACATTCCAGTTTTCATTGCTGAGTTATAAATTAAAGCAGCAGCCATAATAAGAATTACAAATTTCAGTGTTCCAATTTGTTTTTCTAGTTTTTCAAATTTATCACTATTATTTTCCATTTTATTAACCTAATTTTTTTATTGATTCAGGAATTTGAGAAAAATTGTCAACTATATTTTCAGTTTTAATATCTTTCTCAATCTTACTATCATGTCTTAACCAAATATAATTCATGTTAACTGATTTTGCACCGATTATATCTTTATCATAGCTATCGCCAATATGTAGCATTTCTGAAGGCTTGCATTTCGTTAATTTAAGAGCATATTCAAATATTTTAGGATTTGGCTTCATAAACCCTACTTCGGATGCCTTAACTTCAAAATCAAAATATTTTTCAATCCCTATAGTTTTTAATGATGCATTTCCATTTGTTATAGTGCCTAAAATATAATTTTTCTTCATACTATCAAGAATATTTTCTACATTTTTGTACAAAGTTACATCATTTCTATACTTCATGAAATAGTCAAAAGATTTTTTGGGCATATCTTCTGGTAATTTATATAGGTCTTTTAATTTTGTATAAGACAAAATTCTAACTTTTGTTAAATCATGTTTAATATCTAAATTTTCTAACGATGTTTGTCTTATTAATTTTCTTAAGGACTCTATACTATGTTGTTTAGTTACAATTGGATATTTTTTTTCTAACCATTTATAAAACATTTTTTCAGCTTTTGTTATTACTGGCTCAATTTCCCACAAGGTATCATCAAGATCAAAAGTTACACATTTAATCATAATATATTTTAATCCGTTAATATTTTTTCTAGATCTTTATATTTATTATATGTTTTTTCAACAATATTTTCAGGTAATTCTGGCGGTGGTAATGTATCAACCCAAGATATACTTTTTACGTAATCTCTTATAAACTGCTTATCTAAACTAGCTGGACTTACACCTTCTTCGTATGTATCAGCTAACCAAAATCTTGAAGAGTCTGGTGTCAATATTTCATCCATAAGTATTAATTTTCCTTTTTTCGACAAACCAAATTCAAATTTAGTATCTGCTAAAATAATATTTTTTTTTATTAAGTGTTTTTCCGCATTTTTAAATATTTCTAAGCTTATTTCCTTTATTGATTTAGAATGATCTAATCCAATAATTTCCACCATTTCATTAAATTCTATGTTTATATCATGCTCCCCAACTTTTGCTTTAGAAGATGGAGTAAAAATTAAATCTGGTAATTTTGATGCCATTTTTAAATTCTCTGGAAGTGGTATATTGCATATTGAACCTTTGGATAAATAATCAGAATAACCAGAACCAATTAAATATTTTCTCACTATGGCCTCAATTGGCAATGCACTTAACTTTTTTACTACAACTGATCGATCTTCTATTTGATCATAATCACTGTCCGTTATTTTTAGTTCATTAATATTTATATCGCTTAAATGATTATCTATTTGTTCTGAAAACTTCTTAAACCAAAAATTTGATACTTTATTAAGAATAATACCTTTTTCTGGAATTGGTGTTGGCAAAATAGTATCAAAAACTGACACTCTGTCCGTAGATACTATTAAAATATTGTTTTGGTCTACCTCATAAATATCTCTAACTTTACCTTGATAAATTTTTTTTAGACTTTTGATATCAGATGTATGCAATATATTTTTCATAAATTAAAATTTTGTTAAATTTAATTAATAGTTGAACTCTGTAGATAGCTTTTGCTTTATATATTATAATATCATAATTAATACTTGAGGTAATAATATGACTGATAGCAAAAAACCAATTGTAGGTGTAGTAATGGGTAGCGATAGTGATTGGCCAATTATGAAACTTGCTACAGAAATATTGGACAAATTTAATGTTAATTATGAGGCAAAAATTGTATCAGCTCATAGAACTCCTGATACTATGTATGAGTATGCTGCAACAGCCAATAATAGAGGATTAAAATGTATTATTGCTGGCGCTGGTGGCGCAGCTCATCTCCCTGGAATGTTGGCATCAAAAACGGAAATACCTGTCCTTGGTGTGCCAATTCATACAAAATATTTAAAAGGTAGAGATTCACTCATATCAATAGTTCAAATGCCAAAAGGAATTCCAGTAGCAACATTCGCAATTGGTGAGTCAGGCGCAACCAATGCAGCATTATTTGCAATATCATTATTATCAAATAACGACAAGATATTACATGAAAAACTACTGGATTTTAGGGAATCACAAAAAAATAAAGTTATAAATACAAAACTAAAATAACTATATTAATGAAAGAAGAAAAATTAATTGCCATGCTAGGTGGCGGACAACTTGGTCTTATGTTTACAGAAAAGGCACAAGAAATGGGTCAAAAGGTACTTATACTTGACCCAGATAAAGATTGTCCTGCTGGTAAAATAGCTGACAAATTTATTAACGCAAGTTTTGATGATTCAAATGCCTTAAATTTTATATTGAAAAATTGTAATGTATGCACCACAGAATTTGAAAATATTCCATATCAAACTCTTGAATTTTTAGATAAAGGAATCAGAGTATTTCCTAATCCACAATCTCTTAAAATTTCACAAAATAGAATTTTGGAAAAATCTTTTTTAAAAAAAAATAATATACCTACAACAGAATACTATGAAATTAATTCAGAAAAAGATATAGAAGTTCTTTGTAATCTAGAAAAATGGCCATACATATTAAAAACAAGTACTTTTGGTTACGATGGAAAGGGCCAAATAATTATTCAAGATTTTGATGATATTAAAAAAGCGTATAATAAATTACAAGCTACAAATTACGTTTTAGAAAAAAAAGTTACTCTAAAAAAAGAGGTTTCTCAAGTTGCTGCCTGCTATAATGAAAAGATTATTTTTTTACCTATTAGTGAAAATATTCACATCAATAATATTTTACATAAATCTATCGTTCCTGCCGACATTAACAAAGAAATTGAAAAATCTGTACAATCAATAACTACAACAATATGTAAAGCTCTAAATTATCAAGGTATTATTTGCATAGAATTTTTTATTGATTCTATGGATAATGTATTAGTAAACGAGATTGCGCCGAGGACGCATAATAGTGGCCATTATTCTATAGAAGGTTGTAATATTTCTCAGTTTGAACATCAGGTAAGAATTTTAAACAATTATGAAGCTAAACCTTCTAAATTAAAATATCCTTCCGTAATGTTGAATTTATTGGGCGATTTGTGGATTAACAATAAACCAAATTTTAATTTTGATAGCAAAAAAAATATTTTTTTACATTTATATAATAAAACAACACCAAAAAAAGGCAGAAAAATGGGTCATATAACAGTTACAAATGATGACCTAAAAACTGCTAACGATTCTATTGATGAAATTTTTACAAACTTAAAAAATTAAAATGAAAAATTATCATGCTATTTTAGTTTCCTACACAAATAAAAAACATAAAACAAGTTTTATCGAAAAGACTTTTAGAGATCTTAAAAAAAATGAAATTCTTGTTAAAATTAAGTTTTCATGTATCAATTACAAAGATGCACTTTCTGTTACAGGTAAAACAAAAATTATTAGAGGCTCACACCTAACTCCTGGACTTGACTTCTCTGGGATTGTAATAGAGAGTAACTCCAATAAATTTTCCAAAGGAGATAGGGTTTTAGCAACCGGGTCTGGCCTTGGAGAATCAATAGATGGCAGCTTTTCTGAATATATTTATGTTCCTGAAGAAATTTTATTAAAAATTCCTGATAATTTATCTTTATTAAGTTCAATGCAAATTGGAACTGCAGGCTTCACATCTGCTATTGCTATTGAAAAAATGCTACTTAATAAACAATCTCCAAATGATGGCCCTATTGTTATATCTGGTGCAACTGGAGGTGTTGGAAGCCTTTCAATTAATATATTAAATAAATTAGGATACAAGGTAATTGCGATTACAAGAAAAAAGAAATCTACTGCTTATCTTAAAGACATAGGAGCAAGTGAAATCATAAAATTTGATTCTAAATCTAATAATAAACCATTAAATAGTAAAATTTTTGCTGGCGCAATTGATAATGTTGGTGGAAGAATTCTTGATTGGATTATAAAAAGTACTTCTGATAATGGAAATATAGTTTCAGTTGGTATGGCGCAAAGTGAAAAGCTAGAGACAACTGTTATACCACTTATAATAAGAGGAGTTAATGTACTTGGTGTTACGTCTACAAATTTTCCAAATAAAAAAAGATATTATATTTGGAAAAAACTCTCTAATATCTATAAACCAACTAAATTAAATAAAATAAATAGTAGCATAATTGAATTAAAAGATGTTGTTAAAATATCCAGAAAAATAATTAATGGAAAAAGTACTGGAAGAATAATAATAAAAATTAGTTAACTTCCTGTTTCCTGAGATGTATTAGAGAAAACAAAATCTTTAATTTTAGTTATTTCATCTCTTAAACGTGATGCTTCTTCAAACTCTAAATTTGTTGCGTGTTCGTACATTTTTTCCTCTAATTTTTTTATTTTTTTCATAACTATAGATGGGCTAACACTTGTATACTCTTTTAAAAAATCATCATTAATATATTTCTTTTCATTTTTTTCATGAGTATCTGCCTCCATAATATCTGGAATTGACTTACTAACACCCTTGGGTTTAATTTTGTTATCTTTATTATATAAAATTTGCTTTTTTCTTCTTCTTTCTGTTTCTTCAATTGTTCTGTTTATAGATCCTGTTAAAGTATCTGCATACAAGATAGCTTTTCCATTTATGTTTCTTGCTGCTCTGCCTATCGTCTGAATTAGAGATCTATCGGACCTCAAAAATCCCTCTTTATCCGCATCTAAAATAGCGACTAATGACACCTCGGGAATATCTAAACCTTCTCTTAATAAATTTATACCAACTAGAACATCAAATTCTCCTAATCTTAGTCCTCGAATAATTTCCACTCTTTCTACTGTATCTATATCTGAATGCAAATATTTTACTTTTATACTATGATCCTGAAGATAACTCGACAAATCTTCTGACATTCTTTTTGTAAGAGTTGTAACTAATACTCTTTCATTTTTATTTACTACTTTATTTATCTCACTTAATAAGTCATCTACTTGTGTGTCTGCTGGCCGAACTTCTATTATTGGGTCAACTAAACCCGTTGGCCTAACAACCTGCTCTGCAACTTGATCCGCTTTATTAATCTCATATTCTCCAGGTGTCGCGGAAACATATATTAATTGTGGTGACAGTATTTCAAATTCTTCAAACATTAACGGTCTATTATCAAGAGCAGATGGAAGTCTAAAACCGAAATCTACTAATGTCTGCTTTCTAGACCTATCACCTAAATACATTCCTCTAAATTGTGGTACAGTTACATGGCTTTCATCCATAATCATTAAAGCATTTGAAGGCATATAATCTATTAAACAAGGTGGTGCCTCACCAGGATTTCTTCCAGACAAATATCTTGAGTAATTCTCGATACCAGAGCAATAGCCAATTTCTTTAATCATTTCTAAGTCAAATTTTGTTCTCTCTTCAAGTCTTTGAGCCTCTACAAGTTTATTATTATCTCTAAATTCTTTTAATCTTAATTCTAACTCTTCACCAATATTATCAATAGCTTTTAGCAAAACTTCTCTTGGAGTAACATAATGGGTTTTTGGATATACAGTGAGTCTTGGAACTATTTTAATGATTTCGCCTGTAAGAAAATCGAAAAAACTTAGTTTTTCAATTTCATCACCAAACAATTCTATTCTTACAGCCTCATTTTCAGAATCTGCAGGATGTATATCTATAATATCTCCATTTACTCTAAAAGTACCACGTTTAAGTTCTAATTGATTTCTTGTGTACTGCATCTCTGCTAAACGTCTTAATATCTTACGCTGATCTATTATCTCGCCTCTTGATAAATGTAATACCATCTCTTGATATGATTTAGCATCCCCTAGTCCATAAATAGAGGATACTGAAGCAACAATGATAGTATCTTCCCTTTCAAATAAAGCTTTTGTTGCTGATAATCTCATTTGTTCAATATGCTCGTTAATTGCTGCATCTTTTTCTATGTAACTATCTTTTGCAGGTACATAAGCTTCTGGCTGATAATAATCATAATATGACACAAAATATTCAACGGCATTATTAGGGAAATATTCTTTCATTTCGCCATAAAGCTGTGCAGCCAATGTTTTATTTGGGGCTAAAATTATTGTTGGTCTTTGAGCATTTTCCACAATATTAGCAATTGTGAATGTTTTTCCAGACCCTGTTACACCAAGAAGTACTTGAGAGTTAAGCCCAGATTCTAAACCATCAGTCAATTTATTTATCGCTTCTGGCTGATCACCACCTGGCTTGTATTTAGAAATTAATTTAAATTTTTTTTTATTCATTTTTGTATAAAAAAATTGTTTTTAGTCAAAAATAAGCTATGATTCTAGATTAGAATATCATAATATCCATGTAAATTTATATTATACGTTTAAAATAATGAAGCTCTCAAAGAGAATCTCAAATACCAAAACATCTGCAACAATTGCGATGAGCATGAAAGCAAGGGAATTAATTTCTCAAGGCAAAGATGTTATATCTTTAAGCGCTGGTGAGCCTGATTTTGATACTCCAAAACACATAAAAGAAGCTGCTATTCAGTCTATAAAGGAGGGAAATACTAAATACACCCCTGTAGATGGTATGGCTGCACTAAAAGAATCAATTGTTGAAAAATTTAGAAATGAAAATAATTTGAACTATGAAACTGATCAAATTTTAGTGTCTGCCGGATGCAAACAAAGTATATATAATTTATGTCAAGCAGTTTTAGATAAAGGTGATGAAGTTTTAATACCATCACCATATTGGGTATCATATCCAGAAATTGTAAAATTATCTGATGCTACTCCTGTATTTATTGAAACTAATAGTAATACTGATTTTAAAATAACAGGAGAAATGCTAACAAAAAGTATAACTAGTAAAACAAAAATGCTACTTTTGAACAGTCCGTCTAATCCATCAGGTTTTGTATATAATGAAAAAGATTTGAAAGACATTGGTTTGGTTTTAAGAAAATATCCAAATTTAATTATTGCTTCAGATGATATTTATGAGCACATTATCTTTAATAATAAAAAATTTACAAATATTTTAAATGTGTGTCCGGAATTATATGATCAAACTGTTGTGCTAAATGGCGTATCAAAAGCATATGCAATGACAGGATGGAGAATAGGATATGCAGCTGGAAATGAAAAAATTATTGGTGCTATGAAAAAGATTCAATCACAAAGTACATCCTGCACATGTTCAATTTCACAAGCAGCTGCTAAATCTGCATTAGATAATTGTAATGATGAAGTTAAAAAAATGGTTGAGCAATATCAAATAAGATCTGAATTTCTCCACACAGAATTAAATAAAATAGATGGTATAAAATATAAAAAGCCAGAAGGATCTTTTTATGCTTTTGTTGATGTAAATGGTTTAATTAATAAAATTGATAATATAGAAGATGATTTTGATCTTGCAGAATATTTTCTAAAAAACGCAAATGTTGCTGTTGTTCCAGGGACTGCATTTGGATCAAAAAATCATATAAGAATATCTTTTGCCACAAGCTTAGAAAATCTTAAATTAGCTATTGAAAGAATTAAAAATTTATTATCTTAGTTCTTGAATTTTTTTTAAAACGCCATCCCATAATTTTATCCTTGAATCTATAGCTTTAATTGCAAATTTTATTGCTTCATCGTAATACTCTTGATTATTTTCGTGAGCATATTCAAATAATTTTAAAGATAATGGCCCGTGTCTAGAGCTATCTATATCAATATGTCTTGTAATATAAAGTCTAAGCTTTGAAAACTTAGTGTTATTTTCATCAATTTTACTCAAAATTTTTGAGAACATGTCAGGTATTGTTGTTTCTCTTCCAAAAGTAAAGATTGCTGCTGTATTTGCAAAACTATTTGTATTTAAACATTCGAATGTATTTTTTACAAACTCCATACTTTCAAATGGTAAATTTGTACTATTTTTATTATTAAATTTCATAGGAATTTGGTTGCAACTAAGAATAAAATCATTAATTTCTTTAACATCTACCCCAATATCATTCATTGCCATAATATATAAATCAAAATGTGAATAATAGTTACCTTGGTCGTCATTATCTGACTCCTCTGAAAATATTATTTCATTAATGAAATGAGCAATGCCATTTTTAGTGTATTTACTTGGTTTCCATGGGTATGAAGATGGACATATATAATTTTGCAAGCACTTTACTATACTCATAAAATCCCAAACAGCATATACATGGTATGACATAAAAATTTTTAATTCTTCTTCTAAAAATTTATCACTATCTTTAAATAATTTGTGGGAATTTAAACTATCTATTCTTTTTTTCAAAATATCAAAATCTTTTGTATTTTTTTTCATATTTACTATTTTTTTATGTAATTTTTTTAATTTATTGGAATATCTAAATTTTTATAGATACTTTTTTCAATTTTTTTCTCAATTAAATCATAATATATACCAAGAAATTTTTTCATATGCATATAACTTTCGTTAGTTGCTTTCTGACTGTGACCAATTGTATGGCCTTCTACTGACTGTATGTCCATCATTCCATCAAAACTATGATATGCTCCTTTAAGAATATGAAGTGTATAATTTTTTGAATTTGTTGTAAGCATTTTTTTACATCTGTCTGCTGGTGTCCAAGTATCTCTATCACCTGTTATGATCATAAGTTTAGTATATGTAGTGTTTATCTTTGTATAATTACCAGAACACCAAGGGCTAAATGCTATAGCATATTTAAAAGGGTTTTCATTATTACC
>CEOC01159990.1_pt1 | contig 13797 bp, 14 predicted proteins | sample 356191 | NCBI WGS metagenome assembly CEOC01 (sample SAMEA2619952, study PRJEB7988) | marine metagenome | biome: marine biome (ENVO:00000447); feature: deep chlorophyll maximum layer (ENVO:xxxxxxxx); material: "saline water (ENVO:00002010), including plankton (ENVO:xxxxxxxx)" | depth 17 m
ACAACCTGATTACGAATACTTCCTCTGGATACATTTTCGTCCTTACCAGTGGTATCGTTGATATCCATGGTAATGGTACTAACATCGTATTTAGTTCCGTTCCTAAATCCTTCTCCCCTGAAATCAATTTTGGAGAATTCATTGTTATAATATTCACCTTCTTGGATCGTGGAAGGGATGGAAACCTCAAGCGAGCCTGTTCCTGCTGCCCCATTTGCGTAAACGAGGACTGTAAATGATTTTTTAGTCCGATTGTATGAGGATAGCTTGTATTGTTCATTACCAGTAAAACCATTCCCATTCGTAGTGATATCATTTCCCCTTTCACCGGCGATTGCATGTCTGATAACCTCATCAGAACCACCGGCAATTTGGGAATACCAACGCCAAATATAATAGTGCAAATGATTTGGATCACCCGGGTTGATGTAATCTTTTTCGGTAAATCGAAGTCCGCTTTCAGGAACTTCGTTGGGTTTGAGTTTCTCCTCTGGACCATGGATGCCTAGTTTCCGTACGACCACATCGGGACCTCCATCGTTGGCTGGAGTCACCCATTCAGGTTTGAGTTTCTTGATTTGACCACTGTAATCAACCCTCTTGGTTAAACCCATAGACCAACGACTAGAGTTGTCACACCAAGGCATATTCACTGTATTTAATCCACGTTCAAGAACTTTACCAAAGATGGTTATGGTTTTTTCAAATGCATCCCTCTCGTCTTTTTTTCCGTCCGCATTCACATCGTGATTGTTTCCGGATCCATCCCAGCAAATCCAAGATTCCGAAGAAAGGATTTTTTTAGAATGGTAGTTGGCTGCATCCAATTTCCCTCGAGCTAGGTCGTATTGGGTCCAGCAATTCGGGATTAAGGCCCCGTCCATCATTCCGTATCCATTAAAATGATCCGAGATATTGAGATTAAGGGCATCGACTTGATTCATTAATTCCTTGTCGGCAACCAATTGATCGTAGTAATCATCCACGGCAACTGCACCCACACCTTTTAGTCCTTCTCTTGCTCCGCATGGTTGGCACGGTGATGTACCGGAAGTGGATACAATAACATGTTCTTGAGGCTCCTTTTCGTAAACTGAGCGGATTGCCTTAGCTCCATTCGTGAAAATTTCTTCCTTAATGAAATTCATGTCGGCCTCATTCATCATACCCTGAAGATTAACCTCGTGATACAATTGATAAGCACCGACTCGTCCTTTAAAGTGTTCTGCCATCCGGGAAACGAATTTTGGGTACTCCCCTACTCTTGGTTTCCACGCACCACCTTTTCCATTTTCGGATGCCCATGCCGGACAGTGCCACATCACAAGTTCTGCGTGCACGCCCCGTTCGACGCATAGATTGACTGCGTGGTCGATTGCCTGGAGGTATCCTGAAATGTGTTTTTTATAATCCGTATTTTGAGGATTAGGTTCGGCTGCATTCCAGCTTACCCAAAATTGTGCATAGCTGCTATGTTCCTTAATTAGTGGGCGATTGGCATCATAGATTTCACAATTATTGAGACCAAATGGCTGCCATCTTACTCCGACATGCATGTGGTCGGTTGTCCATGTGTAGGACTTTTGGGCAGATGCGTTTACGAATAATCCGAGAAGAATCGAACTAATTAGTACTGGGAGTTTAGTCATGAGTTTTTGTGATATAGGAGCAGTGATCAAATAAACTATTCAGGATAAAACCTTAGTCTTTCAATATTCTTTCCACTTCTTCAGAAGATAGATGATTTCCGACCAAAGGCTGGGATTCGTCTTTTTGAGATTGTTGCCATGCCGCAAAGATTGAGCCGTCTGGAAGTGAAACTGCTGAAGCGTAGCGACTGCAACCGGTTCCATGTGGTGAAATAAATAGAGGGAAATCGATGGAGAGTTTATTTAACTTGGGGAATTCAGTATCCCAACCCCATGCAAGCCCTCCGAGCTCTTCACATGAATAGCCTCGCGGCCTTTTGGCTGCTTTGGCGTTTTGATCAAGCGGGCGAAGGCACTCTGCACCATCATAGAAATAGATAGATAAATCCGGCAGATTAGCAAATGGACCTATTTTCGGAACAGATAATTTTTCGGTGACTCGTGAACAAGCTACATCCCAACTGTTTCCGCGCTCGAGGATATTTTCGGAAATGAGCTCAAAGGAGTCTTGGTTTTTCTTTCTTGTGAGCAACCCACTATTTGAACTGGACCAAGAAAATGGATGGTGGCAGAAAACGATGTGGGTATTTCCGTCATTTGAAGAAAAGGCAACGGGGTCTTTGTAATGAAGCGTAGATCCTTTTTCTGATCGGGCGATGGTGGTCATTTCATCTAGCTTAAAGGAATCTAAACCATTTTCTGACTGCAAGAGATCAATAGACCATACTCCAGTTCCTGGTTTTTGAAAATTGATCAGGTTTTTCGGGTACGCTGATTTTTTCTCTGTAGAAATTATAAATTCAAACCCCTTATCACTATTGCTATCAGGAATCAGGGATACCCCTTCAATCGAAACCACCTCCTCGGTGTGGGAGAGGTCCTCCTTTGAAAAGGATAATACTTTTTGAAAATCATCGGATGGAGACTCTCCTGAAAATACAGCACATTCAAGGCCTCTAGCTCCTGCTCCTGTCCCCGTCCTGGCATCTCCTTCATTGCGAAATCTCCCTGTAATCAGGATGTGTCCATTTTCTTCAATACAGATATTTCCACCTCCGAACCAAAATCCAAAAGAGTTACTCAATGGTGCAATCAGAGTTCTGGCAGCATGTTGATCAAGCAGTCTTCTTCCAAGTTCAAGAAGTCTCTGTTCTAGGTTTTCTTCTAACTTCATTATCTAAGCATTCCAGCAGCTAAAGTTTGATGAGTGAACGGGTCGATTAAAATAAAACTACCTGTGTTGCGGTTACGCCGGTAGGTATCGTAAAAGATGGGCTCGGAAGTTCGGAATTTGATTCTACCAATATCATTCATGTTAAATTCTTTGTCTTCTTCATTTTTACGCAGGCTATTTACATCGACCTTGTAGGTAATTTCAGAAATCATAGCTTGTGCGGTTTTAGTGGTATGCTTGATAAGATATTTCCCTCCCTGAGTTAGCTTTTTGGAGCCGGAGAACCAACAAATTCTAGCATCAAGATCCTGAGATGAATTAGGCTGATTGTTAGGCTTAACAAGCATGTCGCCTCGACTGATATCAATTTCATCTTCAAGTTGTATAGTTACCGATTGTGGAAAAAAAGCTTCCTCAATTTCTTTTTCTCCAAGCATAATTTTCGAAATCTTCGTAGTGAAACCTGAAGGAAGTGCAGTAATTTCATCGCCTAATTTGAATACTCCACCAGCGACTCTACCAGCAAATCCTCGAAAATCGTGATGTCTATCTGAATGTGGCCGTATTACCCACTGGACAGGAAAGCGTGCATCCACATGATTTGCATCTGAGCCCACATAAACATTTTCCAAGTGATAAAGTAAGGGGGCACCTTTATACCATGGCATGTTATCTGACCTTTCCACCACATTATCACCCTTCAGTGCACTCAGGGGAATGAATGTAAGTTCTGATACATTTTCTAGACGACTTGCAAATTCACTGAATTGACGAAGCACTTTTTCGTATGCGTCTTCCTCATAATTAACCAAGTCCATTTTATTGATACACACGGCAATATGTTTAATTCCTAGTAAATCAGCAATGAAGCTATGCCTTCTCGTCTGTTCAACTACTCCATTACGGGCATCGACAAGAATGAGTGCGAGATTAGCAGTGGAAGCCCCAGTTACCATGTTGCGGGTGTACTGAATATGACCGGGAGTGTCTGCGATGATAAACTTACGCTTGGGGGTAGCAAAATAACGATACGCTACATCAATTGTTATACCCTGCTCCCTTTCTGCCCGAAGGCCGTCAGTTAAAAGAGCCAGATTAATATTTTCGTCCCCCCTCTTTTTACTGCTTTGCTCTATTGCTTCTAGTTGGTCCTCGAAAATGGATTTAGTATCATGGAATAATCTTCCTATGAGCGTGCTTTTGCCATCGTCTACACTTCCTGCGGTGGTGAAGCGCAGCATGTCCATATTAATGTAATCTTTTTCCGTACTCATTGAATTTAGAAATAACCTTGTTTTTTACGATCTTCCATGGCTGCTTCAGATCTTTTGTCATCTGCCCTAGAACCCCGCTCCGTGATCCTGGATGCAGAAACTTCAGCAATTACCTCATCCAGGTTACTTGCATTCGAAATGACCGCACCGGTACAGGTAGCGTCTCCGATCGTGCGAAACCGAACGGTCTCCTTCCTTACTTCTTCATTTTCGTTTGCAGAAACAAAGTCAGTAATAGCTAGGAGTGAACCGTTCCTCTCGATGACTTCTCTTTCATGTGCAAAATAAAGGCTTGGTAGTTCGATTTCTTCGATTTTAGCATATTGCCAAACATCCATTTCAGTCCAATTACTTAGTGGGAAAATCCGGAAGTTTTCACCTTGTCCTTTACCCCCATTGAAAAGATTCCACAGTTCGGGTCTTTGATTCTTGGGATCCCATTGGCCAAACGAATCACGGTGGGAGAAAAACCGCTCTTTGGCCCGAGCCTTCTCCTCATCCCTTCGGCCTCCTCCTAGGCATGCGTCAAAATTTTCACGATCGATGGTTTCGAGTAAGGTCACAGACTGAAGGGCATTTCTGCTAGCATTGGGGCCCGTTTCTTCGGTTGCGGTACCCAGATTAATGGAGTCTTGAACCAAGCCTACTACCAAGTTAACTCCGTATTCGTCCACAAATTTGTCCCTGAATGCAATGGTTTCGTGGAAATTGTGCCCCGTATCAACATGAACGAATGGAAACGGGATCTTGGCCGGAGCGAATGCTTTGGCTGCCAAATAAGCCATTATAATGGAGTCTTTACCGCCAGAAAAAAGCAGTCCAGGATTTTCAAACTGAGCAGCCGTCTCACGAAGCACGAAAATAGCTTCTGCTTCTAGTTGCTCTAAGTGATTAAGGTTGTAGTTCCGCATGATTAAAATGTTTACACGACTTCATTAATTATCGCACTTGAAAGCTTTGTCATAGAAGCATCAAGGGGGCTATTTTCTGTATCAAGCAAAAGCCAGGGTGAAGTAGGTTCTTCAAAGGTGGAATCTTTACCAGTAAATGAATCGATTTTCCCCCTGTCTGATTTTGCGTAGAGTCCTTTCACATCTCGTTGCTTACACTTCTCAAAAGAAGATTTTACAAAAATTTCAAAAAAGTCATCTTCCCCGATGATTTCTTTTGCATATTCTCTGATCTCTTTTGTAGGGGATATCAGGGAAACAATGACTACAAATCCGTTTCTAGTCATTAGTTTTGCGATTTCGCTTACTCGGCGAACATTTTCCTTACGATCATCGATGCTAAATCCCAAATCTCGGCATAAGCCGCTTCTGACATCATCTCCATCGATGACTAGATTTTGTATTTTTTTTTCAAAAAGATATTTCTCCAAAAGCAAAGCTAGGGTGCTTTTACCTGAACCTGACAACCCACATAACCAAAAGACGCCCCCTTTATGCTTGTTCGAGGATTCTCTTACTGTTCTTGCAAGTAAGCGGTCTTGAATAGGATGGATATTTTGCGAGGTCATGAATGAGAAAAGGACAAAAATGGGTACTAAACCAAAAAGCGAGAACGTGTTAACGTTCCCGCTTAATGGGGTGGGAGAATGGGGGCTCTCCCTTGGGGTAAGATTTTAAACTATTAAAAAGGAGCAGCACCTGCAACATTTAAAGATATTTCAATTTCGTTGGCTACTTTCTCTAAACTTTGACCCGCTTGAATATTGAAATCGTCTCTTTTAACTGAAAACTTGGACCGGATAACGAGAAGATCCCCTTTTACTCGGTTGCGCTTTTCCAGCATGCCTTTCAGGTAAGTTAATTTGACGGGTATCTTCATATCCAAAGTGATATTACGGATCGTCATTTTGCCATGTGCATTTGCAAGTAAATGGATGCCATCTTTTTTGATATCATTCAATTTATTGAGAGAGAAGCGAATGGAGGGGAATTTTTCCACATGCAACCAATCTTTACCATGCATATGCTCTTTGAGGACCGGATTACCAACATGCAGGCTATTGGCAATTAAAGTGATTTCCCCCTCGGTAAGTTCCGGTTTTTCGGGGTCAAATTTAACACTTCCGGTAATACCATCACCTGATCCATTGATCGATTCAAGGGGAGCATCCATTTGGAAGATAATGTTATTTACATTCTTGGGATCTTTAAAATCAAAATGAATCGTATCCGCATGGGATAAGGAGAATCCAAGGATCATCGAAAATGATAGCAGTAAAGTTTTCATAGTTTAAATAAAATAGAAGAATGAGGAACCAAATCCGCAAGCAAAAAGGCTATATAGTGAGAAAAACCTTTTTTAGCAAAGCGATGGATACTTTTATGATCTCGGATGTGCAGTTTTGTGAGTCTCTTTAAGTTTGGCGACGGAAAGATGAGTATAGATTTGGGTAGTGGACAGGCTAGCGTGCCCAAGTAAGTCCTGTACTGCTCGTAAGTCAGCTCCACGGTCTAACAAATGGGTGGCGTAGGAATGCCTTAACTTATGGGGTGAAATATCCTCAGGCAGGTTGGCCTCTCTTAACTTTTTCTTGAGAATCAACTGGACGGATCTTACACTCAGCCTCTTACCCGTTTGATTAATCACAAGCGGAGAATCGTAAGAAGGAATCTTACAATGATTATCGCGAAAGAAAACAATATCCTGCAATACATTGACACCTATCGGAGCAATTCTTTCTTTTCCACCTTTGCCGGAAACCCGTAAGGTAGCTTTTGTAAAATCGATATCAGAAAAATTCAATGCAACCAGTTCACTGACTCGTAACCCACCTGCATATAAAATTTTTAGAATCAAAAGATCCCGGAATTTAATGAATTCGGTTTTCGAATTTTCAGTTTTTGATGAATTTGTGCCTTGTAATAAAGATTTAGCCTGTTTCTCAGAAAGGAATTTGGGAAGGTTTTTCTCTAACTTTGGCAATGTAAGGTTGGCAAATGGATTTGAATCGCAAATACCTCTTTGTTGCGCATAGCGAAAAAGACCTTTGAGGGCAGAGAAATGATTTCGTAGGGTTGTTTTAGCAAGTGAGTGCTGGGCCTCCACTAAATAAGTACGGGCTTCCATTCTGCCTACATCTTGAATTTTTATGTTTTGGTTGGATTTCGATAACCATTTGAAAAAAGAAATGATAGCGTGTTTGTAATTGCGGGAAGTATAGACTGAAAGCCTTCTTTCCTTAGCAATGAATTCGAAAAACTGATCTGCGACTCTCGGGATTATAAATCCCGCCTCATCGGTCTTTGCTGAGGAGGCGTTTACTTTAGCCTCTCCCATGTCTCTACAGCCATTTCATAAATGAAAAACAAGAAGATAACCATAAAAACCCAAACCGCTAAGGTAAGATAAAAGCCGAAACTAGTTTCTGCCCGCTTAGGAATTTCCTTTCGATATGCCCGCGAAGTGTTGTCGTAAGCATCAATGGGTACTACATTTCCTCCCCTTTCTTCACGACTGCGAAGCCTGCTTTTTTTTGGATCCACGATTTTAATTCAGCACTGAATTGTGGAAATTGCAAGTGCACATGAGCAGTCAATTAGCTGAAGAAGGATTTGATTCTTGGTTGAAACAGATCAAAAGAATCCTCCAGCAAGTAGTGTCCTGCACCCTCGCAAGTAAGAGTTTGTAAATGGGGTAATCTTATTTGCCATTCCTTCAAGAAACCTGAATGGAAGCAAAAATCCTGCATCCCCCAACATGCCAATATCGGAATATCAGAAAGGTTTGTTAGAGCATTTTCAGTATCCTGAAGGAATTGTTTGGTGGGATGAAGATTTTCGAGAGGTATGTCTTTTACAAAATTCCAGATGGCTACTCTGTTATTCCAGTTATTGTATGGATACAGAAATCCTTTTTTAACTGAAGTAGATAGTCCTTTCGTGGTTGCCATCCACGAGGCTGGAGCTGCGAAACCATTAAGCATACGGACGAAGAATTCTCCAATTAGGGGAATGCGGCATAGTTGAATTCGTTTCGGGACATCGTTTGATAAGAAAGATGCTGTGTTCAAAAGCACCAGTTTATTGATTCTTGAAAAATCATCTCTTAGGGCTGAAAGACCTATTGCACCACCCCAGTCATGAACAATTAAATTAAATTTTTTAATTTTCAATGCATCAAGCAGTTCGAGGAGATTACTGCTATGAGCTTCTAGGTTGTAAGCAAATTCCCCGGAGGATGGCTTCTCCGAAAGACCGCATCCTAAGTGGTCTGGGGCTATGCACCTAAACTGGTCTTTTAAGGAAGAGACTAGATTACGATAAAAAAACGACCAGGTAGGGTTCCCATGCAAAAAAAGAATAGGTAAGTTTTCAGGACTTCCTTCATCCAAATAATGTATATTAAAACCATTCTTTAAGAGGTAATAATGGCCCTGAAATGGGTACTCTCTTCGAATTAAATCTGGAAGAGACATTAATTATTAAGGGCAAGCATGAGGCTGGAGAGACCGCTTCCTATTCCAAGTAATGCTGATTTTTTCGAAAGAAAGTCCTGATTCTGTTCGCATGCCAATGTGTAGGTGATGGGGAGAGAGACAGAACCACAGTTTCCCAGTGATTCATAGGATGTGAAACTTTTTTTGGAGTCGTAGCCTAAGGCTTTCTCAATTTCAAGTTGGTGGGCTTTCCCCACTTGATGAGTAACTACTAATTCCGGTGATTGTGGTTTCCATTTGCTAACTTGTAAGAATTTCTTCCAAGCTAGAGTGGCAACTTTAATGCCCGCATGAAGAAGCTCTTCGGAATCGGTTTGCATAAGCATACCGCCCGTCGATTGATCTCCCTCGCAAAGTCGATTGTGACTCGTGTCGGTGGAACTGGCAAATTGCGATAACCTTGGACAAGAGGAGAGTTCAGGCACTTCTCTGCATATCGACCATGCAACGGCACCGCCACCAATAGTAAGATTTGCAAAATATGGTTTGATCGATTTTCGGTCGAAATCACTTTCGTTTAGCAACCGAACAGTCTCATCAACAAGAGGCTTACCGTTTTCACCAGCCACAATGATAGCTCGATTAATCGTACCCTGTTCTATCATACTTCCTGCTAAAATTAATGCATTAAGGAAACCAAGGCATGCATTCGAAACATCCAGAATCTGCGTATCTGGCCCTAAACCCATTAAATTGTGGACATAAGAAGCGGTTGCGGGTTCCAGCCGGTCACGGCAAACTGCAGAATGGATAAGTAAATCAACTTTCTTAGGATCGATATTTCCTTCTTTAAGTAATTTGATACCGGCTTCGGCTGAGGATTGGGAAGCTTGTTGAGTGTTGTCCCAAAATCTTCTTTCCTTGATTCCGGTCATTAATTCGAGGCGACCTACTTGCAGGTTTAACCGCTCATAAATAGGTGTTAGGCTTTCTTCGAGTTCCTCAGAAGAAACGATATGAGGAGGTAGCGAGTAAGCCATTTTTTCAATTATGACTTTATTGAAACTCATTACTTAATTTGCATTGTGGAATCCACCACTTCCTTGTCGAAATAGTTGAATCCCATTCCTGCATCCACAACGATTCCCTGACCGTTAATGCCAGAAGAGGCGTCACTAAGCAGGAACACTGCAGTGTTAGCAACTTCCTTCGTCATAAGTGCCTTTTTTCGGAAGGTTAGTTTTTCAGCAAATAGATAATTTTTTAAATACCCTGGTATACCCGCAGAGGCAGATGTTTTGAGTGGTCCGGCATTGACCGAATTAAAACGGACTGAACTAAAAGAAGAAAATGATTTTGCTAAATAACGGACATTTGCCTCAAGGGATGCCTTGATCGGTGCCATGTATCCGTAGTTTTCAGCGGTAACATCAATGGACGATATTCCAATGGTCACGATCGAGGCGTCTTTTTGTAATGCAGGTTTACAAGCATTAGCTAGCTCAACTAATGAGAAAGAAGAGATCTGTGTGGCTTGTAGATAGTCATTTACATTAGTCTCATGAAAAGGTTTCAAACCTTCTGAGTAATTGGCAAAGGCAATTGAGTGGAGCACCCCGTGAATGGAGTTGTTTCCCTTGTTTTCCAAGTAAGATCCTAACGAATGGATGTCTTGTGCTTTTTCAAAATCGCATATGACCACTTCAGCGTTGGGTTTAAGTGCAAGAAGTTCTGTATGTCTTTTTTGACTTCGAACCGTGAAAATTATGTTCGCACCTTCCTGTTCAAGGCTTTCAGCAACATGCCATGCCACGCTTTTTCGGTTTGCGAATCCGCTTACCAGGAAGGTTTTTTCAGCAATTCCTAGAAAATTAGACATTTGGAATTTTAGGCTTCCTCAACCAAAGCCAAAGCAAAAGACACGGTTGTTACCACTTTGCCCGATAATCGAATTTCTCCTCGAAGGTTGTAAAATTTACCAATTTGCTCTTGCAGATAGACTTTTATTTCAATCAGGTCTCCAGGTTTGATCATTCTTTTGAAGCGGGCATCCCGAATACGGGAGAGAACTGGAGTCATGGATTTATTATTCAGTGCTTCTTTACCTATTTTTTCAGATAAAAAAATCGCACCCGTTTGAAAAACAGATTCACAAGAAAGTACACCGGGGAATATAGGGTTATTGGGATAATGTCCTTTGAAAATGTCTAAGTCTTCACGAACTTTAAGCTCACAAGTGGCATCTTCCTCATTGATTTCAATAACTCGGTCGACAAATAAAAAAGGAGGTCGGTGCGGAATTCTTCGGTGGATTTCTTCCATATACATTAGTTCTTCAATTGATCTGGCATAAAAAGGCGAGTGAAAGGAACCAACTAAAGAAAGAGTTTACAATAACAGCACAAGTTTATTTTCCTCGAAGAAATCGATCAATCTTGTTTGCTGTAATCACTCCGTAGTTTATGGTGCCTAACCATCCTGACATTATAATTCCTACAGATCCTGCGTGATAAAGTCCTGGGGCATGGTCAGGTAATTGAGATGAAACATCCAATCCTTCAAACTTAGTTCCAAAAGAGGCACCAGATGCGTGGTGAGTGTAATGCTGAATGGTCCGGGGGGTGGCTGCTTCCAGGTGATCAATTTTATCCCGAATATCTGGAATGATTTTTTCCAATGCTACTACAGACTCTTCACATAGTCTATTTTTTGCCTGAGCATAGTCTTCATCCGAAAGTTTCTGCCAGTCCTGCCATTTTGCGTTGATCGAAGCAACGATGCTGTAGCGAGGTTCTTTACGATCCGGTCTAGTATCAGGGTAATAAACAGAGAATGTCCTGCTTGTGGTATGAAAATCGGTTAGTTCGTCGGTGGAAAAGGAGGGAGATTCAGAAGTGAAGATAAGATCGCCAACATCAGGTATACTTACGCCTTTCTTAAGTCCGATATAGACCTGACAGGATGTGGAATTTAATCTTACAGATTTTGCCTGATCCGCAAATTCTTTAGGTAACTTGGATAAACCGAATAACTTTTCTATAGTGTTTTTAAGATTTGCGTTGGAAAGTACAGCCCCACATCGAATTTTTTTTCCGTTTACAACCACCCCTTCGACCTTGTGCTTTTCATCGACTTTGTTGGTAACAACTTCTTGAACGAGGCACTGTCTTCGCAGGTCGGCTCCATTGTTTCTTAGTTCTTTTACCATTTTCTTAATCAGCGAGTCAGTTCCATCCTTAAATGTGTAGATCCCTTTTTTCATAAAGTTGGAAAAAACAATGCCGTAAGCAATTGCAGGATCTACTAAGGAAGAGCCATTCGCGTATGAGATAGGTTCAAGGAGGAGTCTTTTGATTTCATTTCGACCCGGGAAGAATTCTTCAAGAAGATCACCTATGGAGCGTTTGTCATTGGCAAAATAATCCATGTTGGCCATGTGGTCGTAAAATTCTTCCACTTTATTTTTAGCTATATTAAAACTAGTTTGTAAAATCTTAGTGAAATCAGACCGGTCAAAAGTAGTCTTTAGATCATACTGAGGGTTTATAAAGCGAATGTTTTTGAGTTGGACTATTGAGTCGGCAATTTCTTTTGTCCAGTAACGCTTACAGGATTTTATCATTCCAACGGGAAAGCCATGAAGGGAAATATCAAAAATATGACCACCTGCCCTTTTAAACCAAGTGGCCAATCCGCCAAATTGATAATGATGCTCAAGCAAGAGTACAGAATGCCCCTGTTTTGCTAGACAGTTTGCCCCCGTTAGGCCGCCTAACCCGCTACCTATTACCACAACATCGTAATAGTCCCTTAAATCTGCCAGTGTATCTCTCGCCACAAAATCTTTCTATATTCACTTAGGCACTTGGACAAGATTGGAATAAAATTTGATTATTCCATGATTACTGAATTGATGTGTTTTTCAAGGAATTCCTCTGCGGTCTGTTCAGGTGAATCCGCCGGGCCTCGGAGAAAAGGAATTTTAAGATTTGCGATGAATTCATAATCGTCACTTTTTAAAAGCTCTGGTGATAAAGAAAGGGACTTAAGTGGTAAAGTTGATAGGCAATTGATATCCTCCAATTCAAGACCAATGATATTTAGGGTTTCGATGGGTAAGTAGGCTAAACAATCGATGGATTTCACCTGCGAACCAGGAAGATGAAGCTCCTTAATAGGAGTGTCGGCCAACGGAGATAGATCACTTATTTGCGTTGCCCGGATTTCTACCCTGAGTAATTTTTTCGCGTTTGCAAGAAATGTAATGCTTTTGATGGGCGAACCGGAGAGCACGATTTCCTCGAGCACATCGCAATCAAAGTCACTAATCTCTTCAATATTGGTTTTAAAGAGATTTAAGTTGGTAATCTTGGCATTTCTTAATATTGGAACTTGGCTTATTTGTGTGCCGGCAAGATCCAGTTTGCGTAAAGGCATGTTTTCGCAAAACCTTATGTCTTCGATCAAGGATTCAGGGAGCTCAAGAATTTCTAATGGATGCTCCGATAAGGATCCAAAGTCAGAAGAACTGGCTTTTGTTGCTTTTAACCGCGTCAGCCTGAATGAGTTTAATTCTGAGAATGGTAATTTAGTTTTATCAGGTAAAATGAGAGATGAAATCTTCTCCCGATTTAAGCAGTTGAGATCAAAGCTTTCCAGTTCAGACAGGTCACATTCAATGATAGGAAGAGTTTTTAATTCATGAAGGTTATGAATCGGGTGGTCCTTAAATTTAATCCCGATCCCCCCAGGAAGTAGATAGCTTTCTGCCTGATATCCCATTTCCTTAAGTCTTTGGTCGCAAGATTTTTGTATGTCATGGAAAATTTTCACAAGATTTGAATGGTATGTACTTTTTTAAGCTCCATGACAAAGAAATTGAGGTTTTGAGCTGTCTCGATTCCATTTTAATTGCCAAATGACTGAACAGTCAGGAAAAACATTCATGCCCACTTGGCAATATTACATTGGATGGATACTTGTCGCGGTAAATAGCATATGCTTATTGCGCTTAGGTATACTGCCTATGATTTTTTTCGGACGGAATTACCAGTTATACAGGAAAATCTTTTGGGTTTCCTGTTTCGTGACCATGGTTTTTTTTGCCAGCGAAGTGATGCTTATTCGAATGTTACTGCATGCAAATACAGAACAGGAATAAACTTATTTAATTAGCAAATTGTATGAATTGATTAGTACAATTCCTTGATGCGGATATTCCGAAAAGCAACAGGGTCATTATGACCGGCGAAACCAAAATGTCCTTCTTTTAAAGAAAGACCAGGATGTTGCTTGTCGGCCATGAAAGTCTTA
>CEOC01061393.1_pt1 | contig 13787 bp, 9 predicted proteins | sample 356191 | NCBI WGS metagenome assembly CEOC01 (sample SAMEA2619952, study PRJEB7988) | marine metagenome | biome: marine biome (ENVO:00000447); feature: deep chlorophyll maximum layer (ENVO:xxxxxxxx); material: "saline water (ENVO:00002010), including plankton (ENVO:xxxxxxxx)" | depth 17 m
TTAACTCAGTCAAATTCTTAATCTTTAGTATAACGGTCAATTTTGGTCACCCTCTCATTTGATGGGATATTAAGATGTTTTTCAATATTGGATAGTTCGATCACGTCTTTTTCTCTGAAAATTGCGGGTACATTGATATAAATTTTTTTCAAAAGTTGATAAGCATTTTCTTGATAATCAGGATTCTTGGCGAGCACAAATCCAAACTGCCTTCGATAAAATTGAGGCGACTTAGGATTCTTTAAAATTTCTCTGTAGGCCTCAACAGCTGACTTAACGTCATTATCAGAAGTTAAATGATACCGACCGATAGCGGCATTGATAAGATAATCAGAAGGGTTTTGTTCAAACATTTTTTGAAGTTCAACTAGAGAATTATTCTGCATTAAATCATCAATAAAGTAGTCCTCTAACCTCTCCATATCTCGACGTATAGTCAGCGTTCGGATTTTACCATCATTATAAAGCCCCGACACAACTTCATAAGCTTTCTTTTCCATTCCCTCGCATCTGGCGATCTGGGTCGCATAGGCTCTGTAAATGTACGTTGGAGCATCTTCTGCTTGAGATGACTTAAAATACCACTGGGCAGCAAGTTTTGGATTTTTATATTTTTGAGAATAGATGTCCCCTATGACCATAGGTAGAAGATAGCTTTCTGGAGTCCAAGCGGCACCCTCTTTGGCAAACTCCAAACCTTTCTCCAGATAATTTGGCATAATAATTTTTTCAATTTGCCACCGCTCTAAATCATCTTCACAAAATTCGGAACGACTTCGATAATACGCATATGCATTCCATGCCATATCCCATGCTGCTAAATCCCAATGCTTCGCAAAACGAGGCTGCAGAGAAGTTGTAATCTTTCTAAATCTTTCAACAGATGCCCAATCCTTATTTCGGAAAGCCTCATGGGCCCTTAAATCGTACACACTAGCTATAAGCGAACGAAATCCTCCAATTGCACCGATAAAGCTCGCCTGGGTGAGCTGTTCTCTCGCAGAAATATCAGGGGACCAATCTCTAAATCCAAATTTCTCCAACTGGTCCTCTGTTTTTGACTCCAACGGTATTCTCGCAAACCCAAAGACAACCAGTATGGCTATACTTATCAGTATACCACCACGTCGGTATATTTTAGATTTAATTGAAATACTCAAAGTTCTTTTTTGGCAAAAAGCATCCAACTGACAAAACTATAAATAACAAGATAAAAGCCTGTCAGACCAGTAAGGCGAGCCATGAGAGCAAATGGAACTGACTGACCGCTAACAATACCATCAACGACATTATACATCTGCAGGTTTGGAAACATTATAGCCACTATACCTGCAATGAACCTTTGTAACGCTCCGTGCATGTCACCTTCGGGAAAGTAATAGGTAAGGGCCATAGATTGGGCATGCCCGATAAAATATATGACCAAACTCACAATGATTGTAAATAATGTCGAACTCGCAAAAGTAGAAACCACAAGAGCTATTGCTGCAGCAACAGATGCTTTGAGAAAAATGGCAATTACCCCATTAAGAAGCTCAAACCGCAATCCTTGTGAAAAAATAGTTTCTTTGATTGATGATAATTGCTCGGCAGTAGGTTGACCTCGTATCTGATTGGTTTCTTCAGCGAGAATACCATATTGTCTAATATAAAGAACTGCGAAGAACAATATCGACATTAAGACCAAGCTAACAGCAACAAGAAACAGAATGCCTAAAAGTTTACCTATCAGATATTCAAATCTGGGAACGGGTTTAGTTAAAATAGTGTAAAGAGTTCTGTCTTCAATATCTTTTGGAATCAGTAAAGCCGTTCCAACAATAGAAAAAATACTGGCAAACAAAGTCATTGCGCCAAATGAAACGTCTTGCAAAATTTTAAGCTCTTGCTCAAAAGTAAAATTGAGGAACAATACATTCGCACCAATAATTAGAACACTAAAGATTAACAGAAAATAGAATACCTTCATCCTCACAAGCTGTGTAAAGGTATTCATGGCGATCGCGATAACTCGGGATAGTGAGAAAATCTTAAACCTAGAATTTAAGTTATCCTCAAATGATTTTTCATTAGCTTCGGTCATGAATCATTCTTAGCGTCTCTCGACTCTCCTCCTGTTTCTCTCAAAAAGAGAGTTTCTAAAGTAGTCTTGGGCTTCCCTGATCTAATTAAATTAACACCTCCTTCGTCATTGATTAGCCTTTTAATTTTTTCTAGCAAATCAGGATTTGAGTTCTCTAAAACAAGTTCCGTTTGATTTTCAATTTCAATTAATTCTTTCAAACTTCCCTCCCTAACAAGTTTTCCTTCGAAAATTATTCCGACTCGATCACAAACTTCCTGAACTTGTTCTAAAAGATGCGAAGAAAGAATGACCGTTATGCCTTGCTCCTTAAGCTGCATAATAAGATCTCTAATCTTTCTCGATCCTGCAGGATCAACGCCTGCTGTCGGCTCATCAAGGACAACTAATTTTGGCCTACCAACTAAAGCTTGAGCTAACCCGATTCTTTGTAGCATTCCTTTAGAATAACCTGCTAGCCTGCGATCTCGAGCACCTTCGAGCTCTACTAATTTTAGAAGCTCTTTAGTTCTTTCCTTTATTTCTTTCCGATTGATGCCACAAAGCTTTCCATAAAATGCTATGGTCTCTGCTCCTGTGAGATATTTGTAAAAATAAGGGTTCTCAGGAAGGAACCCCACTGAGCCACGACTTGCTGTTTCTGTACTGCTCATTCCAAAAACTGAGGAGTTACCAGATGTAGCTGAAATAAGTCCAAGCAGCACTTTCATCGTCGTACTTTTTCCTGACCCATTAGGCCCGATCAAACCGTAGACTTCTCCCTGCTTCACAGACAGAGATAAGTTATCAACAGCCACTACCTTTTCTTTCCTAAAGGGAACCGGAAAAGTTTTGGTGAGATTTTCTATTTTGACAGCTGGTATCAAATCATCTGGCATGATTATACGCTTTAAATAAAACTTAAATACCAGTATTTGGTAAGAACAAGTATCAATATGGATTTTATAACATTAAAAAAAGAAAAACCCCGTAATCAGAAATTGAGATCCAATTACAGGGTTTTTTGTTTTTCCAACTCCGAGGTTGTATTAAGAATAACTACTTAACCTCAATTTTAACCTTTTTAGGCTTGGAGGACTCAGCCTTAGGAACTGAGACTTCAAGTATACCGTTCTCAAATAGTGCATTTATTGCGTTAGACTCCACATCCCGAGGAACTTTGAAGGTTCTGGAAAACTTACCAACAACAAATTCTTCTTTATGAATTTTATCTCTCTGGGGCTCTCTAACACGTTTACGTTCACCATTTACAGTAATTACACCATTTTCGTAATTGATTTGAATATCTTCCTTTTCAACTCCCGGGACCTCCAAATCTATATAATAAGCTGAATCATCTTCGCTTATATTTACTGCAGGGATCCAAAGAGCATCTTCATTGACCTCATCTTCATGATTGTAATAAGGTCTATGTCCAAGATTCATCAAATTTGACAACTGGTTGGTGACATCATGAAAATCACTAATCGGGCTCCATTTAATTAAACTTCTCATTTTATGTTTCTTCCTATTTTAGTTTTATATTTAATTTTTAATCCTTTGTAGGATTTTTACATAATATATGAGCTTAAAGTATGCCAATTAGTGTCAATTAACATGTTATGCGCTTAAAATGAATATGTTATGAATATGTCACAAAAAGCCTAATGACTTCTAAATGAGCCATATTGGCTCAAATAAGTTTATTTTTTATTTACATAATGAGACATAATGTCACTATCCTTTAAGATAAAATGAAATCCTTAAAATTATTCTACCTCTTTCTCTCTTCAATACTTTGCAATGAAGTTTTGGGCAAGGAAACCAAATTTATAGATATCTCCAAAGATACTGATCGCCAAGTCATAGTCGATAAGGAGAATGGACAATATTTAGGCCATCCAACAACAACATTAATCGAAAATAGTGAGACAATTTTATGCGTTTATCCTAAGGGGCACGGACGAGGAGAAATTGTTTATAAACGTAGCCTTGATGGAGGTCAAAGTTGGAGTGAACGCCTAAAAACTCCGATGACATGGAACAGTTCTAAGGAAGTGCCCACACTTTTTCAGGTAAAAGACAAAAAGGGAAAAGAAAGAATTATAATGTTTTCAGGTCTTTATCCAATAAGGATGGCAACAACTGAGAACAATGGAAAAACTTGGTCAGAACTGCATCCTATCGGCAATTTTGGTGGTATTGTGGCGATGGGAACAATGATTCAAGATATGAAAAATCCTGGACACTACCGAGCTCTTTTTCATGATGATGGAAGGTTTATTTCCGATAAACCCAAAAAACAAAATCCGACCGTCTTCACATTATACAGTTGTCTATCAACAGACGGAGGAGTGAGTTGGCAAAAACCAATTTCTATTTTCTCTTCGAGCTTGGTGCATTTATGTGAACCTGGAGCCATACGATCTCCTGATGGAAAACAAATTGCTGTCCTTTTGAGAGAAAATTCGAGGAGAAAAAATTCATATCTGATTGTTTCTAATGACGAAGGTCAAACCTGGTCAAAACCAAGAGAATTACCCATCACATTAACAGGAGATAGACACACTGCTAAATATTTTCCTGATGGAAGACTTTTTATATCTTTTCGATGCAGGACAGCAATCGGTTCTAAGTTAGGAATAGCTAAAAGTCCTATACCTCATGAAGGCGATTGGGCTGCTTGGGTCGGAAGATATGAAGATATCATTCAAGGTAAGCCAGGTCAGTATGTTATTAAGTTAGGCGATAATAAGAAAGGATGGGATACATCATACCCTGGGGTAGAAATTCTTAACGATGGAAACATACTGACAACAACCTACGGTCACTGGCTCGAAAATCAGGCCCCTTACATAATTTCCGTCCGAATAAATTCAAAAGAACTTGATGAACTCGGAAAAAAATCGCATGCCTTAGAAATCGATAAGAGTAGCATGAAGTTAAAATTATAGATGACAGTTAGGTTCTAATATAGAAATTTAGAAGATCAAATTCATTATTCTTTGGATACTTTCCTTGACGGCAAGAGGCACATCAATCCAAAATCTATAATACCGCTCAATGAAAAAGTCTTTAATTAAGATATCTATTTTAGCTGCACTTAGTTTGATTTCACATGCCAATGATGAAGATCATGCAAAAAACATGACAATGAGTCGTGATCTTTTTAGGAATGAAATAAAACCTCTTTTTAATGAGCATTGTCTAAAATGTCATGGTGGTGATAAAACCAAATCTTCTTTCGATTTAAATACAAGAGAAGGGCTAATTTTAGGGGGTGATCAAGGTGTAGCCGTCATTCCAGGCAACCCCAAACAAAGTCCACTGGTTGATTATCTTCGGCACACTGAAGAGCCTTTCATGCCACCCAAGCAATCCAAATTGTCAGAAACTTCCATCAGCCTAATTGAAAAATGGATAGCTCTTGGAGCAGCATACGATAGTCCGCTTGTTAATAATGTGGACCAAAAAAAAGGTCCGATGAAAGTGACCGATGAAGACAAATCTTATTGGGCCTATGCTCCGATTATTTCAGAATTTAATAACAAGAATAAGATTGATGATTTCATCAAAACCAACGCATCGGCTTCTCCTAGAATTCTAGGGAGGCGATTACATTTTGATATTATAGGATTGCCACCAGAACCTGATCAACTTGATACATTTGTTGATGGCTTCTCAGAGAAAACCTATAAGTCGTTGATAGAAGATTTGATATCAAGCCCTAAGTTTGGAGAAAGATGGGCAAGGCACTGGTTGGATGTAGCAAGATTTGGAGAGAGTCATGGTTTCGAGCAAGACTACGATCGAAAATTTGCATTTCACTATAGAGATTTTGTCATTCGTTCCTTTAACTCTGACATGCCGTATGATGAATTTACCCGATGGCAAATTGCAGGTGACGAATTAGCACCCGATGACCCAATGGCAATGATGGCGACTGGCTTTTTAGGTGCAGGAGTATATCCAACTCAAATTACAATCAGTGAAGCGGAGAGAATTCGCTACGATGCTATGGATGATATGCTAGGAACAATAGGCTCTGCCATGTTGGCAACTACCATTGCTTGTGCAAGATGTCATGATCACAAATATGATCCCATTCCAACAAAAGATTATTACCAAATGCTTTCTGCATTCACCACGACGGTAAGAAGTGATATTGATATCGACTTATCTTCTATGAATCCGAATAGTGATTCTAACTTAAGGGAAAAAATCTCATTATCCAAAACTCATCTAAAAACTTACGAGCAAAATGAACTAAAAAAATCATTCAAGGAATGGTATAAAACTCAGGGTAAATCTAAAAAAAATGAAAACGCGACAAGCCCTTGGGTAATATTGACTGCACAGGAAATAAAGTCTGAAGGAGGTGCAGTGTTTACCAGAAAAGACGATGGCTCTTATCTCGTTAGCGGAAATAATTCTAACTTTGACACTTATACTTTCCTCTCCAAAAATCCCGTTAATAGAATCACTGCTATAAATCTTGAAGCATTGAAAGATGATTCTTTAGTTAAAGGTGGCCCGGGAAGAGCTTCCAATGGTAATATCGCTTTGACTGATTTTAAGGTTTCGGTGAATGGTCAAACGGTTAAACTTATCAACCCGAGAGCTACATTCGAACAAAAGAATCTTCCTATTTCAGCAGCTATCGATAGCGATCCCAAGTCGGCATGGGCATTAGATCCTCAATTTGGGAAAAACCATTCAGCCATTTTTGATGTGAGCAAAAATTCTAATTCTAAAAATGGAGACCTTTTAGAATTTAAAATCCATTTCAATAATAATCATAAACACAATATTGGCAGACTACGGATTTCAATATCTGATAAAGAGCCTACCACTTTATCGATTAATAATAAAGATTCGGGGCCACATAAAATAATTGAAGATATTAAAAAAATTATAGTTTCTGACAACGGAGAGATCAAAGAATCTTCCACAGAAAAATTACTCTCACTCTTTAAAAAAATTGATCCTAAGTGGATCGAATTATCTTCTCAATTACAAGAGCTCGAATCTAAACAGAAAAAAGAGATAACCAAGGTTATGGTTTGTAGTGATGGGACCAAGGTGAAGCCTATGCGTCATCATACCAGTAGTGGGAGCATTCCCGATTTTTACAAAAAAACCTATTTTCTAAATAGAGGGGATGTTCGACAAAAAGGGGAAGTGGCATCATTGGGATTCCTTCAGGTATTGACCCGAGGTGAGGAACCAAAGTCTAAAGGCAGAACCGCAATCGCAGACTGGATTACCGATGTTGACAATGGTGCAGGACATTTACTCGCTAGGGTCATTGTGAATAGAATTTGGCAGTATTACTTTGGAGAAGGCATTGTCACGACACCAAATGACTTTGGCTTCCAAGGACAAAGACCTAAAAACCCCAAACTTCTTGATTGGTTATCTTTACAGCTAATTGATAATGGATGGAGCTTAAAACATATTCATCGCCTAATTCTTGAAAGTAAGGCCTACAGGTCAATCCGTGAACCGAGAAGGCTTGAAGCTGAAGCCATCAGAGATAATGCTCTCGCCATTTCAGGTCTTCTAGATGAAACAATGTATGGGCCGGGGACTCTCAATGAAAACATGACACGAAGGAGTATTTATTTTTTCATTAAAAGAAGTAAACTTGTTCCAATAATGCAACTGTTCGACTGGCCTGACTCGTTAACCAGTATGGGTAAAAGATCAGTAACCACCACGCCTTCTCAAGCTCTGAGCTTTATTAATGACCCCAACATTAGAAACATGGCTAAGGCATTCGCAAAAAGGCTAAAAGAATCGGAAAATCCTGTGAAACTCTCTTATCGAATAGCTTATGGACGAGAACCAACGAATATTGAACAAACAAATGGTATAAATTTTCTAAAGCAACAAACTGCAAGTTATTCTGGAAACAAAGAACGTGCTCTGATCGACTATTGTGGTGCCATAATGAGTGCGAATGAATTTATTTATATTGAGTAATAGTTATGAATCACTGCGGAAGAATACAGAACTTTTCAAGTCGAAGAGCACTCCTACAAAAAGCAGGTGGCGGCATAGGCATGCTTGCTCTCAACTCGCTTCTCAATCAGACCTCGTTCGGAATAGAAAATAATCCAACTAACCCACTTGCATCAAAACAACCTCACTACGAAGCAAAAGCTAAAAATGTAATTTGGCTTTTCATCAATGGTGGACCAAGTCACGTTGACACTTGGGACTATAAGCCTGGCCTTGTTAAAGCTGATGGGCAGAAGTTAGAGGGTTTTGATAATACGACTGGTTTTTTTGATAACGCAGTTGGGCCACTACTAAAGTCTCCGTTCGAATTTAAACAACACGGTGAAAGCGGCATGTGGGCGTCTTCATTATTTCCAAACCTCTCAAAACACGTCGATAAAATGGCGTTTATAAAATCTTTTCATACGCAGTCCAATAATCATAGCCCTGCGCTATTTATGGCAAATACTGGGGTTACCAGAATGAGCCACCCATGCGTAGGAAGTTGGGTTACTTATGGTCTAGGATCTGAAAACGAAAATCTCCCAGCATTTGTTGTGATGTCGGATCCTCTTAATAGAGGTCTTCCAAAGGGCCATGCAGCAAACTGGAGTAGTGGTTTTTTGCCGGGCGCTTATCAGGGAACATGGGTGCGTTCCAAAGGGGATCCTATTCCAAACTTGAAAAGAACGAGTGACGTAAGTGATCAGCAACAACGTGCACAACTCGATCTCATTGGTAAGATCAATAATGAACACCAGAAAAACCATCCCCATGAGAAAGAACTAACAGCTAGGATAAGAAGTTTTGAACTTGCATACAGAATGCAGCAAGAGGCACCAGAATGTTTTGAGATTGATAATGAACCTGAACACATCAAAAGCCTTTACGGACTAAATGAGAAAAGGTGTTCTCATTTCGCAAGGCAATGTTTAATGGCAAGACGAATGGTAGAGCGTGGTGTACGATTCGTACAAATATACTCTGGTGGGATGGAAAATGCTCGTAGTTGGGATGGACACGGAAACATCCAAAAAAACCATTCACAATTTGCAGGTGAAACGGATCAACCTATTGCAGGACTTCTATCGGACCTAGAACAAAGAGGTCTTCTTAAAGATACACTTGTCATATGGGGCGGCGAATTTGGTAGGCTTCCAGTTTCTCAGCTTTCCGGAGGCAAGCCAACCGGACGAGACCACAATCCACACGCCGGTTGTTATTGGTTCGCTGGAGGAGGATCTAAAGGAGGCACCTCTTATGGTGAGACTGACGAGATAGGTCATAAGGCCGCAGTGAATAAGGTAGAAATCCATGACATACATGCGACGATTCTCCATCTCCTAGGAATGGATCATAAGAAATTAACATACCTACACAGCGGCAGACGGTTTAGACTTACAGACGTCGCCGGAAATGTAATTAATGATATTGTGGCTTGAGCGACTTTTAGATCATTCTGCAATTCGCTTAACATCCACTATTACCTGCATAGTGCGGCGTTTACCCCCCCCATAAAAAGTTCCTCTAATAGGTGCTACATCGTCATAATCTCTACCAATCGCTATTCTAATATACTGCTCATTAACAACTTTATTATTAGTTGGGTCGAGCCCAACCCAACCGGATTTTGGTAAATAAACTTCAACCCATGCATGAGAGGCTTGGGAACCTATCATCACTTTTTCTGTACTCCCTTCAGATGGATCCCAAATATAACCAGAAACGTATCTTGCAGGAATTTTCAAACTCCTGCAATAGGCAATCAAAAGATGAGCAAAATCCTGACATACTCCCTTTTTGATTTTGAAAAACTCTTCAGCTGTAGTTTCTGAGGTTGTTGACTCTGTACAATAAACACAGACATCATAGACCATACTCATTAACGCGTAGCACGTTTGGAAAACATCATTGGAATCATCTTGTACATCAAGGGCCTCCTTCCAAATTGGAGCCGCTCGTTTCACGTAAGTGCTATCGTTAAGAAATTCATAAAATTCCTCATTATTTAATAAGCTTTCTAAATCTGAGTGATTTGATCCGTACGGTAATTCATTATAATTAACTTTAGACTTTATGGATACCACTGAACGAGACTCTATAAGTAACTGCTTATGTGGCGGATTGACTTCAAAATAATGAACCGTGTTTCCGTAAAAATCAGGATATTCAGTAAGTTTCGTTGCAGGCAATACAGTCAAAAGATAGAAATCAGTTTTTTGAAATTCATCCTCTAAAATTTTAAGACGGACTTGATTAACATTTTCTCTAGTTTCTTCACTGTAATTAAAAACTGTTTTATGACTAATCGAATACTTAACTATATTTTTTTTTGCCTCGGGTTTGGTTTTCGAATCAACCTGTAAATGTTCGGCAACTGAGTTAGTATGTGGGGAATTCACTTGATTATTGAGTTTTTATTGCTGTTGCTGATAACTTTGTACAACATGATCTGGTAAACTGGGCGCACTAACGGAAGAACTTGGCAAGAGTATGTAGTGATCAAAAATTTGTTCGCCTATACGGTTTATTTGTTCTTGTATCTGATCCAAGTAATCGTGCAATCCAAAACGATTAAGCTCAGCCTTCCCATTAAAATCGATTCTGGCTAGGAGTGATCCAGTAATGCGTTCGGCTTCATTACTAAAGTTTCCTCGAGGAGTTTTCGATATTTGATGTAATATCGAGTCTACTTGGTTAAGGCAAAACCTCAGTGATCTTGGAAAGTTTCCATCAAAGAGAAGTAAGTTGATACAATCACTTTTGGTAATTGTTGTTCCAACAGTTGTTAGATAAGTTGTTCTGGCACTACACGATTTTAAAACCGTTGGCCATGGTGAAACTGATAAAGGTTTTTGTTCGTAGAGAGCAGGCATATCAACAATACGAGTTGTTTTATCAGCCCTTTCTAAATACCTGCCTAGTTGCACAAATAAAGAGCCCTCGTTTTGAGCAATAGTCGATTGGACTAAACCCTGAAATAATAATGAAAACCTGATGATACGATTAAAAAAATCATGTTGTGAAAATTCCCACTCGACCTCAGCAGATTCACTGTTAAGAAAAAGATGAATTCGATTTAACTCTCGCCACATCTCCTCAGAGATTTTGTCTCTAACCATTCTAGCATTCTCACGAGCAAACGATATACATTGAACAATGCTATCGGAGTTTAAATTTGAAAAGGAAAGGAATTCTAAACTTCCTATATCTGATTCATTAGATGAAACCCTGTCATAATCTTCATCGACACACAACACTTCAAGAATGGGTCGCCACCCTGAGTTGTCCATTAATCTAGAACTCTTACCTAGGTCTAGAAGAAACTGCGAACTCGTTTCTAACATACGCGCAATATTTTCAGCTCTCTCGATGTACCTCGACATCCAGTATAAATTATCTGCTGATCTAGATAACATTTCGAAGCGATATTATTTTAGTTTGATCTGAGCACCCAAGTATCTTTACTTCCACCTCCTTGGGACGAATTAACAACTAAAGAACCTTTGTTCAGTGCAACTCTTGTTAATCCTCCAGGAATCACTTCGACGGATTCACCAAAAATTACAAAAGGCCTCAAATCGATATGCCTTCCCTGACAAGTACCGTCGCAAATAGTTGGATGCCTTGACAGTGATATTACAGGTTGAGCAATATAATTCCGAGGATTCTCCTTAATCTTTTCAGTGAATATTTTTCTTTGTTCTTTTGTTGAAGACGGCCCCATTAACATGCCATATCCACCAGACTCATTTGCCGCTTTAACAACCAAAGATTCCAGGTTATTAAGAATATAGTCTCTTTGCTCTTCTTCAAAAGCGAGATATGTCGGAACACTCTTGAGGATTGGTTTTTGAGCAAGGTAATATTCTATCATTTTTGGAACGTAAGCATAAACAACTTTGTCGTCTGCAACACCAGCTCCAAGCGCATTCGCAAGCGTCACATTTCCACTCTCATATGCATCCACAATACCAGGAACACCAAGCATAGACTCAGAACGAAACACAGTTGGGTCGATAAAATCATCATCTATCCTTCTATAAATGACATCCACCTGAACCAATCCGGTAGTGGTTCTCATATAAACGACTTTATCAATAACTATAAGATCCTGACCTTCAACAATTTCTATGCCCATTTCTTGAGCTAAAAATGTATGTTCAAAATATGCGCTGTTATATACTCCAGGGCTTAACAATATACAGACTGGGTCAGTTTTTTGAGTCGGAGCTACAAATTTAAGGGCATCATGAAGCAGCTGAGGGTACTGGCTTACCGGCTTGACGTTCATTTGTCTGTAAAGGTTAGGAAATGAACGTTTCATCACTTCACGGTTTTCTAGAACATATGAAACTCCTGACGGGCACCTTAAATTATCCTCTAGAACTAAGTATTCACCTTCATCATCTCGGATAAGATCTGAACCAGAAATATGTATGTAAATATCTTTAGGAACATCAAAGTCTTTCAAAGATGGTCTATAATGTTCGGCGGAAGTAACTACATGTTCGGGTATAACACCGTCTCTAATAATTTGTGAATCATGGTAAATATCGTGAAGAAAAAGATTCAGTGCGGTTACTCTTTGAATAAGTCCATACTCAATCTTTTCCCATTCCTTGTGTGGAATAACTCTAGGGAAAGGATCAAATGGGAAAATTTTTTCAGTTCCCTGATGATCATTGTAAACTGTAAAGGTGACTCCATGTTCAACAAAAGCTCTATTAATGGAATGCTTTTTGGCTTTAAAGTCTTTATCTGAAAATGAATCAAATGCATCTTTGACTAAAGAGTAATGATTTCTCGTCTTTAATGCATCACTACCGTTGATGAACATCTCATCGTAAAATTTTTCCGTATGATATTTCTCGAACATAGCAATAAATGAGAAATAAATATCCAAAACAAAGAATTAGGCCCCATTGCATTTGGAGAGTTATCACTCAGGCCAAAGTTAATTAGCTATTGTTATGCCAAGTTTCCTGCCAAAATACATATTTCTTGATACCAAAGAATGAGATAACTTTTAGTCCCAAAACCAATAAACGTATTCATGCGGAGCTAAGAACATTTGGAGAAAAAAGACAATTAATCCAATAATCTGTATCGATAAGTACTTTATAAGAAAGCGCCATTTCTTCACAAAGGAGCATATTATGATAATGATAGGTATCAAAAAAACCGTGAATCCAAGTAGATAGGAAAGGTACACATTTTGAATATTAATATGAAATATTAAAGTTTCGGGAAATCCTCTAGTACCAATAGACTCTGGCCACCCACCAAGAGCATTGTACATATGAATAGCCACAGAATAGAAAAGAATGACAGCAAGCGTATAGGGGAGACAAGCGAGACTATAAGCGAACTTCATTCAAATAATTAGTTAGTGTGTCTTCCAATAAATTCTTTAATTAACGAAGAGATTATATAACAATAAAACACTCCAAAAACTAACGGGGATTTCAATGTACAAAAAAATTTTTTATATCTTTATTATTATTAGTTCAGCTTTGAAAGCCGATGATTGGCCCGGTTGGTTCGGACCTGAACGCGACGGTGTATGGCGTGAAGAAGGCATCTTAGATAAATTTCCTCAAAAAGGCCCTAAAACCATATGGAAAGCTCCAGTAGGAAGAGGTTACGCTGGCCCAGCTGTTGCCGATGGCAAAGTTTATATTATGGACAGACAAATTGATAAGGGTGCAAAGTCACCAGA
>CEOC01020991.1_pt1 | contig 13785 bp, 15 predicted proteins | sample 356191 | NCBI WGS metagenome assembly CEOC01 (sample SAMEA2619952, study PRJEB7988) | marine metagenome | biome: marine biome (ENVO:00000447); feature: deep chlorophyll maximum layer (ENVO:xxxxxxxx); material: "saline water (ENVO:00002010), including plankton (ENVO:xxxxxxxx)" | depth 17 m
GTGCTAAAAACAGTTGACAATGGGTTGCATTTTTTCGTATAATAGAACCATGGAAAAACAAACTATAATTTTTGACGTTGACGGAACTATCGCTGATGTAGAGCATAGAAGACATTTCGTTGTTCAAAGACCTGCAGACTGGAAGTCATTTAAAGAAGAAACTATAAATGATACTCCTGTTGAATGGGTTTGCGACCTTGCAAAAAGACATATTGCAAGGGGTGACGATGTTGCGTTCTTTTCTGCGAGAAATGAGTCACAAAGAGACGTTACTGAGAAACAGATTTCTGAGTGGATTGGTGACGGTCATAAAGGTTTGTTTTTAAGACCTGATGGTGATTTTAGACCCGATGAAGAATTCAAATCTGACCTTGCAGATAAATTCGAAGAGTTCGGTGGAAAAATCGACATTGTCTTTGACGATAGAAACAAAGTTGTTGATATGTGGAGACAAAGAGGAACCACTTGTGTTCAAGTCGCCGAAGGAGATTTTTAAGTTGACAAATTCGGGGTTCACTACCCTGCCTGAAAAATGGAGACAAAAACTTATTAGTGATAGGTGAGTTAAAGAGAGTCAACTAGAGACCCCAAGTTACCTGCTGAAGAGCTAGAAGGACTTGGGGTTTCGCTTATCTGAGACAAAAAAAACCCCTCGAAGTGAGGGGTTTTATAAAGTTAGTTAAAACTTTTTTGATTTACAGAATGTTAGAAACTGCAAATTTTCTGTAGTACTGGTTAGTACCTGCAGATGCAAGACCATCTGAAGGTGTAGCACCTACGAATGGGTTACTTACCATACCATATCTAGTTTTGAAACCGATTTTTGGTTGGAAAGTGTTCTCACCAACTGCACGAACCATTTGTAATGGAACGTAAGGGCAATAGAACATACCTGCATCATAAGGGTTAGTTCCTCTGTAACCTACAGTTAAGTAATCAACACCAGCATATGGGTCAATGTATACTTTAACTCTTCCGTTAAGAACACCTGCGAATGTGTTTCCAGTGTCATCAACGTTTAGGTTAGTAGAAAGAGCAGGAGCGTAATCTAATACACCAGCCATTGACAATGCAGAAGCTACGTCTGAAGAACAAAGGATAAAGTTACCTTTTCCTCGTCTTGTTTCTTTAGCGATTGCGTTGCTTTCTCTTTCGATTTGGAATAACAACCCTTTAAATTTCTCAACTGACCAACGTCCGTTAGCGTCAACATCTAGGTTAAATGTACCTGCAGAAGCTGTTGCAGCTGCACCAGTTTTTGCTTGTATGTTAACGTTTCTTACAACTTCTCTGTTGATTTCAGCAAGAATTTCAGAACTTAGAATATTTGCTAATTCTGATTCTGCATCAAGACCGTGGATTGCTTTAAGGTCTTGTGCAAGTTCGAGTGTGTACTCAGCTTTTAATGCTCTTGACTTAGCAGTAACAGTAGCTTTCTCGATTGAGAAACCCATTTGAGCAAAACCGTTAGAAGCTTCAACATCACCTAGTGCTTCTGCACTAGCTGTTGACATACCTTCACCAGTGTCAGTCGCATAGTTCCCGTTAAATGGGTCTTGGTTCTGAGCAGCAAGTGGGCCTGCAGCTGTTGGGTTAGCTCCGCCTGAGTAATCAGAATGTACTTCGTCAATACCCATAGCTTCGGTTTTAGCTAATCTTGTTCCTGAAGGATAATCATTATATCTTGCTTTCATAGCAAAGATTAATCCTGTAGGGCCAGTCATTGGTTGAACTCCACAAATGTCGTATGCAACGAGATTTGGCATAGCACGTCTAACTAATGAGATTAATATAGGATCCCAGTTAGAAATACCTGTTCCAGTAGCATTTAAAGGTGCAGCTTCTTGCAAGTTCTGCTCTTGTAGAGCTTTCTCTTGGTTTTCAAGAATTACTGCAGTAACAGCACGCTTGTAGTTATCCTCGATTTTTGGTAAATCGGAATGTTCTAGAATCGGTTGCCACTTTTCTTGTAAGTTTTCTGATAAAAACATTTTCTTTTTCCTTTAAATTAAAACTTATCCCAATGGGTTAAGTTTGGTTATTGCAGACGAATACTTCTCCATTTCAGCACTTACTACTTTCTCAGTTTCTTCAACTTCGAATTCATTTGCACCTTCTTGGATATTAGTTTCCGCCTCTACTTTCTCACCGTCTACTTTGAAGTATGCTTCTTTGAGTTCAGAAACCTTCTCAGCGAAGTCTTCTGTATCTTTGAAATCTACTCCTTCAGCAAGTGAAGAAAGTTTCTCTTTTTGAGTATCAGTCAAATCTTTCGATGCTTCTGATACAACATTTTGTCTTTTGAGACCGTCTAACTCTTCAGTGATTGCCATGTTATTAGACACTTCACCGTCAAGTTTTGCTTCCATCTCTTCAAGACGATTTGCGAGTTCGTCAATAACATCGTACTTATCTTCAGGGACATCAACGTAGTGTTCTACGAACAATGTTTTAAGTCCTTCGATGAAGTTCTCAGTCATTTCTGACCTCAAACCACGTTCGATTGCGAGTTCGTTTTCTTTCGTCCACTCTTCTGCACAATATGTTAAGTACTTGTCAACTGCTTCCGAAAGGTCGTCTTTGACAGTCTCAACTGTGGTTTTTAATTCTTCTTGATATTTTGCATCAAGTTCTTCTTTAATTTCTGCAACTTTACTTTGAACTGCAGCTTTAAAGATTGTCTTAGCTTTTTCTGAATTCTCTTCAGATAGGTCTAGTGCTTCTGAAATCGCTGATAGGTCGTCATCTATTTCAATTTCAACTAGTGAGGATTCAACATCTGCAGAAACTTCTTCTGCAACTGCATCTTCTTCTGATTCTTCTGAAACAACTTCAGTTTCTTCCTCTTTAGATAAAGACTCTAGGATTTCTCCAACTTTGTCTTCGTCCATAGTCTTCAAAGACTCAACAACTGCTCTCGCAACTTCTGCTTTAGTCAAACTATCGTCCTCTTCTGATTCAGATATTGTAGACAATACTGATTGGAGTTCGTCTTTTGTCATTTCCTTCATTACGTTGACTATAGCTTTAATTGATTCCATCTTTGAAGGTTTTGCATCTTCTTTGATTTTCTCTTGCTTTTCAGCCTTACCAGCACCTTTCTTCTGAGGGTCACCTTCATTAGAAGGAACTTTCTTCTCAGCGTCTTTTACTGCTTTAACTGCTTTGTCAACAGGATTGGTTTCAACTGGGACGACTTCCGCTTTGCCTGCTTCTATTGATTCAGCATCGGATGAACCTTGTTTGACTGGTTTCTTGTCACCTTTTTCAGACTTAGAATCAGGTTGTTGACCCTCTTCAATAGTCTCAACTACTTCTTCAGTAGTTTCTAGGTTATTTTCTAACTCTGCCATTTTTTTCTCCTGTTTTAATACTTTATGTATTACTTTATTTTATTTATATGTTATAGACTCTCAACGAACCTTTTCCATAGATTTAACTTCGTTTCTTCAAGTTGATTTCTCTTAGCATTACGCATTTCGTTCTGCATAGTCTCAACTTGAATTCTTGTTAAGATACCATTTTCCATTACCCACTCAACACCTTCCATAATTCCTTCGACAAATGCCTCAGGTGCAGAAGGGTCTGCGACTATATCACCTGCAGTTGCAAGTTGAAAATCGTCCTTAACATATTGTGCGTTACCCTTTTGTTCTAGTGAACCAAGTCCTCTAGAAGATACTCCGAGTTTTGCACCATCATTAATGAGAGCCTTAACAATCTCTCCGTTTGGAGTACTTAAAACTTTTGCTTTACCCACATAGTTTTTACCTTCCAGTTCAAGGGACTGGATTAAGTGAGATACTTTATCTAAATTAATAGTTGGGCCTTCAGGGTGTCCTAGTTCACCGAATGCACGGTCTTTCTCTACGAACTCCTTCTTATATCGGTTAACTTCCTTCTCCATAATTGCTTTTGGATAGACTCTACCGTTTCTGTTTTTAATGTCGGACTGCATGAATACACCTTCAATGAAGTATTCTTTCTTACCGTTTGCAGCTTCCGTAATAACGGGTGATATGGTTTCGTTAAATTCAGCTATTAATTTCATTTATTATTTCCTCTATTGAGACATCAAAATCTTCACCCATTTGTTTCATTATCTGTTTGATGTCTTTAAACTCTTTCTTTGCAGTCTTTAGGTCTCTATATGGGTCTCCCATACTTTGACCATCTACGAATGCGTGTACTTTACCTGACTTCTGACTAAAAACTATGTCGTGCATTTTACTACCGACTTTGACACTGTCTCTTTCGAGTTCTTTGTGTCCTGAAGGAAGTTTAAACTTCGCTTCATTTAGTTCTACCATTATCTCGGTAAATTGTTTCATTACTCTTCAGTATCCTCTGCAGGAACTTCCATCCAGTTAGTTTGACTTTCAACTCTCTTGAAATCAACTGCTTGTGCAGCCTTTTCTTTGATACCTTGATTGATTAAATCCTTTGCATTTGCAAGTTCTTTATCTGCTATTGTATCAACTATTTCTCTCGCTATCTTACTCATTAATTATCTCCAAACTCATTACTGTTGTAAAAACCGTCTTGGTCATCTTGACCAACACCGTCAGCCTTTTCTTGTGCTATTTGAGCATCAATTTCTTTAATATCTTCTTCAGTTTGACGTAAGATATACTTTCTTACATACTCATTACTGAAGTATTTACCAACATACTCAGATGCACTTCCTAATGCATCTAACCTTTCTCTCATAATCTCTTGTTCTTTTAGTTCAGTAAAGTGATTATCTGCAGTGTAGTCGTATTGTATAAAATCTTTTATTTTATCAAACTCTTCTGCACGAACAATCTCTTTAAGAACTAATTGAGTTCTTAAAAGGTCAGTAAAACATCTAGCAAACTTCTTCTGAAGTCTGTTAGTAAACTTATTAAACTTCAATTCGTCTCTAGAAATCTCTGAAGAACGACCCATATTGAATCCGTTCTCAGCTTCCATTCTAGAACTTGGAACATTTAATGACTGATATAACTTCTTCTTGAAGTATTCTACATCGTCAATTTCTGCAAGGTTTTGTCCACCTGGCAAGGTTGTAATTTCCGTTCCTCTACCACCTTCTCTTCTTGGTAACCAAAAATCTTCCAACATACTCATATGTTTTCTATCATCTTTGATTTCACCAGTATCTGCGTTATATACAAGTTTATTTCTATACTTGTTCATAACATCTGCAAGATACTGTTCTGCTTTTGCCTTTGGAAGGTTACCTACGTCAATGTAGAATATCCTTCTTTCAGGTGCTCTAGACAATCTATAGATTACTAGTGCATCTTCCATCATTGATAACTGGTTCGCAGTTTTCAATGCTTTGTGCAGATAACCAACAACTGCATTTTTGTTATAATCTAACAATCCTGAAGTCGTATATGTAATCGCTTCAGGTGCAATTTTGACTGTTGTACCTTCATTAGTACCAGTCTTTTCGAAACCTTTATCGTTAAAAATGTAGAATTCTTCCGCTTTCTTAACAATGTCTACACCTAACTTCTTGTCTTTTTTGGTCTCTATGTTTCTAACCTTCTTAATTTTAAGAGGGTCAACATTCCTGATGTCAACCAAACCTGCTTTGGTTCGATTGCTATCAACGACCTTATGGAAGTAAATTCTTCCATCGATGTACCATTTTCGGAATATTTCGTGAGAGTTCTGATTGAACTTCATCATTGATAGGATTGCGTAAAACTCGTCTTGCATTTTTTTCTTAATGCTATCAGAGAGCTTTACGTCTCTGAGGTCGAGTGTTACTATCCTATCGGCACTATCCGATGTGATACACTCATTCACTATATCTTCAATAGCTGCGTCACATTCAGGTACTAAGGAAGTTTCACGGTATCTTCGAATGAGTTCAATCTCATTCTTGATACCACCTTCCATATCGACATAGGCACCATATGCCCCACCCGATATAAAACCTGCTTGTTGCGAGATGACTGGTGTTCCGTCATCATCGACCTGAGGCACAAAACTCTTTGCAGTTTTGACCTCGGTAGCTCTTAACTCGTCTTTCTTACGAGTGATTTCAAATCCAAATATATCCATACTATTATTTATAAGACCTAATCATAGTCTTATTCACTGTTCTTTCTAAAGAACTTAAATGACTCTTTCCCAATGCGAGTATGCGAATGTCGCTTCAAACTCTTCCAACTGATTTTCGGCTTCGTAAGTTAATGCGATTGAACCGATTGATTTAGGGAAGCAGTTGAAGAATTCGTATCTCGCAAGGACTGAGTCGTCTTTACCTAACTGTTCTACAAAACCTCTACTTAATAAGTAGTCTGTTGTTGCCATACCTGTTGAAACACCATGACCTTGTATCTCTTGTTGCCACTGTTCTAATGCAGTTCTGGCACTGAATTCATTATCATTGATAATTGTAACAGTCCAATCGTCATAGGTTCTTTCACCAGCAAGTTTCAATATCATACCTTTGTATTGTACGGGTGTTTCACCTATATTAGCAGCAGGAATTTGAGACCCTTTTGCAAGGAATTCGATTTTGTTTCCAGCACGAGGTAGAAAGATTCTAAATCTGTTTGCCCTTGGGCCACCACCTATTAATTGCGCTTTAAATTGGTCTATACTTGACATTTATCTTACTCCTGTTAAACTGCGTTATAAATCTCTTCGAACTGAACACCACTTCTAGCAGCAACAAAGTTCAAAGTTATATAGTTAATTGAACGTGAAGGTTTAACGAAGATTGAACATACAAACTCGTTTCTGTCCATGACTGAATCAGTGTTGTTTGTTTCATCACAAACCACTGAGAAGTCTGTTAGACCCCTTCTGTTTTTCACGTCTCTTAGGAAAGGTTCTATCGCAGCTCTGAATTGTGCTCTTGTGAATGCATCGTTGTATTCAAAGAGTTGTGCTTGAGCGGCAGTTGATATTGCTTTCTCTAGGACTATGAATAATCTTCTTACATTAATTCTATCAAATGCAGAAGGTGATGTTAGTGCAGTTTTGTCACCAAATAGTATTGTCCCTTGGCCAGGGAATGTAACTACTGGGTTGACTCTTGCACGATACAAGTCATCTCTTGAACCCTGTTTTGGATTGTAAGCAAGTTTAGTGATACCTAAGTATTGACCTCTAGTGAAACCTGCAGGGGAAACCCATGCATCTCTCTGTAAGTCACTTCTTGCCATGATACCTGCTGTGTGAGCATTTGCAGGAATCCAACAGTACTTGTCGTTAAATCTGTCGTATTGATAAACCCATGTTGAGTCAAACACTGCAAAACTTGAAGAAGATGCAGTAGCAAAATCTGCTAATACGTTAGTTGTTTGTGTTGATTCTGAAGATACGTTAACACATGATGCACGTCTTGGACTTGCGATAACCATACAATCCTTTCTTTTCTCTGCGAGTAAGATTGCTTGGTTTACTTGTGTTGTCCAATCTGCAAGAATGTCTTGGTCTGTTCCTGAACCGTTATCAGTTCTTGTTGAACCAACGATTAGGAAAGATATATCGATTGAACTTGCATCTTCGAAATGGTCTGACCATGCAGTTTGTTTTTGACCTGCAGTAGCAGTTCTTCCATTTGCACCACCACTTAGTGATGAAACTTCAGGACTTGAAGGTCTTCCAAATGCAGTTGAAGCTGAACCTGCGTGTGTTCTTGTCTCAGTTGCACTTGCGTGTGTTCCTGTTGAATGACCTGACCAATATACCCACTCTGATTTGTTTGCGAGTACATCTTTGTAGTAATTTGTTGCACCGAACCCATCTTTACCGTCTGAGGCACATGATAAGTGACCGTATGTTTCTAATACAGTGTGTGCTGTTCCTGAGATAACACCGTCTTCGTCTACAACTACAACGTGAATTTCGTCATCGGAACCACCAGCAGCTGTTGCTGTTCCTGATTTGCCTGGAGCTTTATTGAACAAACCATAATGTTCCCAATATCTATCGATATTAGCACCGTTTGCAACTGCATGAGTTAATCCTGTTCCTGCAGGTTGGTCTAATGCTTCGATAGTAATAGTTGTTCCACTAGGAGCAGTTAACACTCTATACTCAGTGTCATGTCCTGCGAACTTGATTATATCTCTGATTGTGAATACGTTTGACGCTGCTACTGTAATGGTTGTTTGACCCACTGCTTCAGCTGCACCTGCTGTAGTTACTGCATCATTAAAATATGCGTTTGAACTAGCACAAGTTTGAACTTGTAGTGAATTACCTTTAGACCCAGCATATTTTGCAATGAATTTTCCAACAGTTCCTGCCTGAGCACCACCTTTAAAGGTGTTAACGTAGTCATCGTTGTGTTTTAACAATGTGGATGCGTGTCCACTTGCGTTCGCATTGAATAAACCTGTAGAGTTAATTCTTACGACTCTTAATGATGAACCATACTTTAAGAAAGATTCTGCTGAGTAGAAGTCTTCTGCACCTGCATCTGAATTAGCAGGTTCTCCGAAACAATCTACCAAACTTTTTGAATCTGAAACTGTCTTTACTTCATCAACAGGGCCCCATTGAAATGAACCAGCGAATGCACCAGTAGTTGTTGCAACTGCTGGGACAACATTTGTAAGGTCTATCTCGTTGACCTGTACGCCTGGTGATACTTGAAATGCCATACTTTTCTCCTGTTAATGTAAAAAGTTATTGTTTACTGTTTTATTTATAACAATACAGTATCTAACAACACTATATTACATTTCTCTTCTTTTATTTAGTTTCCTTCGACATACCACCTATCCCCTTCATCGTCTACAAAGGAAGTAGCTTCGGGTGTTTTGTTACTTGCACCAAAGATACCTGCAGGTAGTAGGTCATTTTCTATTAACTTTTGTTGTTCTGCGTATAAAAGGTCTTTTATCTGATGATTTGTTAAGTGGTGAAAATATTCCGTTGTAACAAACCAACTAAACAATACACAATTCATTACTAGGTCATCGTGATACCCTTTTGCCGCTTCAAACGACATACCTTTATTTATGAATGTCATCAGCTCAGTAATGGTGTTCCTATCACATAAAACCAGTCTATTTTCCTCTAACAACTCTTTTAGAGTAGAACACCCTATCCTTTTTATCTTCTTATTCATGGTTACACCAATATCTTCTGTTTTGGTTTGTCCCTGAACAAAAACATTATCATACTCTATGTCGAAGTGTAATTGTGTTGCAACCATAGCTCCTTCTGCATTATTCTCAATAATTACTAATGCATTGTTATATGCAGTCGCATATTTGTTTATAATATCAGGTAACAACATAGGACTTATCATACTATTCCTATATGTTGCGACCTGTTCAAATGGTTGAACTGAAGTGTCAAATATTGTAAACGTAGAATAGTCCATACCTCTTCCTTTTGCAACGTCCACCGTGCAAACGTAGGTATGACCCTCTTCAGGTTGTTTATACATGGAAAAGTCTTCCTTACCCCATTCTGCATCTAATGCTCTCATACCCAATAAACAGTTAGAACTGATAAGTGTATTACCTGTTCCTAAGAATGAGTTACCATACTCTTGTTCGAATTGTGTTTCTGAAGTGTTTGCAATGGTCTGTTTCTTCCACTCTTCGTCTCTGCCTGGCACATCGTCCCAATTAATTGTAAAAGAACGATACTCTGATTGTTCATGAACTGCAGATTCATATATCTTATAGAACATATTACCAACACCATTCGCAGTAGAAGTAATAATAACCTTAGATTGTTTACCTGAAGTGATAACGGGATATGTCGCAGTATAGAATTCTTCTGCATTTTCTACGAATGCAAACTCGTCCAAGTATAGTAAATTGATTGAAAGTCCACGAATCGAACTTGAAGACGTGGCAGCTGCAACCAGTTTACTATCATTCGCAAATTCTATGTTACCTTTGTTTAGAATCTTGACTCCAGGCTGTAAAAAGAATGGAACAGACTCCAACATCGTTACGATACGGGCGACCATTTCTCTTGCGATTGCACCTTTGTTTGCAAGTATAGCAACAGTAACTTCAGGGTGAAACAGTAAGTACCATATTAAATATGCACAAGAAGTGATTGATTTACCCGACTGTCTACTCGCAAGGACTACGTTAAATCTATTCTCATTGAAGTGTTTTATTAGTTTATCCTGATACCCACGAAGTTTAAATGGAATCATACCTTCGTCTAGTGAGATAATCTGCGTGTAGTTTTCAATAAAGTGTATAGGGTCTTCTGAACACTTGACGTATTCTTTCAACTGTTCTTCGGTATACTGAACTTCTACTCCAGCCTTTTTGATTAGGGTATTACCTAGATACCCGTCATTTTTCGCTTCTGTCATTAGTCTTTATTTTTCTTCAAAAACTTTTGTAGTTCTGAAGTTGAACCCACATATAAATTATTTGTTTGTGACCTCAAATTAGGGTTTTCGTTTTCTAAGTCTTTTACTTTCTTTTGTAGGTCTAAAAGTTTTTCTGCAGTATCACCTACTGTTTTTATTAGTTGTCCTGCAACTTCGTAGGCACGTGGGTGTTCTGTTTCTTTGCATAGGTCTAAGATACCGTCTATTGCATCTTGTCCTCTTTCTACGAGATTGTAGAGAGTCTCACGACCATATTTGTAGTCGTTATCCACCGACTCTGCACGAGCAGGTAATTTAACTACTTTGGTTTCTTTTTGAATATCGGTAGAAATATCTAGGATTTCATCCAATTTTGAATCAATATCTTTTGCCATAATTTAACTCGCATCTTCTGTCTGATTGTCTGAGAATGTTTTACTCGTTCCGTCATCATAGAAATTCACTGTTTCTGCAACTACGAATGTATCTTCAGGGTCTACTGAACCTACAAATTTAAGTGTGGTTGGTTTCGAAAGTGTAATTGCACTTGATAATACAACTGATAATTTATTATTTGCAATACTACTAACTGTAGGATTTGTTGCATTACCTGTATCGAATACCTCATCTCCAACACTTATAGAACTATTTATTGCACTCGCAAAATTTACTGTTGTACTTGAACTTTGTGCGTTTGCAACTTCACCGAATGCAGGTTCGTAGTGTTTAACTTCTTTCACTAGACCTGACTCTGTTATTTGTGTTGACGTAAATCCTTTAGTAACACTAGGATTAACATATGTTCTTTCGATAACATTCTTGATAATCTTACCATTGTATATTGGGCCGAAGAAGTATATTTTCATATCGAACGTAAGTGTATGTTCTATAACTCTTCTTTCTGTAAAGTCTCCTTCGTAGGTGTCTGTCATTTCTACACCTGTAAGTGTAATTGGTACGTCTCTAACTTCACTCATATCGTCAATCATTTTCATGGTGACTGTATATTCAGGTTGGAAATATGGAAGTATCTGTTCTACAATTTGAAGTCCGTCATTAGCTTGTTTCGCAAGAACACTTAGTGTAAAACTTATTGTGTAAGGCGCTGGTGCATACTGGAATCCCCGATTAGATTTGTCTGCGTTTAATCCACCTTTTTCTGTTCGGATTAGTTTGTTTTGTTGTCTATCTGCATCATATTGAAACCCTGTAATTTCGAATGCAAGTCTAGGTAAACTGATTGCACTCCTATTATTATCACTTAGATTTGGTTCTTCGTTTAATCTCGCTAACCATTTTGCTTTAGGCCCATATGATATAGGAACTATCTGTTGTGCAAGAACAGTTCCGTCTGCCTTTGTTTTTTTAATCGTGATATTATTAAACAGTGTACCAAAGATAGATACACTTCTTTTAATAGTTTCGTGATAAAAATGAGTTCCAAACATTATGTAACCTCACCGAATGGGTTTGTCTCTGAGAAGTCTAAGTAATTATCTGCTTTCTGTTCAAAGTCTAAGTTATCTGCAGCTCCATCGTTACTCATAGTCATTACGTCAACAATACTTGCGATTGTGTGCGATGCATTTCCGTCTGCACCAACAAGTACATCTCCGACCACAAGTGTCTTAGTGTTATCTCTAATTTTAAGTTGTCTAGTTGTTGGGTTCCAAGAAATAACTTCTCCAACCACTACACTATTCAATGTAACATTCTCGTTTGCAACATAATTTCCTGAACCACCTGCAGCCATTGTCATATCAATATGATATGCTTGTTCGTCTTCGATAAGGTCAATATCAGTAACATTAGTATCGAAATCTTCTCCTGAGTATTCAAACAATTCACACTGAAGTTTAAATACAAATAATTTACCAACCTGATAAAAAGGATTCTCATGTTCTACGAATTTGATTTCAAACATAGAACCTGAAAGTGGTAAGTGTATTAAATCACCTTCATTAGGTCTAAGTGAGGTTGCAAGGTTTCCGTCTAAGGATATAAATCTTTCCCAACTTCTTAGTGATATTACAAAAGTTGCAGTGTCACGAACTGAGACACCAAACTTAGACATTAAGTCACCTTCACCCTCATACCCTTCTACATTTTCAATATACATTTCAACTGAATACGCATCACCAAATTTAGACTGGACATCTTCATTTAGAATCGTGTCTTCTTCTATTATTTGTCTTGGTAAATAATAAGTCTCATGTCCATACATTCGTAGAGACTCAACAACTAAATCCTCGTATAGGTGTTGTTCGGTGTTAACTGCGTGGTTGAAAAATACGTTAGTAGGCATAACCTTACCCCATCATGTCCATAACAGGCATTTCGTAATTTAACCTTGATTCTTCCTCTAGTTTTGTGATTTCTTCTTGTGCTTCAGTCTTCATACGTTCAGAATCAAGTGTCACTCCGCCTGGTAATGCGATACCTTGGAATTTTGATAAATTTTCACCCCATTGATATTTAACTTTTGCAGTTGCATATTTTTTCAACCACATATCGTTATAGACATCTGTCATATCATTTGGGTCTATCTTTCTATAACATTCAATAATAATGTACTCATTTGCAGATAGTTTCTCTGCATTATAGTCAATATACAATCTATTAGCGTGCATATTATATCTTATGGGTACTTGACCGACCAACATCTGATTTAGAAGTGCGAGATGAGATTGCACTTGGTGGTAATATAAAACACTTGTAGAAGTTAAATCCCACAAGTCATTTAATCTTAGTTGATATTGAATATCAAACATATTTGATTGGGTTCCCGAATGGAATGGGAATATGTTAATAACTGAAAGAACGTGTTCAGGAAGTGTTATATAATTCTTACCTTCCTCGTAAGTTTGGTTTGCGATTGCCTGTGTTCCAGTTGTTGCAGCTGAGTGTGTTTCATTTGTCTTAAATGAATCTATCTCAGTTTGCGTAATTTTATGTTTTAAATAACATTTAATTGAACCATCGTAGTGAAACTCACGGAAATATTGCAGTGCTTCATCGACTCTATCGTCTAATTGGTCGTCATCTATATTGATTTCAACAACAGGATGACCTAATGCTCGTTTGATGTATTCTTTAAATGTTGCTTTTGAATTAGGTGCTGCCATAATAGTTTCCAGTAGTAATAATCTTAACTACTACTATTTATACCATTTGGGAACCTATTCTTGGAAGTAAGTCTTAGATTGGAGTCTATCTATTTTTTCGTCTATTCTTTCAATAGTATCGATTAATCTTTGGAAATCTTTCTCAATTTGTTCTCTAGTGACGTAATCTTTAGCAACTTCTTCTCTAGTTCTGTTAATTAAAATAGATAGTCTTTGTTGTTCCGCTAGTAAGTTTCTGACTAGAAACCCTAAAGGGCCTAAAACTAAAGTTAGAATTACATTCCAAATGATATGAGCGTCTACTACAATTTCCATAATACTATTTAGAGAATTAGACTATCTGATTGGGTTTCCTTT
>CEOC01065703.1_pt1 | contig 13698 bp, 9 predicted proteins | sample 356191 | NCBI WGS metagenome assembly CEOC01 (sample SAMEA2619952, study PRJEB7988) | marine metagenome | biome: marine biome (ENVO:00000447); feature: deep chlorophyll maximum layer (ENVO:xxxxxxxx); material: "saline water (ENVO:00002010), including plankton (ENVO:xxxxxxxx)" | depth 17 m
ATGCTGTACAACAACACCCGGCACGTCACCTTGCGACTCTTCTCACCTGCGAACGGCTCGCTGGAAGCGCGCTTGACCTACGACTATGTCCGGACCGACACGCCCGTCAGCATGGTTGGATTGGAAGACCGCCCGGATGATGGCGGCGGCGTGTTGACCGCCTCGTGGTCGTTGGTTCACGATGAGGACTTTGCACGCTACCTCGTGTTCCTCAACGAAGGTCCGTGGGCCACTGCACCAACGGAACTGGAGTTACTTGGTCAAGCACCTGACAAAGCCATTTCCCTCCACAGCCGTTTGGCAGCCGACATCGAAACGGCGAACGGCGTGGCGCTCAAAGACGGCACGGATTACTACGGTGTTGTGGTTGCAGAATACACCGACGGACGATGGGGTAAGGTGTCCGCACCGTTCGGTCCAACGGCGCCCAGTGATGAAATTCCCGGCGCACCCCTGTGGGCAGCCGCCAACGCCATGGGCAGCAGCGGAGACGACGGCGACATTGAACTCGAATGGGCTCGATGCACGGCGCTTGACCTTGCCAGCACCAACGTGTACGTCTCCACCACACCGATGGTCGACGCCCTCGGGCGAACGCCGTACACCTCCTATGCCCCCAACGAAGGCAATCAGTCGGTGATCTCCCAGACTCCCGGCGTGCCGGTGTGGATCGGTTTCACCTGCGTTGACACCGCAGGACAGGAGAATCTCTCCAACGTGACCGTGGTTGGCCCTGTGGTCCCAACCGGTGAACTGAACGACAACGACGCTCCAGACCCTGTGATGGGAACAGAAGCCAGCGATGTACCCGACGATGAAGGCGGTCGCATCATGGTGGAGTGGAACGTCAGCAGCGCTGAAGACTGTGCCTTCTACACCGTATTCGTCAAGCAGGGCGAGCATGCACAAGATGACATGGCCAGCGTGGACGGTTTCTCCCAAGCAGCTGTCATCAATCCGTGCGACGAAAATCAAACCATTGTCTCCTCTTTGGATGGCGTCCCTCTCATCGACGGACAGGTCTACACGGTTGGTGTGGTCGCTTACGACGTTTGGCTCAACGGGAACGTTGACGAAGTGAAGTTGGTAACCGCCACACCGCTGCAGAACATCATCGGCCAGGGAGCCACGCCTCCCCGCATCACGTCCTTGATGGCTTTTGATCACGCCAACGACGACGGTACGGCCATCGATGTGGTCTGGGAACCTTCGACCGTGAACGACTTTGCTTCCTACACCGTTTGGGTTGCCAACGCACCGGTGGAGGATTTGTCTCTGGCGTACGCTGCCTTCGGCAACAACCCAAACGTCTGCGGTTGTTTCTCTTTCAACAAACAATGGATTGACGAGCGAACCAACCCGATTGAACTCACCATCTCAACGGCCCTTTACGTCGACGACGGAAACGACCTCTCTCAAGGAAGCCCTGACTTGATCAGGGCCGATGTGGAACTCTACGTGGCCGTGACGGTTCACGACCTGAAGGGCAATGTCCACCTGACCGACCTTACGCAGGTCAGCGTCACACCGATTGACAACATCAACGACAAAACGGCCCCGGACCGACTCACGGACCTCACCCTGACCGACCGCCCCAACGACGACGGAAGCGCCTTGCTGCTCTCCTTTGACCTCTCAGACGCCGATGATGTCTGGGAATACCTCGTCTACGCCGAGACCTACGACTTCGAAGGCAAGGTGGGGCAACAGGGCACGCAGATGGCGCTCAACCCCATCGCAACCCTCGACCGCGCACCCAGCCTACCGCTGGTCATTGACGTGGTCGCAGGCGATGTACCCGTCATCCCCGGACAAGAAGTCTGGGTAGCCGTGGTGGTGGTCGACTCGTCGATGAACGCCCATGTCGACATGCTCACCGTGGTTTCCACAGCCGCAACCGACGAAGGCATCACCGACCCCGGCGTTTACCTCCCGGACATTGAGAACGTCGAAGCTGAGTGGTTTGAAGAGAACACCATCTTTGTTGAATGGCAACATTCAGTGAACGCCAATGTTCGAGGCTACCACATTTACATCAGCGACGAGATGTTCACGAGCACCGATGACGCAACCATGGTTGGCGAAACGGTCTCTGCCAATTCCTTCCTCATCACAACGGATGTCTTTGACGGCTTGAACAACGCTACAGGTTACTTCGTGGCCGTCGTTCCTTACGACGACACCGTGGCCAAGTCAACGGTTGAAGCAGTGAAACTTGACGCCTTGGGCGCTACCGGTGGAGACGACGGCAACAGCGGGTCCGATAGTCCCTTCTCGCTTGAGGCCCTCCTCACCGCACCCAACCTCATCGCCGCTGGTATGTTCCTCATCGTCGTCTTGCTGCTTGTCATTGTGGTAAGGGGTCGAAGCACTTCCAAGCAGCGCTCGAAATCATGGGAATTGCAAGAAGCCACGTGGGGCATTCAAGACTCAAATTGGGATTCGCCAAGCCAAGCAGCGCCAGCCGCAACAGCACCAGCCGCAGCCCCTGCACCACCGCCCGGCATTACCACTCAACAAGCCAACGACATCTACGCCGCCGCCAACCAAATCCAATCCCCCGATTACGGCCGACCTGCCTATCAGGCCACCCAACCCGTGCTCCAACCCCGAGTGGACCCCTCGCTGTTGGACGGCTTGTTGGACGCGCCTGAACCGGCTCAAAAGAGCCCGCAAATTGACACGTCTTTCCTCGACGATTTGTTGTGAGGGCGCATCATGGCGACCAGCGGCCCACGCTCTGAAGTGTTCACCACGGTTCTCGTCAATGAGGAAGGAGCCGTTGCCGATTGGCCAGCGCATCTGCAACGATTGACAGAGCACGCCAAGAGATTGAGGATTGCGTTGCCAAAGCAGCCCCCGGTGATCTCGGCCCACCCCGAACAATCCGGATGGTGGCTTGCGCGTGTTTCATGTTCGGCGACGGAAACGGCATGGAACGTAGAACAGCGAACCATTTCCTTTCGGAACGAAGCCATCGATGCCGTCACGGTACCCGCGCCACGCTGGAACGAACGTACCAACGGCACGAAACACGGCGACTGGACCGCCTACCAAACAGCCGCTCAAGCGGCGGAGGATGCTGGCTGTGATGCGGCGCTACTGGTGCATGAATACGCCATCGTGGATGCTGACCGCGGTACACCGATGCTGTTGGACGACGACGGTACGGTGTGGATGGCTCCCTCGAGTGAGGGGGGCGTGGACGGTATCACGGCGGCCGTTCTTGAAGCGCTTCTCCCCGAAGCAGGGTTGCCCGTTATCAAAAGCAAATTGAACGAACGAACGGTCGCGAGATGTGCTGAATTCATTGTGGTTGGAACCGGCATGGGGGTGTGCCGAATCAATGATTTGGACGGCGAATCCATCGGTTCCTCTGAAGCACTCTCGTCCACATGCCAACGACTGATGGCCCAACATTTTACCGAGGAGAGCACGTGGTCTGTTGTGGGGCCACGCGATGTCTGAGCACGTGATGGCCATTGTGCACCAACTCGAAGCCAACGGACTCCTGGGTGAGGGCGCTTTCCGCTTTGGTGCACCGGACCGGGTGATCTTGGTTTCAGGAGGTCCGGCCTCGCACCTTGCGAAGCATTCCTTGATTGCAGCACCGCCGACCAAGCGAGCGGTTCTGCGCCAACCGCCACGCACCTCCTTGCCTGCCGCACCTCATCACGACCCGCTGTTGGGCGAACTTCACCTTACGGAGGACCGCCCGTTGCTCCAGGCAGAAGTTGAGGAATGGAAGCACGGCTCATGGTACCACAGCGTCACGTTGCGTGCAAAAAATGTGGAGGACCTCTTCACCAAATTGCGTGCAGAAACACCGGAAGCCCCGTTTCTGCAACCTCACACCACTTCCCTCCCTCAAGGCGCTTTTTGGTCGGGCGCCCTCGCTTACGATCTTGTGCAGTGGACCCAGCCTTTGCGTCTTCAACATCCTCCGGCCGAAGGGGCTCTGCTGGCCGTGTTGTGGCTGGTCACCGGGGGCGTGGTTGTCGACCATCACATCGGACAGGTCGACGTGTTTGGCAGTGACGAGAAATGGTGTCAATCAGCGAAAACCCACGCTTCTTGGAACGGTGAGCCCGTGGTCGTTTTGCCACCGCAACCGCACCGTGAAGCGGTCACCCACACCGATGAAACTCACGAAGACAATGTGGAGGCGGTGCGCCAAGGCATCGTGAACGGCCAGGTGTACCAGGTGAACATTGGCAAACATTGGCAGGGTGAAATTGACCATCCGTACACCGTGTTCCAACGGCTCTTGAGGAGGAATCCCTCGCCGTTTTCAGCCTATACTGAAGCTCACGACCTTGGTTTTGCCCTCTCAAGTTCTTCGCCCGAATCCCTGTTGATGTGCGATGGTGAACGCCTCCAAACGTCTCCCATCAAGGGCACCTGTCCTCAAGGTTCAACGGCAGAAGAAGCTGCTCGGTATCGAGAATCGATGATCGGCGACGAAAAGGAACGTGCGGAACACCGAATGCTCGTTGATTTGATGCGTCATGATTTGACGCAAGTGGCCATCCCGGGAACCATCGACGTCGACCGGTTTGACGTGGAGGCTTACGCCAATGTTCAGCACTTGGTCAGCCATGTAACAGCGCAACTCCGCAGCACCGAAACGGGAGCCAGTGCGCTGCAGGCTGTGTTTCCTGGAGGGTCCATCACGGGTTGCCCGCGCACCGTGGTCTGCGCGGTGATTGACCGTCTGGAAGAGATGCCCCGCTCCTTTTGGACCGGGTCCATTGGCTACATTGACGTCCATTCGGGACAGTCGGCTTGGAACATCCTGATTCGTACCTTGGAAGCGCACAACCAAGCCGGCCGTTGGCACGCTTCGGTCGGTGCTGGCGGCGGCATCACCATCGCCTCTCAACCAAAGAAAGAAGTCGAAGAAGCAGCTTGGAAGGGGGCCGCTTTGCGGGTTGCTGCAGGATGGATGAGGGAAGAACAAACCAGGCTACCAACGGGAAAATTGGGCATTCATCCACTCCAGCCTCCACGACAAAGTTCCTCCCCAGAAGAATGCGGTCAGGTCCGTACGCTTCACGAAGCGCTTCAGGACGAAGGTCCCCCCAGCGTTCTTTTCATTGACAACCTCGATTCCTTCTCACTCAACATCGCTGACGCCATCGCCCAAACGGGACGGAACGTGGTCGTTCTTGAGGGTCGCTCACCATCAAGCGAGGCGTGGCTCGACCCGGTGGCTCTCCACGATTTGTTGGAACGGCTGCAACCAACCCATCTCATCCTCGGCCCGGGCCCTGGGCGCCCCCAGGATGCCTTGTTGACGATGGCCTTGGCTCACCTCGCTCTCGACGGTCAACTCGCCATGCCAGTGTTGGGTGTTTGTCTTGGACACCAAGCACTGGCTCTTGCCGATGGGCGGCACGTCGTGTCCTCACCTTTCGGGCCGGTCCACGGCGTACCGGTTGAGGTCGACCACGATGGTACGGGCGTTTTCATCCACCAAAGCCACGGTCTGAAATTCACGCGATACAATTCCCTGGTCGCCATTGAAGACGGTGAACATCAGCTGATGGTCAATGCCACAGAGGCGTCATCTGGGCTCATCATGGGATTGCGTCATCCAGACCTTCCAATTCACGGGGTACAGTTCCATCCCGAATCCATTGGTTCGCGAGACGGACAGCACATCATTGCCCAATTCCTTGCCATTCAATCGGATGGTTGAAGAATCCCTTGCCGCTGGACTGAACAGGGAACAGCCATGCCGACCTGCCGACTCTGTGCAAGCACCTATCCTCGTGAGTTCTTTATTCACGGAAACGGCCAGTACACACAGGTTTGCGTTCGCTGCGGCGTGGACAAGGGCTTGGTGAACAAGGAAGACGTCCCGGTCCTCTTTGAAAAGAGCACGTCAAGCGCACGCTTCTCCACCATCGCACGACGGTACAGCATCTTCCTTTACCTCCCGTTCTTGTGGATTTTGTGGGCCTCTACCCTGTCAGGTGTCAAACCGTGGGGCTTGTTTTTCCTGCTCATCTTGATTCTCCTTACCCTCGCCGCCCCGGTTCTTTTCATCTACCGAGGTGGACAGTACTCCGGAGACATGGCTCGACTCTCACCGGCCTACGATCGCCCCAAAGGCCACTGAAGTTCGCTCAAGTTTTGGCGTGAATCTTCAACACGTCGCCGTCAGCCAGTTCATGGTCGGCGCCAACCACTCGGCGGGTTCGTCCATCCACTCCACGAATGAAACCCGATTCTAAATCGCTGTGGACCCGTCCTGCAAGTGCTTTGGCATGGAGGCCGGATGGAACAACAAGGGCATCGGGAAGAACCCGTCCGTCCCCATCGACCCAATGCGTTTCGTCCTGCACTGGGTAGACCACCATGTGATTCAATCGATCGAACAACACCTCGTCCATCAAACTGGCAAGGCCCGTCCCTCCAGCGGCTTGCAAGCGCTCTTGCATGTGGGTCAGCGCTTTTTCCTGTGCGTCGTTGAGAGCGGCGTCCGATACGGTTTGGAAGGTGGATTGCCCGCTGCGATAATCGATGAGTCCAGCTGATGTCGCCCGTCGGAGCGCCAGCTCCATGTCGGCCATGCAAGCGTACATCGAACGATTGGAAAACGCCTCGACAACGCCTTGAGGGGCGATGTCCATTTTGTTGGCAGCGTAAACGATGGGGAATAATTGTTCTCGCATGCATCGCCCGAGAAGATGGAGCGATGTTCGGTCCCAGTCCCAAGGTTGAGCGTCTGAGGAATGGATATCGTTGAAGTTCATCATTCCTTGAGCGACGAGCGGAGAGGTCGCTCCCAATCCACTCAAGCGTTCTTGAACGAAGGCGGTCAATCCCTTCTCACCCTCGGCCTGAACCCGTCGAACACCACGGTTCCAACCGTCTTCCAACAACCCTCCAATCCATGCGTCGAGTTCCTGTTCAAGGAACTCAATTTCGGCTTGAACGGCTTCAACCGCTGATTCGGTGGAAGGGGTCGCTCCGATGAACTGGCCTTCGATGTCGGTTGAACCCGCAGCGTCAACCACTTGAATCAGCACGTCGCAGTTGGCCAAGTCGGCAAGGAAGGCATTGCCACGACCACGTCCCTCGCTGGCACCGGGCACGAGACCGGCCACATCAACCAAAGCGATGGGCACTGAACGACGATGACCGATGCAGGTTCCTGTTCGCGGCTCACACAAACTCCCTTCTCGGGGGTCGTCATCTCGTGGAGGTTCAAGACGGCCGTCGGCTTCCAATTTCTTACGAAGGTCTTGGCAAGGGCAAGCAAGACGGGCTTCAACAAAAGCAACACCTACGTTGGGGTCAATGGTGCAAAAGGGATAGTTGGCGATGTCAACCTGTGCCAGCGTTGCAGCGCTGAAGAACGTGGATTTGCCCACGTTGGGTTTTCCGACCAAACCAATGCGCACGAAAGCACGCCCTCTGCTGATTCACTCCTCTTCTTCAGAGGCGACAAGGTCGTGGTCTCGCTTGACCTGTGCGATAGCGATGTCAAGTTCAGGGAGGTTGAGTTCACCGTCTCCGTCCAAGTCCATGCTTTCAACGAGTTCCCCGGCGTCTATGGATGACAAAGCATCGATGTTTGAAGACTCAAGGGCAGCGAGGAATTCCCGGCTGTCAATTTTGCCTGAGTCGTCCAAGTCCATGCTACGGAACAAGTCAAACACGGATTGCTTGGTGTTCACAAGGTATTGGACGAAGTCGACCATGACCGTGGCGGTGGTGGTGGGGAATTCCTTGATCTCGTCGTTGTGAAGGGCCGAATCGACACCGATAATGGTGGAACCGCCTTCGTTGGCTTCGGTCTCGCTCACGACAAGGGTGGTGTCAACGCCCACGCCACGGCCAATGAGGTCGCGAATGGTGGTGGAGGAACCGGAGGTCAAGGTGTAGGCGACCATGTCTGAGGTCTCTTCAACGGCCATGGAACGGCCCGTAGCAGAAATGCCGGTACGAATGACCACCATCGTCGAGAGGATGGTGCCGATGGAGGCAAGATAGAACAAGGCTGCTCCCGTCAAGTAGAAGCTGCCATTGTTGGCAACAACGTCCTCAATCTCTGAGGTTGCGACGGCGTTGGCGGTGAATTCACCGGTCAGGTAGGTGAGCGTTGAAGCCACGCCGCCAACCAGCACCATCCAAGTGGCCAGTGTGGCTGTGGATGGTGAAGAGAGAGGTTTTCCAATGGCGTTGGGGTAGTTGGTGAACACGCCAGCCAAGACCAGAAGTCCGCCGACGGTGAACAACATGCCCATGTTCACGATCTCGGCCATGGAGCCAAGTTCACCGGTACCGACGAAGGTGTCCATGGCGGTGAAATAACCGCCCACAGCAAAGAAAGGAAGAACGAGGAAGGCCATGGTGGCCGCAACAGCACCCGGTTGCTTAACGATGGCGCTCAGCCCTGAACTCGCCGTCATCAAGAGGTTGATGGAAGCGGCGAAGATGGGCAATACACCCAAGGTGAGCAAGATGGCTCCCAGGTTGGTGACAAAGTTGCTGGCGGAAGCGTCCGTCATGAAAAACGGAGGGATGGTGATGAAGAGCAACATCATGCTGGCCGTGCGCATTGAACCCGACCAAATCGGTTGCTTGGCCGTCATCGGGATGACGTGGTAGCCGATGGAGAACATCAATGCAAGCGGAACCCAGCCGTGGGCCACACGTTCTGCAAACCAAACGGTTTGGGTGGAGTCAGCGAGTTCTCCGAAGAACATGTAGACCATCGAGAGAATGTATGCAGCAAGACCCATGATGAGGAACCAAACACTGGTCTGGAGTTCCTGCTCGCCACGGTTTGCGGCCGTGATCAGGACGTTGATGAACACCGGCACGAGCAGCAGACCGATGGCCAAGGTTTCGAGACTGTAGAGGGCGGTGGCAACGCTTCCTGAGTCGGTGTCGATGTCGAGGAAGCCGAAGATGAACGGCAGCAGGTAGCTGGCCAAGAAAACGGCGGAGAGCAACACGGCGACCATGGAGGCGTTGGCTTCACTGGCCATGCGTCCGTTGCTGTTTCGAGCGGTGGCGACCATGCCGCTTCCAATCATGCCGTAGAGCAGAGCAATGGTCAGAATGCTGAGGGTCGCATCGGTCAATGCGGAGCCGTCGTCGTAGGACCATCCAACGCTGGCGAGCGAATCGAGCGCCGTTGGGTCGTACTTATGCCAGCCACTAAGGAAACCGAGCAGCGTAGCAAAGACGAGCCACAGCATGGCGAAGTTCATCCACGTTCGGGAGCCGCTCCCGTCTCGGTCGTCAAAAATGTCAACCAGACCGGGGGGGTTCTTTTGCAGGATGAAAAGACCAATTTGTTTCAATGCCCCACCAACGGAGCCGACGCCCTTCACAAGGGATTGAGAGAGGAAAAAGAGAAGCGCAACCAAGAAGCCGCCGGTGATGAAAATCGTTTCCATGCATCACACCTCCATCATTCAGCGAGAACCTCGCCCACCAAGGTTGCTACAATCGCGCCGATGCCGACCAAGAAGCCAATCAAGTAGTACCAGATGCCGCTCCCACCGAGGTTCTGGACCAAGGGAACAAGTTCACCAAGAAGTGGGAGGTTATCCCAACCGAACACGTTTGAGAAGAGAGAATACAGACCGAGAAGGCCCACAAAGAACAGGGTTAGGACAATTCGGCTAGCGGCTGGTTCGCCTGTTCCGACCGTCGTATCGGGGAGGGCTCGAGAGTTTGTCATGCAGTTCACCTCAAAATGACCCCATAGGGGTCAAACCTGCGACTTGATGGGCGGTGATAAACATTCACCACTTGTTCGAACGAAAAAGCACGGCCTGCGAGCCGCACTAGGGCGAGCGCAATCGGTCAACAGCCGAGCCTCGTCGAGGTTTGGAGAGGCCGAGGGGAACGGGAAGTTGGCGCTCGAGTTTCACTTCGTTTCGCCACACGTCTTCACAGGCACACGAAAGACCCTCGAATTCGAGTAAACTGCCGGAAACAGCGTAGCGCTCGATGGCAGCGACGACTTCTGCATCGCAGGAGCCGCAGTTGTGAGACCCCCGGATTTTCCCTCCAGCCGTCGGATGCACGATGAGTCGAGACACTTGGTCATCGTCGCCGTTGACTCCGCCCCGGGGATGAATGAGAGGGTGAGCACGCCGAATCATGTCCACGAGCGACCAAAGCCATGGTGGCCGGTATTCGTTATGGCGGTGGAGGCGGTCGATGACGGTCCCCCGCTGGATGTTCATGGGGTTCACCGAGATTTCATCCGATTGTTCAGCCACCGCGCCGATCCATTTCACGCAATGGTCCAGGGCGTCTGCCTCGTTCATGAAAGGCGGCTTGAACATCAGATAGGTCTTGATGCGGAGGTTAAACTTCTGCAAATTCGCCACCGCGCGGTCCCAAGAAGCGGTGCTGAAACCCTTGTTGACGTGGAATCGAAGAACTTCGTCGTCGTAGGCCTCGAGGCCGATGGCGACGGTGAAGGTGTCGTTGATGGAGGTGGCCCAAGCAAGCTTCTCTTCGGTCAACTGCTCACAACGGCTCTCAACGATCAATTCCTTACCCAGTTCTGTACAATCTCGAAGGACCGTTTCTTGGAAGGCAACGGGTATTTCCCGGTCTTCGAGCAAACTGCCAGAGGTGTAGACCTTGACCATGGCTTGGTCCTTGAAATCGTCAAATTTTTCCTTCGCTGCTTCCCATTGGGCGTGAAGGTCTTCGTTGGTAACATCGTCTCGTGTATCGTTGAAGTAGCCACAAAACGTGCAACCGGAAGACCACCACCAGTGACATCCTTTGGTTCGCAAAATCACCGTAACCGCACTGCACGGCGTACCGTCTGCCAACACCTCGGGTGTGGTGTAAACCGTAGCTGGCTCACTGGCGTCCCACGATTGTTGCTTGGCTTTCGCCCACGGTGTGTTGGCGGGGGCTTTGACCAAATCGTGGATTCGCAAACCCTTCTTCCCTTGACCGAGCAATCGAAGGGGACTGGTGTCGGTCATGGGCATCACCGCAGGTTGCCGTCAGCGTCTCCCGCTTCAAACCACCGCATCCGGCTTACCGATGCTTGTTTCAAAGAAACCAACCATCCGGTCGCGGTATTCATCGGGTTGGGTGAGCATCAGCGTGATGTGGGAAAGAATACCCTCTTTGTCGCCGTCGTTATGAGCCACGCCCGAAGATGCAAACCAGCAGTCAACAAACCCCTCTTCGTTCACACCCTCTTGAGCGGCTTCGCACATGGATTCTCCGTGATGGATATTGATGCGAACGTCCTCCAAAGATTGGGTGATGAACACCGAACGGTTCCCCACCTCGGCCATGGCGTTGATGGGTTCGTACTTGACCAAATCATCACCCGAGGAGACTTTTCCAGCAAAGATGGCGGCGTCCTTGAGGAACGGTGGGAAGCCTGCAAACTCCAATTCTTCGTGAATGATGGTGCCCATCGATGAGAAGGGCGATTCAAGGAAAATGGATTGCAACGCAGGTTCCTGCTCAAAAGCGATGGTGACCGCTCCCGCACCCATGGAGATACCAACTGCGCCAATGTTCTCTGGCGACGTCCCCTTTTCGTCCTGAATCCACTGCCACACTGCAAGCAAATCGCGATACTCTCGCTGACCTGCGGAAACCAAACCGTCCTCGGTCGTGCTCTCGCCGTGGTCCCTCATGTCAAACAAGATGACATTGAAGCCTGCATCGTGAAGCCATGCGGCGGGAATGAGCACCTCATGATTGGCCTTGCAGGACCGGATACCGTGAACGATGATCACCCAGGGCTGTTCCGCATCGTGTTCCATCACCCATGCCGCCAACGTGATGGCCTCATCGGGCATGTCGATGGTGACGTTGTCCCACTGGTCAAACCACAACGGCTCGAGATCTGCGGCCAGTGTCTCGTTCTTTTGGTGGGTGACCGTGGTCACGTCTTCGTGCCACAGTTCGACGCTAAACTCGTCGGGTGAGTTGCGGGCGGCATGTCCTGAACAATCCGGGCTGCTGGCTGCAGCTTGCGTGTAGACGAGGTTGCCAACTTGAAAGTAAACAAAGGGGAGGCTGGCTATCAAAAAAATCAACACCGCCGGCACGGTTCGTCGCCATCCACTCATGCTTCTTCCTCCGAAATCGATTCGAACACCACGCTGGTACCTGCCATCAAATGCATCCCTTTCGGATGTTCCTTCTTCCGGTCCTCTGCAGTAATGATTGAAGAAATGTATGCTTCAGCGGGAACGCGAAGGTCCACTCTTGAACCCAGTCGTATCATGCCGATACGTTGACCACGCCTCAGGTGGTCGCCATCGTAAGCATAAGGCACAACCGTTCGAGCCAAAGCCCCTGAAATTTGAGTGATCTCAATGCGGTGTCCGCTCTCGAGAAGATGGACTGACCGAACCCTTTCGTTGTGCTCGCTCTCTTTTTTGTAAGCCGGGCGAAACGGTCCGCGACGTAGCCCTTTCCCCGTTCGATGTTCAATTCGCTCTACGCTTCCGGCAGAAGGGGCTCGATTCACATGAACATCGAGGGGGGACATGAAAATGGCCAAGCGCCAAACATCGGTTGGTTGCTCATCGCCTTGTTCTACGGCTACGTAGCGCTGTTCAGTTTCAAATGAAAGCGGGTCCTCAAGCGGTTCGGGATACCAGTCACCGGTCAACGCATCGGACTCAACACGCCCTTGCGATACGTGTTCTTTGGTCGGGCGTCGCCCCGTGGCGCGCTCTCTTCGCAGAAACATGGCGTGCCCGTCGGCAGGGGAAACCAAGACGCCTGGTGTCCGGGGAATCGGCCGGTCGGGGTCTCGCCAAAAATAGCCAAAAAACACCGCTGTCATCAAACAGCCCATGCCAAAAAGAGGGACGAATCCTGCCAGCGGGTCGATGAGGGACCCGATGATAAGAGCGCTGACGCCCATCATTGACATCGTGAGTACGGGGCCGTGGCCGCCGGGGGCCAATCCGGCCATTCAACCACTTACTCCGCGGCCCAAGGGTCTTGTGCGTCTCCCCATTCAGCGGGGGCACTTTCCGTTGGTTCTTCTTCGGAAGGTGTTTCCTCGACCTCGGGCTCCTCTTCAGCAGGTGCTTCCTCTGCAACGGTCTCTTCGACCACTTCAACAGCCGCAGTAGCCTCTTCCGCTTCAGCAGTCTCGGCTTCTTCTTCAGCCATTTCTTCGCTGCGTGCTTGAACCATTTCTTCAACACGTTCGGTGAAAGCACGGGACATGTGTTGCGACTTGCGTTCGGATTCAACGGCTCGCTCGATCATCTCATAGCGTTCCTTGATGGCCTTGTTCAAGTCTTCGAAGATTTGCATGTGGTCAACGTACCAGTCGTCTCGTGCCTTCATTTCGGTGACGGCCAAACGCAAGTCATTGTCCAATTCTTCTGCGATGCCGAAGACCTTGCCGAGTCGGTCCTTTTCACGGGAGTACTTCTCTTCCATCTTTTCCAATTCGGGTTCAAGATGTTCAACCCGCTTGGAGTTCTTGGTGGCTTTCATTTCCAATTCACGAACGCGAACGTCTTTTTCTGCAATGATGGATTCCAACGACTCTTTTTCGATTTCTCGGTCGATGATCTCCTTCTCAAGAACTTCAATTTCCGCTTTGGCATCAACGAGTTCTTTTTCTTGAGTTTCGTAGGCTGCAAACAACTTCTGCAAGCGGTCTGTTTCGGTGGCGAGCGCCTCTTGGAGCTCTTTGATTTGGACCTCAGG
>CEOC01169781.1_pt1 | contig 13692 bp, 11 predicted proteins | sample 356191 | NCBI WGS metagenome assembly CEOC01 (sample SAMEA2619952, study PRJEB7988) | marine metagenome | biome: marine biome (ENVO:00000447); feature: deep chlorophyll maximum layer (ENVO:xxxxxxxx); material: "saline water (ENVO:00002010), including plankton (ENVO:xxxxxxxx)" | depth 17 m
CCATATTTCATAATGTATAAAATATGATAGGAAATATCCTCAAAAAAATATTTGGAAGCAGAAATTCAAGACTAATTAAAGAATATAGCTCTAAAGTTAAAAGAATTAATGATTTGGAGCAATTTTTCGAGAATAAATCTGACGAGGAACTCAAATCTTTTACTCTAGCTCTCAAAGATAGATATGTTAAGTCTCATGATTTAGATGAACTTCTAGAAGAAGCTTTTGCGCTAGTAAGAGAAGCTTCAAAAAGAACCCTAGGGCTCAGACATTTTGATGAGCAAATGCTTGGCGGTATTGCACTCCATGAGGGTAAAATCAGTGAAATGAAAACAGGAGAGGGTAAAACTCTCGTCAGCACTTTACCTGCTTATTTAAATTCTTTGAGCGGTAATTCTGTGTATATCGTAACAGTAAATGATTATCTTGCTGAACGTGACTCAAAATGGATGGGATGCGTTTTCGAATTTTTAGGTTTGACTGTTGGCTTTGTTAATAGTCTTGTAACACCCGATCAAAGGAAGAGTGTATATAAGTCAGATATTGTATATGGCACAAATAATGAATTTGGTTTTGATTATTTAAGAGATAACATGGTATTCAGCTCTGACGAAAAATGTCAGTCTAATTTAAGCTATGCTATAATTGACGAAGTAGATTCTGTTCTTATTGATGAGGCTAGAACACCGCTTATAATATCTGGCTCTAACAATAAAACTAACAATACTTATTCAGTCATTAATAAAATTATCAACAAGTTTTTATTAAATAACAATACCAGTTATTATAATCTCGAAGAAAAACAAAAATCTGTCTCCTTAACAGAAGAAGGTCAGTCTGTAATAGAGAACCTCTTACTGTCAAACAATTTAATTGAATCATCATCAGATATCTATGCTGCAAATAATATTCAATTGTTCAGTCATATAGATTCAAGCCTCAAAGCGCACTTAATTTATAAGAAAGATAAAGACTATGTTGTTGAGAATAACGAGATCGTCATTATCGATGAATTCACGGGAAGAAAGATGTCAGGACGTAGATGGTCTGAAGGACTTCATCAAGCTATTGAAGCCAAAGAGAGAGTAAGCATAAAACAAGAAAATCAAACATATGCATCAATTACATTTCAAAACTATTTTAGAATGTTTAATAAAATATGCGGAATGACGGGAACAGCAGACACTGAAGCCGAGGAATTTTCACAAATCTATAATCTTGAGGTTGTACAAATACCTCCTCATAAAAAAATGATAAGAGATGATAAAGTTGATCTAGTTTTTCTCACAGAAAAAGAAAAATACGAAAGGATAATAAATGAAATTATAGAAATCAATAAATCAAAACAGCCTATTCTTGTTGGTACTACCTCGGTTGAGTCATCAGAACATATATCAAAAATACTCAAGTCCAAAAAAATTCAACATAGCGTGTTAAATGCAAAATATCATCAAAAAGAAGCCGAAATAATTGAGAATGCAGGAGCATTGGGCTCAATAACAATTGCTACTAACATGGCTGGAAGGGGAACAGATATTGTCCTTGGAGGCAAAAAAGATCTCGGTACAGACGAATGGATAAGAAATAATGAGCAAGTGAAGAAACTAGGCGGTTTATATGTACTCGGAACCGAACGTCATGAGTCCAGACGGATTGACAATCAGTTACGTGGGAGGTCAGGAAGACAAGGAGACCCCGGGATATCAAGGTTCTTTCTATCATTGGAGGATAATCTAATGAGAATTTTTGCTTCAGACAAGGTCTCAGACATTATGAAAAAACTTGGTATGGAAGATGGAGAAGCAATTGAACATAAATGGGTTTCGAAATCTATTGAAAACGCGCAAAAAAGAGTCGAGGCGCATAACTTTGACATACGAAAAACGCTCTTAGAATACGATGATATCTCTAATGAACAAAGAAAACTTATTTATCAGCAAAGAGATTTTATACTCAATAATGATGGCAACACACTAATCTCAACTGTGAGTTCAAATTATGCGCAAGACTTTATAGATATCAATAGAGATGAGTTACTAACAAGCGATACTAAGCTTTCTGACTTTAACGAAATCATTAAAACTGATTTTTTAGTAGAGTTAGATTTTAATAAGATGATCGAAAACAATATCTTAAATGAAAATAAACTCAAAGAATGTTTACAAAATCTTTTTGTTAATAAAATTAAACATAATGTAATAAACATATCAGCTGATGAATTTAATGATTTGATTAAAAATATTTCATTAGCTGTTATTGACGAAGAGTATAGAAATCACCTTAGTTCTATGGATTATTTAAGACAATCCATAGGCTTGAGAGGATATGCCCAAAAAAATCCAAAAAATGAGTACAAAAGAGAATCATTTGAAATGTTTAATATCATGCTTACTGATATTACAAAGGAAATATTAAAGATATCTTGTAGAATCAAAATTGAGAACTATAATACCATTCCGACTATGAAAAAAACTGATGCTACTATTATGAAAAAATCAGATGATCCAGGCTGTTTACTTAATGCAAATAAAGGTGATGTACCAAGAAATAAGAGATGCCCTGTCACTAATATGAAGTTTAAACAATGTTGTGGAAAATTATCATGAAGTGTAAATTCATTACATTAAAACTGGGGATAAAAAAAAATAAAATCGATGGACTCCTAATTCAAATTCCATTAGGAAGTAATACAGCAATGATTTCTACCAAGAACAAGTTTGCAGCATCCGCAGTGATGATCTCAAGAGAGAATGTTAAATCTGGAAAAATTAAATATATATTCATAAATTCAGGTAATGCAAATGCATGCACTGGAAAGGAAGGCCATAATAATACAAAAAAAATCTTGAATGCGCTGTCTAATAAACTTGAATGTCGCGCTGATGAGATACTGATCATGTCAACAGGAATCATAGGCAGACAACTTCCTATCAACAGAATTCTTCAGTCTTTAGAAGAGAGCAACTACAATACATACTCCGATTTGAAAAGCGCAGCCTCCGCTATCATGACTACAGACAAATTTCCGAAGTATCTCTCTAAGACATATAAATTGGGCACAAAGAAGGTAGTATTTAGAGGAATATGTAAAGGAGCAGGTATGATTGAGCCAAATATGGCTACCATGTTAAGTTTTATAGAGACAAATGTTGTATTACCCAAGGTCTTACTGAAAAGATATTTGAAATATTGTTCTGATTTTTCATTCAATAGCATCTCTGTAGATGGTGATATGTCTACTAATGATACAGTTATATTTTCATCAACAGGCGAGACAAGAATTAATGTCAAAAGTAAAGCTACAGAAAAAAAACTCCTATCATTTGCCTGTGATTTTTTTACAAAACTAGCATCTTATATAGTAAAAGACGGTGAAGGAGCTACTAAATTCATTAAATTGAATGTTATTAACACTCAGAGCTTAACTCTTGCTCAAGAAGTATCAAGGAAGATATCTAATTCACTTCTTACTAAGACAGCTATGTTTGGAGAGGATCCTAACTGGGGCAGGATAATCGCTAGTTTAGGATCTATACAGTCTCGATATATAAAACCAGCTGATGTCAAACTTAAGATAAATAATATTTTATGCTTTCAAAAGGGAATAGCTGTAGATAATGGCTCTGCTAGACTCAAGAAATCAATGCAGAAGGATACTATTGAGATCACAATTGACTTAAATAATGGAAGATATAAACAAAGTAAATATTTTTCTGATCTTTCATATGATTATGTCCGAATTAACTCAGAATATACAACATAATGACTTATAAACATGTTGAGATATCTATTGGCCTAATAAAGCTCAAATCATATTTTGTTTGTTTGAAAAGAAATAAAAAACCATATAAAAACTTTATTGAATTTCCTGGTGGAAAGAAAAAAAGTAATGAAAGCTCCCTAGATTGTCTTACAAGAGAGATATCAGAAGAACTTGGTATAAAAATAAAGAAAGCGAAGTTTATCTCTCGCATTAAACATTTATACGAGGATTCTTTGATCACTATAAACGTGTTTAATATCCATAAGTATTCAGGCAATATCATCTCAAATGAAGACAGAGAGGTTGTTTATTATGATACTGGATGTGTTTATAATGTTCTGCCGACACATCAAAGAGTATTGAAATTATTGAAAGCACCTAAGTTATTAAAGATATATACTTCTTTTACCAGAGACGATAAGAACTTTAAAAATATAAATTTATATAAATATATTAGATTAAGAGACACATGTTTCGATACTTATAAGATACATATTCTTCCTAAGCTAGAAAGATATAAATACAAGGGCAGCATTATAATTGATTATCCACATAATGAGACCTGGGATGGTGAATATGCAGGTATTCACTTTAAAAGTAAAGCGCTTAAGAGCTGTATAAATTTAGAAAAAAATCCAAAATACCTATATTCTGCCTCATGTCATACCTTAGATGATATAGAATTATCAAACAAGATACTTTTTGATTTTATCTTAATATCTCCTGTTTTATCATCTCCCTATAGTACAGTACCTCTTGGTTGGACTAATTTCAGGAATCTATCAAACAAGTCTTATGCACCTACATATGCTTTGGGTGGATTAAAATCTTTGGGAACTGACTTGTCAGATTGTATATCAAACAGTGGATTTGGCTTGGCAGGAATATCCTCTATATAACTATATGTAGCATAGATCGATTACAAATGTAATATCATCCTTTAACTGTATAAATTTATTACCATCATTAAGAGTCATAAATGAAATGGTAGCTCTCTGAGGACCCACACTTACTCGTGGGAAAAAATAGTTATCTGAATGCATTGTAATTCTTAACATTCTAACTTTTTTTTCTGGATCTAATTTAAAAATATACATTCCATTACTTGCACAAACTTCTCGCGTTTCAGAACTTTTTCTGAGTATATCAAGGCAGAAATATACAGAGCTCTCAATTGGTTTAATGATCTCTAACCATAAATTTATTTGATTAGATCTGGAGCTAAAATCTCTAGTTAGCCAATAGTCAAGTTCAGAACTTAACGTATCATAGTGTTTAACGCAGTGTTGAAATAACTCATCATTATGTAAGCTACTTAAGTAATTAGATTGAAGATTATGCAAGGTATTTATAATGACATCCTGTTTCTCCATTATCGAATTTAATTTAATTTTATCTGAACCTTGAATTTTGATGTATTCTGCATATCTAGATTTATGAAAATCAATTTCTCTAATTAGCTCTCTTTTTACTTCAGCTCTGGATAGCATTTGATACAAACTAATTAAATTCTGCAAAGCTGCGAATGTATCAATTGAGTTCTCAATTTCTTTATGCTTATTTATTTTCAAGAAATAATTTTCAAGTTTGAGAAACTTTCTAATGCGCTCATCTACTGGTTCTTCATATATTGCAGCATGTGTATCTGAAAAAGTATTCATGATTCAATAATACTCGTTCCAAAATATTTATTCAAAGAATCGATATCGCTATTATTATCTATCACAATGTTACATGATTCTTTTATCAATTCATGATGATCCTGCATAGCATTTATTTTATTGAAATAGTTTTCATCATTTATTTTACGTTTGTTAAATCTTGTAATCCTGACTTGATCACTCGCAAAGATATAAACAGATGAATACTTTTTGAATAAATTATAATTACTCGTTATTGGCGGAAGTTCTATCATCATATTATTACCTGATCTAAATTTATTCAGTATAATTTCGTGTACTGTAGGATGGAATATAGCTTCAATTATTTCTCTATTCTTCTTTGATTCAAAAAAAAACTCTCTGACACGTTCCTTAAGTTTGTTCTGATTATTATGTATATTTAAGTATTCTTTTATTTTATATATTATTGTTTTGTCGTTATATAAGTCTGATACAATGTCATCGGATTTGATAATTTCAAAATTATGTTTCTGTGCAATTTGTAGAAAAGTACTTTTCCCAGAACATATTAGTCCAGTCACTAAGTAATTCATTATCTCAGTAATGCTGTAAGAGCAATCCCTAATATCATGATTATTAGTAGTGTAATTAATAATGGTTGTCTTCTTGTCATCTTCTGTTTGGGCATTGATTTATTTGTTCTCGTGAAACGCATAGTTTGGTCTCGATGACGTGAAATCCACACTCATTACACATCACCATATTATCTACCTTTTCTATATTTTCTCGGGTTTTCTTATTCCTTTTGATCAAGAAATAAGCCACAATGAGCGAGAAGATAAGGATTATAATTTTCATACTTTTTTTAATGAAATTATTTCACATTAATCATAATAATTAAATACATCGATTATGAACAATATGGATAAAATTGAATTTATTACAGGATGGATTGCTGATTATGTTGCTAATATGCCGAATCCAGCTAAAAGCCTTGTTGTAGGGGTGTCTGGAGGTATTGACTCTGCACTAACGAGTACGTTAGCAAGTATGACTGGGTTAAAAACAATTGCCATCTCTATGCCAATTATCACTAACACAAACAGTAATAATTTGGGCAAAGTGCATGGAAATTGGTTAGTGGAAAAATTTAAAAACGCCAGTTTCATTACAATTGATTTGACATCGACATATAGAGAGTTTAATTCTCTTTTGATTAACTCACATCAGAATTCAGAATTAGGTTTTGCTAATACAAAATCTAGGCTTCGAATGGTAACTTTGTACCAGGTTGCTGCTGCACAAGGCGGGCTGGTAGTTGGGACAGGTAATAAAGTAGAAGATTTTGGTGTAGGGTTTTATACTAAATACGGGGATGGGGGTGTCGATATTTCACCTATTGCAGATCTTATGAAATCTGAAGTCCATAGTTTAGCATCTTCACTTGATATTGATAAAAGAATCTTAAAAGCACCTCCTACAGATGGATTATGGGATGATGATAGAACAGACGAGATTCAACTTGGTTTGTCATATAGTGAACTCGAAGAAGCGATGTTGAATAAGGAATCTGTAAATAGAAGCAAGTATCAGAAAATTAGAGAACAGAATTTGCATAAAATGCATTCGATTCCTGTATGTAAGATACCAAGATAATAGCTATTTTAAAACAGACCAAAATTAAAAAACGAATCTTCTTCTTTTGTGGTTTCAATATTTTTGTCTTGAATAATGATCAACTGATTTTCATCTATGACGTATTTGTAGTTATCATAATTAGCAGTAAGAACTTTAGCTGCATCTAATGCTAGATTTGATGAGCCGAGTTTATTGTAACTTTCAATGAGAGCTATTAGAGCTTCTCTCGATGCAGGTGCGCCTGGATACGTCTCTAGCATATATTTAGCGCGTTCACTTGATGCAATGAATGCTCCCCTTTTCAGATAGTACTTTGCTATGTAGACTTCATGATCAGCCATAGCATTTCTCAAGAATATAAGTCTATTCTTTGCATCTTCTGCGTACTTACTACCCTCAAACTTATTACTAATAAGAAGGAAATCATTATACGCTCTCTTCAGACGAGTAACATCATATTTAGAAACATCTTGTCCTAAGATCTCCTGAAAAAATGGTTGCTCTTTTTCTAGATTTGATAGTGCACGAAGGTAATACGCATAGTCTAGGTTTGGATGATTCGGGTACAAATCTATGAAACGATCACATTCCGCTATCGCATCATCTTTCTGTCCAAAATCGTAATATGCATATGCGAGGTCTAATATGGATTGTTGTGCATATGTCGAGAATGGAAATCTAGCTTCAAGCATCTCAAATAAAACTACTGCTTGCGGTATATCTCCATTGACTAGAAAATCAGAGCCTAGGTTATAGAGCTCTACTTCAGCCATACCTTTATATGGATCCACCTTTGCCTTATCAAGAAATGCACAACTAGAGAGTGATAATAAAATGCAAATTAAGGAAAGATTAAATTTTTTCATCAGTATAATATTATAGCATGGAGAATAACAATATTTATAATTTTACTCTTGAAGTAGACAAGGAGGATAGAGTAGACAAGCTACTCTCTAATTACTTTCTAGAGTACTCGAGATCCACTATTCAGAAGTGGATATCAACCAATAATGTAAAAATAGATGGAAATTTATGTTCTCAGAAAGATAAAGTTAAAAAAAATTGTCATGTCTCTATAAATATATCAACAAAGCCCGAAGTTAATTTAATAGCTGAAGAAATAGCAATTGATATCATCGATGAATCTGATGATTATATCATAGTAAACAAACCGTCTGGTATGGTAACACATATTGCTCCAGGAAATTATAACGGAACCCTCCAAAATGCATTATTTTATAAATATCCAGAGCTTGCTGATGTACCAAGAACCGGGATTATTCATAGGCTTGATAAAGACACATCAGGAATACTTGTAATTTCTAGAAATTTAATTTCACATAACTATTTAAGCAAGCAGCTTCAAGATCGTAAATTCAAAAAAAAATACCATGCCATAGTATCTGGAATAATCGATTCTTCTATGAGAATAGAGGAACCAATAGCAAGACATCCGGTTGATAGAAAAAAAATGGCAGTCTCTTCAAAAGGAAGGTTTGCTTGCTCAATTATAAAGCCTTTAAAATTCTACGAAAACACTTCGCATGTAGAAGTTGATATTATAACAGGAAGAACACATCAAATTAGAGTTCATATGGCATACAAAAAACATCCAATTATAGGTGATAGATTGTATGGATTTAAAAAAAATATTTTCGTCAAGTCTCACAACATACTTAACTCTATAAATTTCAGTTTTGGTCAATACCTTCATGCTCATTCTTTATCATTTGCTGATCCTAAGACAAATGTGATCAAGACATATTCCGCGCCATACCCAAAGGACTATCAACTTTTATTGGATGTGATAAGTGGGTGAATTGAAATGATATCAAAATATAATATTAAATGGCACATACCAGCAAACATTGATTACTTCATATCAACTAATCAAACAGGTAACAGTAAAGGCAAATACAAGCATGCAAACTTCTCAAAAAAAGTTGGTGATGTAGACAAAATAGTTGATAAAAATATTATTGATTTAAAAGACCAACTTCATTTAAAACATATCGCTTTTATGAATCAAACACATTCGAACACTATACTTAGAGTTGCTGGTAGAGATAGTTACTTGGATTGCGACGCAATTTTTACAGAAAATAGAAATATAGCGTGTGCAGTTCTTACTGCAGATTGCATACCAATACTAATAACAGAGAAAACCGGTTCTATAATAGGATGTATTCATGCAGGCTGGAGAGGTTTAAAATCTCAAATAATACAAAAATTTTTTAAACATTTTAGCACTATACCACCACATGATTTTAGAGTTCTATTGGGTCCTTGCATAAGTCAAAATAACTATGAAGTAAATGATGAAATTATCACAAACTTCCTAAATTATAGTAAAAGGCTTAAGAAAAATACTCAAGGAAACTATTACATGGATTTGAGACATATTGCATATGATATTTTAAATGAATTAGGTATTACAAATGTTACAATGTCAGGAGCTTGTACCTATAATGACAATTTCTACTCATATAGAAGAGATAAGATAACGGGAAGATTTATTTCTCTTATTTGGTTTAAAAATGATTTTTGAAAACTTAAAAAAACTAAAACCTTTTCATGTAATAGGAATTCTAATATTTCTTGGTCTCTTGTATGGCGCAATTAACTTATATAATAAAATCCAATTCTATAAATCATTTGCTAACCAAACTCGCATTACTTCTGTTGTTGCCAAAAAAGCTGAATTAGGACAAATTAATAAAATATACCCTGCAACATCAGTAATTGAATCTAATAAATCATATGATGTGATTTCTAAAACAGATGGCATCCTAAATGATATCTTTTTCAACGAATCATCATTTGTAAAGAAGGGTGATCGATTATTTTCTGTACTGTCTACAATGTCCATTGGTGAAATAATCTTGTCCGCACCTTTTGACGGATATGTTGGCATCACAGATTATAAGATCGGTGACAAGCTTAAAAATGGTGATTTACTTTTGACACTTGATGATATGACTCTGATGAAAGCCTATTTATATCTCCCAGAAAAAATACTGCCTCAAATTAAAGGGCCGATCAAATTTAATGCTTACTCTAAATTATTTCCTAATGAATTATACACTGGTGAAATTACAAATCTTGATCAACGGGTTGATACAGATACTAGAACATTGAAATCTTACGCACTCATCAAAAACAAGACTGGCTTGCTTAGGCCGGGGATACTTATAAATATTGATATCATACTTGATGAAATCAATGATGCAATTCTTATTCCAGAAAAAGCAATCTTAACATCTAGAGATTATAGCTATGTTTTCGTCATAGATAAGGATTTAGCTAAGCTAAGAAAAGTTATTACTGGCATCAGTAATGATGGAAAAACACAAATCTTAGAGGGTATATCATCTGATGATTTAGTTGTCACACTTGGTCATGAGAAATTAAAAGATGGCTCTAGAATAAAATTAATTGAAAAATAATGCATATATCTGAAACCACTGTCAAAAGACCAGTACTTGCTGTAGTTTTAAGCTTATTCGTAATACTTATTGGTCTTGCGTCCTATGATAAGTTAACTATTCGTGAATACCCTGATATAGATAGACCTGTTGTTACGGTATCAACAGTTTATATGGGCGCTTCTTCTAAGATTCTTGAGAGGGATGTGACAGAAATAATTGAAGATTCATTATCTGGTATTTCTGGAATTCGAGAAATAACATCTGAAAGTAGAGATGAATTATCAAAAATTAGAATAGAGTTTACACTTGAGACAGATCTAGATACAGCAGCCAATGACGTTAGAGATAAAGTTTCAAGAGTTGCACCCTTATTACCCCCTGAAGCCGAGTCTCCTCGTATTGCTAAGTCAGATTCTGATGCAAGAGCTATAATGTGGATAGGATTTTCAAGTGATATATTGACTTCCATACAACTCAATGACTATTTAGATCGTAACATAGTCGACAGGCTATCAATTCAACCTGGAGTCGCATCAATTACAATTGGAGGTGAGAGGAAATATTCTGTGAGAGTATGGATGGATCCAGAACAAATATCCTCAAGAGGTTTAACCATCATTGATGTAATACAAGCTATTAAAAATGAAAACATTGAAAGGGGAGCAGGTAGATTCGAATCAATAGATAGAGAAGTTGGATTGAAGCTTGATTCAAAACTATTAACACTCAACGAGTATGACAAAATTGTTATAAAGCATTATGGAGATTCAAAAATATATCTATCAGATGTTGCTAAAGTTGAAATTGGCCCCGAATCTGATAGAGGGTTTCTTAGAGCTAATAACAAAAGTGCAATAGGATTAGGTATAGTCCGACAAACCAAATCTAATGTTTTAGATGTTGCTAATAATATCAAAGCTGAATTAGATCTAATTAGACCGTCATTACCAGAAAATATAGAAATGACTATTGGCTATGATCAATCAAAGTTTGTCAATGAATCAATCAGTGAAATAAGGTTTGCTCTCACAGTTTCTATGATTCTTGTTATCTTGATAATATATTATTTTCTATCATCTAAAACCGCAACAATAATTCCAGCAGTTACTATTCCAATATCAATTATTGGAACTTTCTTTGTTATATATGCATTTGGTTATTCATTAAATGTTTTGACATTTTTAGCCTTAGTTTTAGCGATTGGGCTTATAGTTGACGATTCGATAGTTGTTATGGAGAATATAAAAAGAAGGATAGAAACGGGAGAAGACAACTATTCTGCATCTATAAATGGCGCTAAACAGATAACGTTTGTTGTTATAGCAACTACTCTTGTGTTGGTCAGTGTATTTTTACCCCTATCGTTTATGGGAGGCAAGACAGGGAGATTATTTATTGAGTTTGGTGTGGTGTTATCATTTGCGGTTATAATCTCAAGCTTTGTTGCTTTAACATTGACCCCAATGATGTGTTCCAAAATTCTTGAAAAGAATCAAAATAATACAAATAGAGAACTATTTCTTAAATTTAAAAAATTTTATGAAAGCACATTGATTGCGTCACAACAAAATACAAAGATCGTTTATAGTATTACTATAATATTCATTTTTATTTCTATTCTTTTATTTAAATTTCTTCCTAAAGAATTAGCTCCATCTGAAGATAGGGGCATATTCATTGTGTCAGTAAATGGACCCGAGGGTTCATCATTGGATTACACAAACGGAATGGTGAAAAAAGTTGAAAAGATATTGTCTGAGTATGTTGAAAATGGCGAAATTAAAACAGTTTTTGCAATTGTTGCCCCTGGTTTTTCTGGTGAACCAGGTAATGTAAATTCAGCATTTATTTTTGCGTCTTTAATGCCATGGGAAGAGCGTTCAAGACATCAAAAAGACATCGTACGTGAGATTTTCCCAAAACTCATATCTATGCCGGGGGCCATGATATTCACAATTAACCCACCTAGTCTTGGACAAAGCCCATTCAAATCACCTGTGAGACTCGTTATCAGTGGTACAAATTACAATCAAGTTGGGGAATGGGGAGAAACTATTAAAGATATTTCGCAAGATATAGGATTAAGAAATGCAAGAATAGACTATAAAGTAGATAAACCAAGATTGAATCTTAAAGTTGATAGAGATGCTGCTTCAAACCTTGGTGTTTCAGCAGAAGATATTGCAACCACCTTAGATGCACTTTATGGTTCAAGAAAAGTAACTAATTACTCATATGATGGAATTACATATAACGTTATTGCAAAAGCTGATGAAGACTTTCTTGTAAATGAGAAGAATTTAGATAATATTTTTATTAAGTCTAATACTACCCAAAAACTTATTCCTTTAAGCAATCTAGTGAGTAATAACCTCGAAGCGACAAGTAAAAGCTTAAAAAGAGTTAACAGACTACCTTCAGTAACGTTATCTTCATCAATTGCACCAGGTTCATCTCTTGGTAATACTCTGAATGATCTAATAAGTGAATCATCCAAAGTACTTCCTGCTAGTGCAAAAATTTCGTTTGCAGGCGCATCTAAAGAATATTTTGAGACTGGTTATAAGCTTGAATTAACAATCTTAATGGCAATATTAGTTGTGTACCTTGTACTATCTGCACAATTTGAAAGTTTCAGAAATCCCTTAATTATAATTTTAACAGTCCCTATAACTATGACCGCTGGAATCTATGCACTTTTCGTAACAGGGACCTCATTAAATGTTTACAGTCAAATTGGTTTTTTAATGCTAATCGGACTTATAGCTAAAAATGGAATACTTGTAGTAGAATTTGCAAATCAATTGATAGCAGATGGAATGAAAAAGTCACAAGCTGTTATCGAATCATCTCTAATCAGGTTTAGACCAGTCATAATGACAACATTATCAACACTACTTGGAGCAATCCCACTAATTCTAAGTTCAGGTGCAGGAGCAGAGAGTCGTTTTGCAATGTCTGTAGTTGTCTTTGGAGGCATTGCGTTGGCATCTTTTATAACCTTATATTTAATACCTGCCTTATATCTATTGGTTGAAAAAGATGATTAATTCTTTGGGATTATTTTCAAGCCCCTTTGTTTTGAGTAGTATGTCGATAAATCAATGATATCTTGCTCGGAGAGGCCTGCAGCAAAACCGCTCATGATAGCATTATTCCTCTCACCACTTTTGTATGCATTTAATGCATGAATAAGATAATTCTTATATTGACCCGCTAGTCGAGGATACATTTTGTTCTC
>CEOC01012998.1_pt1 | contig 13650 bp, 9 predicted proteins | sample 356191 | NCBI WGS metagenome assembly CEOC01 (sample SAMEA2619952, study PRJEB7988) | marine metagenome | biome: marine biome (ENVO:00000447); feature: deep chlorophyll maximum layer (ENVO:xxxxxxxx); material: "saline water (ENVO:00002010), including plankton (ENVO:xxxxxxxx)" | depth 17 m
GCCTATTTCCCCGCCGTTCTCCAACAGCGTGTTCCTTGGATGCCCGTCGGACTTGCTGTGGCCTTGGCGGCCTTACCCCCAGAGACGTCCACCGTTCCTTGGATACTCAGTATGATCATGATTCCGTACATGGTCTTCATCTCAAAAGTTGCTCGACCATGGGTCATCAACATCACCATCCTCGCATTCAGTGGCTCCTACTTGCTTTCTGATTGGATTGGACTTTCCGGAGACCTGACCGCCAAGGAGACCTTTGGAGGCACATGGCTTCATGTCGCCCTCCCGATCTTTTTGGTGGCCGTTTCTGAGGCCGGTCGACGAACTGGCAAATTACAGACCAGCACGAGTTTGGCCATGCTCGGTTCGGTCGTACTCTCCAGGGCCGTGTTGGACCCGGAATGGTTCCTGCCTTGGCTCTTGGTAGCCTACATGGCCTTCATGAGTTATAGCGTCATGCTCCAATACCCATCACCGAACATGAAGCAGCGAAAGGACATCACGCTCGCTTTGGCCTTCACCTCGATCACCATTCTGTTGTTGGCTTTGATGGACAACCTCAAATTGCCACCCAGTTCGGCCTTTGACAGCATTGTTGAGATGGGATTGCGACCCCAGTTCTTTGTCGTCAGTATCGTGTTATACCTCTTGGCAGCAAAGGCTGCCGGCAAGGAACTGGACGCTGGTTCAATCTTTGCTTGGTTCGGCCAAGGCAACGAAGATGAATTGACGTACAACGCCGAAACCAATACATGGGAACTGAAGAACCAAGATTTGAGAGATGAAGATGCCCGAATCGAAGGAGCTGAACTCACCCCGCTGGCTCGACTGAGTCTCCTCTCGTCGCTGGTGATGTTCACGTTTTCCGTCAGTGATGTCAACGCCACCACATGGGCTGAACAGCCGGCGCTCGTATTGCTGATGGTCATCCCTGTTGGCATGTTGATTCGAGAAGTCACGGCGATGAACAGCATCAGTTCAGCAACTCGAGCCACAGCCGTCACGCTGTTGGTCCTGATCGCCGCTCCACTTTCGTTTGCCTTGGGACCAGAAGTGTGGGGAACCAATGCAAAAACCCAAACCTCAAATGTTCTGTTTGATTTGATTCTTGTCAGTGCACCACTCATCGTGAACACCGTCATTTCTCGCCGGGGATTGGACAAAGGCGAATTGGACCGAATGGGCGACGGCGTGGCTTATGTCATGCTTCTCCTGTTGGGCATGCTCGACACCTCGGGTGGTCTGCTCCTGCTGCCAATCCTCCTTTTGGTGACCGTACGAGTCATTCAGTACCGATACTACCTGCTGCTTTCCTTCATCCCCTTCGTGCTCATCTTCTTGTCAGATGGATGGTATTCCCATGGCTTGTTCAACGCTTTCATCGAAACGCTCCCGGGGAGTTTCCAAACCTACCTTCTCGACCAACATGCAGGGCCGTTCCCCGCCTTCATCGGGTTGATCATCGGCACGCAAATGCTCTTTGGCTTGTCCAGACTCTACACCTCTGAAGATGACGAGTTGGAATCCAGTTTCACCATGCTCATCATGGCCATCTGGCTCATCGTGGCTCTGTTCAGTTGCGTTCCTGATGGCTACTGGCTACCGACCTTGGCTTGTGTTGTTTTGTTGCCCTATTTCTGGTACACCGACAACAGCCAGACGTTCCCCTACATGCTCGGAGCACTGTTTGTATCTCTCTACATCGGATTCTCGCTCAGTGAAACCTTCCAACCCATCACAGAAGCCGATGCCATCGGCTGGAGCGGGATGATCACCGGATTAACGGGTAGCGGCATGGGAGTCATGCACCAAAGAGGGGTTTTGTTCCGTACGCCACCAGCCACGGAAGATGAAACAAATCTCGCTGATTCAACGGCAACGCTCGCCCTTCAGCTTGGTGCTCTGGGATACGTTGGAGGCTATTCAGTGTTCTTTGGCATTGGGCCGGTTATCGGACTCGTCCTCTTGGCCCGTTCCGCTCTCAAAGACGGACGCCCCAACAGCATCATAGCCCTGCCCATTCTCCTCACCTTCAGCGTCGTCAACATGCTCGTTCAAGGTGATATCGGCACCGAGGAACAGCGACAGACCATCACTGGCCTAACCCTCGCCGTCCAAGGTATCCTCCTCACATTGCTCTCCGCAAATGACGACATCGTCTACGACTATGATGCCTTGAAATGGAGTTCGGATGAAGCCTTCTTTGCCTTCATGGACCGCTTGGGAGTAAGTGGTGCCCTCTACACCATCATTGGGTTCTTCATCACCTTTGACAGCGTCAACCTCGAGTCGGTCGCCTATCTGCTCACCACGGTGTACCTGGTGGTCATCGGCATTCAGGGCTTCAGCGAAGAAGCCGATGCTCGTTGGCGACGCGGTGTTGGTGGCTACGGTTCAATTCTAACGGCCTTCCTGTTCGCAGAATCACTGAACAGCGATTTGTACAACGCCATCGGCATTGTCATGACCGGCATGGTCGCCCTCGGTTTCGGATTCTTGTTCATGCAGAGAATGAATGAAGAAGATGGCATCTACGAAGCGGTCGAACACCACGTGGCCGGCCCGGCGAACGAAGGACAAAGAGAGCCCCCTGCCATGGTGGACTTGGATGAGGAAGAGGCGCAAGAGGAAGACGACTTGGAGTTTGAAGAATTCGAAGAACTGGAGGAAGAGGAGGACCTTGAAATTGAACTCGTTGATGATACGGAAGCGGCTGAAGAAGTTGAGGAAGACCTCCCCGAACCCGTGGTCGCTGAAAAAGCGCAAGAAAAGCCACGAGTTCAAGAAAAGCCAAAGCCTCAGAAAAAGCACAGTGGATTGTTGGATACCGGCGAAGGATTCGCCTTGCGCTTACCCAGAGATGCGGTCGACAACATCCTTGCCTCGCTTGATTCAACCCCGCACGAGGGCTACGTTCCTGTCGTTGCGTTTGGACCAAACGGCCAGATCATGTTGACTTTTGAGAGCGATTCGTCGACCTCGTGAGGCCTTCATCAGCCGGCGAAGAATCAAGACCTTTCTTCGCTGCCGATGAACCATGGACAAGCGAGAGCAACGGATGGTCTGGATCGACCTTGAAATGACGGGGCTGGATCTTTCACGAGAGTCCATCATCGAGATTGCGACCGTGGTAACAGACAGTGAATTGAACATCCTCGCCACGGGTCCAAATCTGGCCATCACGGTGCCTGAATCCCTGATTGAAAGCATGGATGATTGGAACACGAGGCACCACCACGGCAGCGGCCTCGTCGAGCGTATTCGCAAGGAAGGCGTCAGCGTACGTGAAGCTGAGCAGGCCACCCTTGCCTTCCTTCGTGAATGGGTGGACGAAAACAAAGCACCTCTGTGCGGCAACAGCGTTTGGAACGATCGCCAATTCCTTGCCAAGGAAATGCCAGCGTTGTTGGATTTCCTCCATTACAGAATGATCGATGTTTCAACGGTCAAGGAACTGAGCAGGCGTTGGTACACCGATGTCCCACGGTTTCCAAAACAAGGCGCTCATCTCGCCCTCGATGACATCCTAGAATCCATTGAGGAATTGAAGTATTTCCGAGAGCAAGTCTTCGTTTCCTAATCCTTCCGCCACGTCGGTTCATCGGGGTCAACCCCCTTGTGGAGGGCCATGATTTGTGCCACCACAGCCACCGCGATTTCCTCGGGGGATTGGGCCCCAATGTTGAGGCCAATGGGGCAAATGACCTGGTCGAGCAACTGCTGAGGCAAGCCCTCCTCAAGGCAGGATTTCTCGAACGCTTGCCATTTGGAGCGGCTACCGATGACGCCGAGCCGCGGAGCGTTCACGCCGTCCAGCACCGCATCAGGGGTGTTGAGGAGATGAAGGAGTCCGAGCAAGCGTTCTTGGTCCTCTGACCAGTCATGACCCAACAGCAGAACGTCGGAGTATCGTCCAAGCGAAGGCCCCGATTCACCCTTCAGCAATTCGGCAACCGATGCTGAAGAACGCTCAACTGCATGAGGGTATTTTTCTATAGAAACATAGGCATCACGAGTATCGTGGACGGAATAACGCCATCCGAGTCCGTGAAGCGTGCGGGCCAAAGCCTCGCCACAATGCCCACCGCCCATGATGTACACGTGTGGCATGGGGATCATCACCTCAATGGCGATCGAAACCCGACCGCCGCACAATGAATCAAGCGGCGTCACCTCATAGCCCTTCGCACCCTTGTTCAATCCAAAGGTCAACACCTCTGCAAACGGTTGGTTGGCTTCAGAAAGGAGGCTACGGCATCGCTCAAGCACCTTGTGCTCCAACCCAGCACCGCCCACCGTTCCCGTCCAGGTTTCGTTGAAAGAAGACATGGCTAAACGAGCTCCGGTCTTTCCGGGAACGCTTCCTGAAGTGTTCAACACCGTCGCCATGACAACCTTCCGCTGGAGGGAGAGTTCGCTCAAAACCCAATGGAGGACATGAGCGGTCATGATGGGTCCTCAACGGGACGCCCTCATATCCCTTCGCTTTGAGAAAAACAAGCCGCAAGGTGGGTTCCTTGGGCCATCAACCGGTCAACATCGTCCGGAGTATCGATGTTCATGTGAAGCCAAGGAGCGTGGACGGGAACCCCCACAAAATCCACAATGTCCCGAAGCGGTGTGTCTTGTTTTGCAGCGCTCACCGACGCCAAAGCGTCCGCCATCATCACCACGGGATGACCGTTTCGACCTTCGTTGGAGGCGGCTGCATTGCCTCCATGGCCGAGCAACATTTTGACGACCTCAACGTTCCAGCAAGGCCGGTCAACCGGTACCACCACCAGGCGGAGCAGAGGGCGTTCCACGGTTTGAGAGAGGGCATGAATACCCAGTTGAAGCGAACCCGTTCGGCCCGAATCGGGGTCGGCGTTCACGACGAGGTGGGCCGTGGGTAAGCGCTCCCTCACTTGAGATTCAATGGAAGGGTTCACCACCACGACGGGGTGGCATCCTGCCGCAATCAACCGCTCATGCGCCCACTCAATCAACGTGCGGCCGTTGACCGAAACCAACGCCTTTGGACGACCGAGTCGCCGACTGAACCCCGCTGCAAGCACCACCGCAGGTACAGGGTCGCTGTCCATGACCCAAGGAGGCCCTTCCTCCCTTTGGGTTTGCGTTCGTTTGAACTTGATATACTCTTGAACGCTCAACGCTCACATGGTCAGATGGAAACCCCCCGGACACTGGTTACAGTCCAATCGAGAGGCGTACACGAAATCCATTGAATTTCTTCAATCCATTGTGGCTGGCTCCCCCCAAATGGAGTTGAAAGAAAACGTCCAATCTCTCCCCAAAATCACCGTCCAAGGTGCCTCAAGACGTTGGTACTCCATCAATGCTCGAGCGCATTACATCGAAGATTACATCGAGATAGAAGGCGATTACAGAGAGGTGAAGGAAGTGCATTGGAACATCAACATTCACGCTGCGGCATGGAAAAGCGATATCCTCCAGATGACGCCGTTCGCCGTCTCACTGTGCATCAATCCTCGGTCGGAATCGAGAGGCTTGCCGATTGGCGACCAGGTGGCTGCCCTCGCACTGGCTCTCCGGAACGACAAAACCACGGCCATGCGAATCCCTCTTTTGGCCCAATTCATCGTTTCACCTCGGAAGGCGCTTCGGGAGGTCTACCAGTTCAGCGAAGAGGGCGTGGTGATGGAGGATGAAGTCTTCATGGGAGATTACGATGAGCACGAAATTGAGGATTATGATGTCTTTGACGGCGTCCCAAACGATTGGCCTGGTATCGGCGTGATTCAGCCCCATGAATACGAACACCTCGCTTCGGAGATTGAGAATCGACAACTCGACTCATGGATGGAGCAACAAGAAGAGCGTGCCCATCATGACAACAAAGAGCCATGGCATCACGATGATGACCGGATATGGCAGTTTGAGGATGACCTCAGGAAAGGTCGTCGATGATCAGAGTCCCTTCGTGATTTCTCGGCCGATGATCATGCGCTGGACTTGCGAGGACCCCTCGTAAATTTGCATGACCTTGGCCCCTCGCATCAACCGAGCAACGGGATATTCCTCAGAATACCCGTAGCCACCGTAGACTTGGACAGCGTCCGTGGCCACCTGCATGGCCATATCGGCCGAGAATCGCTTGGCGTGGGCTGCAGATTCCGTGTTGCGAACACCCGCATCAAAATCTGCTGCGGATTTCCACGTCAGCATGCGAGCCGCCTCGATGTTGGTTTTCATATCGGCCAGCATGAACTGGATGGCCTGGTGTTGGTGCAGTGGTTTGCCAAAGGTTTGGCGTTCATTGGCGTATTGAAGCGCATGTTCGTAAGCTGCACGAGCGAGCCCTGTTGCATGGGCTGCAATGTTGGGGCGGCTCATGTCAAACGCCTTCATGGCGTTCATCCATCCACCAGATTCCGAGCCACCAATCAAGTGGTCAGCAGGTACACGAACATCGTCAAAGGAAATCGAGCGGGTATCCGAACATCGTTGACCCATGTTCGTTTCCTTCTTTCCAAGAGAAAAGCCTGCGGTATCCTTCTCGACAACAAAGCCCGACATGCCACGATAACCCGCCTCGGGGTCGGTCTTGGCAAGGACGAAGAAAAAGTCGGCATGGCCGGCACCCGTAATCCACATTTTTGAGCCGTTGATGACGTATTCATCGCCGTCTTTGATGGCCGTGGTTTTGCAAGCAGCGACGTCCGAACCAGCGCCGGGTTCGGTGACGGCGTAGGATGCGAGGGCCCCCTCTTCAGCAATTTTTCTCAACCAGTGTTCTTTCTGTTCATCGGTGGCACCGGTGATGATGGGGGCACTGGCAAGGGCTGTAGCGTAGGCTGCCGTGGCAAATCCGGGGTCGCCCCAAGCCAGTTCTTCATTGACGAGCACTTCTTCAAACGAGCCGAGTCCCGCACCTCCGTAGGCTTCTGGAATGTGAAGATTCAGTAGACCCATCTCGTGGGCTGCTTGGATGGTTTCTTTGGGGTAGTGAGCCGTTTCATCCCAGTGTTCTGCATTGGGTCGGATTTCGTCTTGAGCGAACTCGTGGGCGAGTTCTTTCAGCATGGCTTGCATCTCGTCAAGTTGGAAGTCCACCATGCTACGGCGAAGCGCTGCTCCCTTAAGAGCGATTAGTTGGGGCCAATCGCAAGACGAACGGTCAGAGGACAAGATACCCTTGATGTTCGGCTGCAAGAACGCTGAGGAAAATCAAGTAAATCAAAATCAAGATGACGCCTTCCCAGCGCTTGAATTCATATTGGGAGCGCATCATCAACAACGCCACACCCGTCCCGACAAAGGTTGCTGGGATGATGATGTAGGCGGTCAGGGCATAACTCGCTTCAGTCAACGCAAGTGGATTGATGACTGCAGCAAAACCAATCGAAAGGAGTGGGTCGGTGATGTTTGAACCAATAAGGGTGCCAATCGCCACACCCTGACTGCGCTTAGCGGCCAAGAAAGCAATGGTCAGTTCAGGCAGTGAAGTCCCCAAGCCCGAGACCGTCGTTCCAATGACGGCATGTGGGACGTTGAAGGCGTAAGCCATGTCACTGGCCACGTTGACGAGATGATGGGCTGCAAACAAAGCCAACAACAAGCCCGAGGTGACCATGAACGCATAGGAAGCGGTCGTGCGGGTCACTTTCCGTTCAACCTGTTCGCCTCCACTGAGTTCCTCTTCGAGAATCTCGTCCCTGTGAGATAACAACCAGTAGATGTAGGCGATGTACAACGACATCAAAAAGGCGCCCTCAATGCGGTTCAAGCCCTCTCCAGTGAACAAGAACAGCGTCAACAAACCGATGGATGCGAACATGATGAAACCGTCTCGCTTCAACCAGGACGGGCGCACCTTGACGCCACGGAAAGCCACGACAACGCCCAAGATGAGCGTGATTTGAACCAGAATCGAGCCGTAAATGCCGCCGATGGCCAAATCTCCAATCTGTGGATTGGAGGGGATGTCAGCCGCCGCGGTGGAAGTCACCAAAATTTCAGGGAGGGAAGTGCCGATGGAGACGATGGTGAGGCCGATCACCACTTCTGGCAACCCCGCCCGATAAGCCAATCCTTTGGCGCCTTCGATGAAAACATCAGCGGACTTGATGAGCAAGGCAAGGGCCATGGCAAGAAGCGCAAAGGACAGCCAGTTGTTGTTGATGGTGGAATCGGAATCCTTGAGCACGGTGTGCAAGGCTAAGATTCCCAAAAAGAGAGCCCCGTTAAGGACCAAGGTGTTGCTAAACACCAACTGAGGAATGCCGGTTTCTTTGGAAGCCGCCTCCTCACCCATGGACGGTGGACTGGCATCCACTTCTTGACGGTTACCACGTTAAATTACCGCTGGTGTGTTCTTGATGAAGGCTTTGAACCTCCGAGGAAAAGCCATCACCATGCGCCGGGAAATCACGGGCGAGTTCCTCGGCACGGCCCTCATGGTCAGTGTGGGATGTGGAAGTGTTGCCCTCGGCGCGAGCCATTTGGCCGTTTCCCTGACGTTTGGCGCCGCTGTCACCCTCGCCATCGTCGTCTTTGGGCCACTGAGCGGAGCCCACATCAATCCCGCTGTTAGCATCGCCTTTTGGAGAGACGGGCAATTGGAAGGGCGATTGCTCCCCGCCTATCTTATCGCCCAATGTTTGGGAGCCCTTGCTGGAGCCCTCCTTGTTAGTGGTGCAGCGCCGACAACGGTTGCGCCCAGCCTCACTCTCGCGGAAGGATTCGGAATTGAGATCGCCATCACTGCAGCCTTGATGGTCAGCATCTTGCTCGTCGTTCAACGTTCTTCTTCCAGAGCGGTGGTTGCGGTTTGGGTCGGTGCGACCGTCGCAATCCTCGCCTTCATCGCCGGCACGATGACCGGAGCAAGCATGAACCCCGCCCGAACCTTTGGACCCAATGTTCTCAACGGAATGTGGGCTACGCTGCCGTTTTATGTGGCATCGACAACGCTCGGCGCGTGGTTTGCATGCGACATCAAACATCGGTTCTTTCCGGACTGATCAGGCACCAACCGAGGCTCGCAGCATCGCAGCGACATGGTCGAGGGAAGGGATGGTGTGGTTCTCAAGAGGCGGTGCAAACGGCACGGGAGTATCCAGCGCCCCGATAACCGAGGGTGCGGATTCCAGTTCGTAGAAACAATCTTCCATGATACGAGATTGTATGGTGTGACCAAGTCCACCGGCCCACTGGCCCTCTTGAAGGACGACCAAACGTCCTGTTCGCTGAACGGAAGCAATGCATGTTTCAGCGTCAAAGGGCAGCAGGGTTCGCAAGTCAACGACCTCAACCTCGATGTCTTCTTTCGCAAGCAGGTCCGCTGCTTGAAGGGCGATGTGGACCATGGCCCCCCAAGTGACGAGGGTGATGTCCCGCCCGCCACGAATCACCTCGGCTCGGCCGAGTTTGTAGTGCTCGCCCTTGCTGATGTGAGCGTTTACGGTCTCGGTGTCAACGGCTTGATTGATGTTCATGCCCCAGCCGGTTAATCCGCCCCGAAGCCCGTACAACCCAATGTGTTCGAGCATGAGAACAGGGTCGGGCAATTGAGCCGCTTCCATCAGAAGATCGTAGGCGTCTTGCGGTGTTCCGGGTGCCATCACCACCAGGCCCGGGTCGTTGGCGAACCAGGATTCAATCATGTTTGCATGAAACGGACCTGATCGGGTTCGAGCACCGAGCGGAATCCGAACCGTCATTGGACAGTCTGCACCCCAACGCCAACGGAGCATCGCGGCGTTGTTCACCAGAGCATTGAAGCCAAGGGCAGCAAAGCCTCCGAATTGAATTTCCACCATGGGTTTCATGCCAGAAAGAGCCGCTCCCACGCCGGTGTGAACAATGATGGCTTCGCACAACGGCATATCGATGAGTTTGTCCGTGTGGCCAGCGTTTTTCAGCGCCATGTTCATGCCAAACGCACCGGCGACTTCCATGTCTTCACCGATGAACACGCAATCATCACCGTGCATCGTTGCCACGTCAGCCATGGCCTGCTGGATGGCCCGTGCATAGGTCCATCCGCCCTTTTCCGCATAAGCCCAAGCGCGTTCACCCACGGCCAATGGAGCATCAACACCACCGGGCGCCTCTTGTCCAGAATACCGTTTGAGGTGGTCGGCGTGCGTATCGGCATCGTGGAGGGTCGTGATGCCTTTCGTGACCGTCTCTGGTTCAGGCCAGGCCATCTCGATGAGTTCGTTTTTGGCAGCCTCAACGGCTTCGCTTTCTTCCGTTTCCATCGCTTCGAGAATGGCCTCATCGACACCCATGTCAACCAACAGCGCTCGGTGCGTTGGAATCGGGTCTTTTGCTTCCCAATACGACAACAAATCTCGGTCAACATATCCTGCCGGCGTTCCGCTTGGGTTGCCCAAATAGAGGTCGTCGTGATGATGAGCGTGGCCGCAACCTCGCATGGTTTCAACATGGATGAGCGTTGGCCCACCGCCCGCCATTGAATATTCTCGAGCGACGGCGGTGGAGGCATGCCAAGCAGCAGGGTCCGAGCCGTCAATGGTCCATGCAGGGAATCCCATCGCGTTGGCTTTGTCAGCCCAAACCTCAACCCCTGACTGTTTGGCAGGCGGCGTATCAAGAGCGATTTGATTGTTCTGAAGAATGTAAGTGATGGGCAAACCTCTGGCGCCAGCGAGGTTCATGGCTTCCCAAAATTCTCCAGATGAAGACGCCCCCTCACCGATGCATGCGACGTGAAATCGGTCAAGCGATTGTCGCCAAGCTGCAAAGGCCAGCCCGGTCATGGTGGCGCTGGCGATGGGAAGAGGGGCCGTAGGAGGCAGGACGCCAACATGCCATGCGCCGACGTGAAGATCTCGCCCGCCGGCATCGTCCCAACCTCCGTTTTGATTGGAGCCCGCCTTGCCAAGGTTCGCCGCCATCACGTCAAGCGGGGTATCGCCCATGGCGAGACCGAGTCCTACGTCTCGAATCATCGGCGCAACAAGATCGCCGTCGTAGCCCTTTCCGGGCCGAGCATCTCGTGGAGCATCGGGTTGTCGATTCAACGCTGTGGCCACGGCCACGACGCCTTCCTGCCACGTGGACCGAAAGCCCTTGCCGCCGAAACGACCACCATCAGGCGTTTCCACACCTTCGGTGAAAATATCCTTGAGGGCAGCATCCAAACATCGTGTCCGGGTCATCAGACGTTGCCATTCAAGCCGTTGTTGAACGGTCACCGCCATGTAGTAGGCCAGACGACGAAGCATCAAACGCATGTCCACCAAAAAGTGGGCCCGGCGCCGCTCAAGCATGACCTCCATGCTGCGACGAGGAATGACTTCTCGCTCGAGTTCACCACCAAGCGTGCTCTCCATTTGTTTCTTGAGGCCACGCTCAAGAGCGTCGACAAAACGTCGTGCAAACGTGTTCCACGAGGGCCCTTCGAAGGTTTCGGGCTCTCCATCGACCATGTGGTCCCATACGTTGGCCACGAGGAAGAGGTGAGCGTCGTGTCGTTGAGCAACGAAGGAGAGAACTTCTGAGCGGGCGGCGTCTTTGGGGAGTGGTTGGACAAATTCCAGCGGTTGGTCGGCTCGCCAATCATGGCCAAAGATTTCCGGAAGGTCTCCCTGCGACATGGCCTGTCCCCGACCCTCGCACGAGATGGTTGGTTTCAATCCTCTTCTCATTCGGGTTGAAGTCCTTGGTTGACGACCTCGGTGGTTGATTTCCGTTTTTGTATTTCTTCCTCGTAGCATTCGTGGAGCATGTCTCGGTTGGTCAAGGTCAACAGGAGGGCGGCAAAAGCGGGGAGGGCCAGCCCTCCAAGGGCAATGGCCCACGACCCAAAGACATCAAACGCCGGACCAACCAACATCGGTCCCACGATGGTTCCCGCCGCCCAAGCAGCGCCAAACACACCGAACGCTAACCCGGGATTCCCTTCACCGAGGGCACGATTGGTCGCGGTGTCAATCATCGGCAGCATCGGGATTTGAGCGGCCGCGATGAAGAATTGGAAAGAACCCAAGAGCAATATCATCGCCAAAATTGCGGCATCTCCAGACAGCACATATCCGACCAAACCCACGCCCAAGAGGGAAATCACGACAAACGACCAACCGATGAGCATGTAGCGTGTTGGTCCGTTGCGGTCAACCCAACGGCCCCAAATGACAGAGCCAAGACCCTGCATCAACACCATGACCAGCAACACCCCACCGATGGCAGCAGAAGAGAGGCCCAACGAATCATCGAGGAACAACGGGACGCCTGCTTCCAGAGCACCCGTGGCAACGGTGGTGATGGCCAACAACACGGCGACGCGGAAAAGAATCCGGTCCGAAAAAAACACACGAAGAGAAACCGTGGATGAGATCTGCTTTCGAGGCCCACCAATCACGTCGATGGACGACCAGAACAACGGACAAACCAACGCCGTTAAGAGCGCTAAAACAGCGAATGCAGAGGCCTCTCCCCACGTGAACAAGATCCCGCCCAGAACAGGTCCGAACAAACCACCTATGGCGGCCATACCAAGCAACTTTCCTGCTTGTTCGCCAAATCGAACGGGCCATAATTGAGAGGCGGCGGCTAAACCGGCCGTCATGATGGTCGCTCCCGAAGCGCCATGGACCATGCGTGCGAAGGCGAGCAAGAGAAACGGCCGGCCAACCCACTCGTTGGTCGCCACCACATACAGTCCGCCAGAGGCCGTTAACATGACCAAACTCACAAACACCGTTGGACCAGCTCCAAAGCGGTCGGTAATGCGCCCGGTCACCGGTCCAAAGAGAAGCAAAGGCACGGCCCATAACGACACGAGAAGGGTGGCCTGTGTAGCGTTCAAGTCAAACTGTGTCTGCCATGAAGGAAGAATGGGGACGATGAAGGCGTACCCCAGAAAGTTTACGAAAAAGGCCAGAAGAAGGGCGAGAAAAGCTCGCTGAAGTTGCCGTTCTTCCGAGGCGGAGTTCACTCCTCCTCCTCCCGGGCCGGCAGCGCATCAAGCATGTCCGCTGCAAGGGTGCTTGCATCTTCTACTTGCGTGAGCAATGTCAAATCCGACAAGGCTCCAGGGCGCTTGAGAGCGTTCATCAATTCTTGAAGGACTTCAGCCGTCAGCCGAGTCAACGCCAATGTTTCGGGGTCGATGGCCACTCGATCGGTTTCTTCCAACAAAGAAACATAATCCGGTTCTTCGGAAAGAATGCCCTCCATATCCGTTTCCACCTGTCGAGCGATGTCTTCGGCTTGTCGTTCAAGAATGTCTTCCATGGAGGAGTTGCCTCCCGACGTTGGCAAGAGCGGTGCGGCACCTTCTCCGAGGGTCGCCCCTTTGTTGAGGTCCTTGAAGGAAGGCACGCTCTGGCCGCCTGATTTGGCTTTCTCGAGCGCCTCATTGGGGTCCTCGTTAGCCTGAGGCGTCGGTGGGCCTGCGGTGCCCACGAGACGGTTCAAGGCCAATCGAACCATGGTGGTCATGGCGTGGGAGGAAAGCCCACCGTCTTCGTCACCAAGTTCCTCGTCTGCCATTTCATTTCGAATAGAAGCCACAAACTCTTCGTCGATATTCCCCGCTTCAACCAATCGGCGGAGCATGGGCAGTGCCCACTGACTGTCGTTCATGGTCATGCCAACATCGAACCGTTGGCCGCCCAATCCGCCACCGCCTTGACCGGCTGAAACATCGGCAGGGGG
>CEOC01049356.1_pt1 | contig 13441 bp, 32 predicted proteins | sample 356191 | NCBI WGS metagenome assembly CEOC01 (sample SAMEA2619952, study PRJEB7988) | marine metagenome | biome: marine biome (ENVO:00000447); feature: deep chlorophyll maximum layer (ENVO:xxxxxxxx); material: "saline water (ENVO:00002010), including plankton (ENVO:xxxxxxxx)" | depth 17 m
ATGACAATCAGCTCGTGATCTTATTCACTGCCCCATTGCCCGTGCGTGGGAGGCGTCAGCAGTGTTCCTCGACGGGACCCTTTTCTTGGGATAGGCACAGAAGGAGACTCCTATTAGGCAGGATGTCGCCAGTAGTTCCAGCTACTGTCATCCACCGCTTGAGCCGAGCAGTGGCTGTGCATCTCCAGGGAGATCACGATTAAGGCCTTGGTTTCCTCCTGATTGCCTTGGCAACCAAAGGGTAAGCCTGGGCAGAACCCGTGTCACCCCAGTTCACAAAGGTTTCCCTATTCGGTTTCCTCTCCCTTCCAAGGATCGTCCACCAGGGAGAGCGCATCCTCCAGGACGTCACGACCTTCCTGCTCGGACCTGTAGGCAGAGAGTTCTTCGAGTAGGCGACGAGAAAGCAGTGTCGCTCCCTTCATCAGTTCTTCTAGGTCAAGTTCGTTATCGTCCAGACGCTTAGCCAGAACAGGGCCAAGTACAGAGAGATATGCATTCGTGAAGGCATCCGGGACGTAGCCAGTAAGCGATGCACCGCCCGACGTGAAGCCAGCCATGAGCGTGTGCAAATCACGAATGTGCTCATGTGCCTGCTGTTGATAGATGATGCTTTGCCTGAGCTGGATGTTCATGTTCCGCAGCTCAGAAAGGATCAGCTTATTGGTCTCAAACAGAGTCAGGTTCTGATCCAGGTTCATGAATGATGGTTCCATCGAAGCGCCTCATCAGTTCGAGCGAACTGCGCTGGAGATCGCTGAGCTCAGCCCACGCTTCGTTCATGGCCTGGTATCCATTGTTCTCGATCAGCTGCTTGACCTGTCTCTTAGTCGAGGCCAGGGCTAGCTTCTCGGCAAGCTGAGACATCAGGACTGGACTACGAAGTACGGCTGGTGGACATCATCAATGTACCGAAAACTTTTGAAGTGGCTGCTCGTCCGAAGGAAGCTGTGCATCGCTTTCGCTGTGTGACGTGGCGTCCTCACGATAGATATGGTCCCTTCTTTCCCTGGAAAATGTTGCTCTTGTGGCATGGCTAGCTTGGTTCAAATGTGGGGGTAGTGAGTTGAAAGAACATCCCGAAGCTAATAAAGGAAATTCTTTTGAACCAACAGTTGGCGAGCAGCTGCGCTTTGCAGAGTTCTCCAAGAATCTGGATAAGGCAGATCCAAAGGAAGTGCTCGAAGTGGCCAAGATGCTTGGCAAGCAAGCAATGGTCACTCAACCAGCCGTGATTCGGTATTTGGCGAAAGAAGCAGCCAACAACCTGATGGGTAACGGACTCACAAAAGATTGGTCCGAGGAGGTTGCTCAGATCAGAAGCCACCTAATGGATGGCGCTGATTGAACGTTGAGAAGACGTTAATGCAGAAATCGCTTTGAGAACCGTTCTCAGGCAGCCTCAGCTTTCATCTTGTCAATTGAGAATTGCTTCAATAGCTCAGGAAACTCTTGACACTTCTGCCCTGCCTCTGTCTGTATCAGGGTGAGTGCTGCTGCACCAGGAGTGTTGACTAGGTGCAAGCGGTCGTCATGCAGCTCAACAACGCCCTCGTAGCGACCGGTCTTGCAGGCAGTGATGTGCTTGCAGACCAGGCAGGTGTGGGAGAAACACGGCTTCCCGGCACGCTTGTCTAGTGGGATGCCTAGCTGCTTGAACATGTTGGTAACGAAGTTGCAGCACCCGGCCTGGGAGTGCAAGGCAATACGTGTGCACTCGTACAGCACATCACCCATATTCATGCCGGCCATCTCGGCGTACATCTTGAGCGCCTTCTTGCAGGTCTCGCTCATCTTGGTGACTACTCGGGCGTTCTTGCCAACGTTGTTGTTAGTCATCTCCAGCCCAATGGGGCGTCAATAGTAGCTGGAGCAATCGCCACGTGCAAATGGGCATAAAAAAAAAGACCCGAATGACGCGCATCCGGGTATTAAGTGACACGAATTTTGCGAAGGCTAGTTACCAGTCGCTCGATATGCCAGCCGTGGCAACCTCTGTATCAGCGCCAAGTTCATCGCGCTTCATGGGAGGAAGTCCATCGAGCTTGGCTTCAGCGGGCTTGCCAGCGAAGGGGTCAGCGCCGACATAGAGGGCGGGCAGCCAGATGGATGCCTTGGCTTCATCCCATTTCTTGGTGAAAGCAGCGGATGCTTTCTTCAGGGTTGGGGTGACCACCCAGCGGGTGTCGAGGCCTTCGCCCTTGCGCTTCACCTGAATGATGAAGTTGGCAGGACCGTCGTTGACGGTGTAGTCCTCCATCGCAAGGATCTCCTCGATCTGTTCGCGGAGTCCTTTCTGTAGGACAGTCACGCAGATGAAATCCTCCTTCTCGGGAGAGAAAGCTGTAAAGCTCAAGAAGTACTTGGGCTTGTCCTTCTCTTCGGTGCCATCCTTTTTGGCCTGGTAGGTCAGGCCAATGTCGGACTGGTAGTTCTCCGGGTAGTTGGGGAACCGGCGGATGCGTCCTTCATTGGTGAAGTACTGGAAACCGCAGACAACGTGACCGCTGTCGAAGTCACCGCAGATGCGGAACGATGCAGTCTCGCCAGGTCCCAGATACTTCTTGCTGAACTCGAAGTACTTGGGATTAGGGCCTGAGCTGGTTTCCTCAGCGCCAGACGCCTTCTTGTAGTCAGGAGGGAAGAAACCCATAGTCAGTTCCAGTTAGGGGACAGGGGTGAATCGTCCTGAGGGACGTTGAAGTCAGAGGACTCGTAGCCAACAGCAGATGTTCCTTCTGCTGGATTGCCTCCGCCTTTGCCAGCCTTTGAGTTCTGGTGGCAAGTCATCCGACGAACATTGACGCCGGTGTAAAGGCCTTTATCGCTGGAGTCCTGGTACAGGCTTCCGTGGATAGAGCACAGGGCACCCTTGCCTGCAGCTTCGAGGCGGTCTTTGGCGTAGCTGAATCCCCGAAGGTTGAACCAGTCAGTGACTTGGTTGTCTTTGGAGACGTAGCGATTTACAGCCAGGCTCCGGGATACAGATTTGCCGGACTGTGAGACATAGCTCTTCTCGCTGAGCCGACCAATGACAACAACCTCGTTGACGTACTGGGATTCGGTTGCATCGCAGAAGCTGTGAGGCTTCACGACAGGAGCTTGATACTTCTCGCTCGCCAGGTGCAGCTCACCAGTGATGATCAGGCGATGCCCGACCTCTTTGGAGCTGAACGCAGAACCGATCTTTGTGCCACAAGGGACACGAAGCAGGACGCTGACGGGGTCACGTTGAGAGTTGATCGATGCGAAGGCTTCAAGAACTTCGCGCCCATCAACTTTCACGGTCGTTGGTGGTGCAGCCAGAGCAACACTGAAAGTGCAGTAAGACATTTGGTCTTCTCTGGACCAATGCAAACTATCGAGCAATCAAGCTGTGGCAACCAATTCGTTTGCCTTGGCAAAGTTAATGAGCCAGTCAGGGATGGGAGGTATCGGTTCTGCGGTTTGGGGCATGACGAGAATCACAACGTTGCCCCGGTCTGTCTGAAGACGCATCGGGCCACCATCGAAGGCTGACATCACAACGGAGCCGTCGCCCTGGCCGAGGCCCTTGAGTGCACGCTCGACGTATGCGGACTCATATCGTCCAGCAGTAGAAGTCGTCGTTGGAGTTGGCGACCACTTGTCGATGCAGGCTTTGACGGCCTGGGCCAACGGTGGTGAGTCTGAAATGCTGTGGGTGACAGTGAATTCTTTCTTTTCGCTGGTGGTCTTCCGGAACGTGGTGACCACAGCGTTGTTGCCATTAACGGTTAGTTCTCGATCGGCTGTCTTGATTCCTCTGCTGTAGCGGAGCAGATCGGAATCAGGCAGCAGGCGAGTGACTTCTGGGCAGATCCCGGCTGGATCATGGGCAAGGCAGACAACCCTGCCGCCGTCAGTGGATGTCACATAGACACCGCCACCTGCAGCAGGGCTGATTTCAATTGCCTGGTATGGGCTGTACTTGCCGCAGAACTCAGCTGCGATCGAGACCAGGGATGAGTTGAGTCGGATCATCGGCAGCTGGGGCTGACATAACGACTGATCCGGTCAAGCTAGAGGGGGTTGAGATCCAGTGCCACTGATACGGCATTCGACACTGCTTCAGCCGTGCATTGGCATAGTCAAGCTCGCCCTGGTGGATGCATGGATTCCACTCAGGACAGATCGCTTTTGCGTTCTTTGTGTTGACCAGGATTGCACGCCGCCGTTCCATCTAGCTTCTTCTGGCTCTCCAAGCTAGTGACGGCGTCAACCCCAGATTTTTTCTACCAAATAGATCGAATTAGAATGCTTAGATCAAACCTCAACATATAAATTTGTCGAGGTGATCAAGGCGGGCTTGGTTCTTCTTCTTTCTCTCTTTAGGTGAGACAAGATCAATCCCGTTCTTCACAAACCTAGTGTTGGTGGGGCCTAGATGAGCGAGGACATGCTGATTGTAGGAATGGTCCTCTCGATTCCGTTTCTCAGTCTCGCGATCGGGGCACTCATAAGAGTGCTCCTGGATGCTGGTGATGGTTAGCTTTCCGAAGCAATGAAATGATTCACCGGTGTCTTCGCATTTCACGGTGAATTGAAGAGTTTCAGGATCATTGAGCAGGAACTCAGCGATCTGTTTGGTTGAAGTGTGGGCTCTACTCTCGTGGATGAAGTCACCCTGCACGGAGTAGATCATATGGGTGCGTCGGTTGGCGTTGGACTTCTCGGGTTTGGCGGGCATACACCTGGGCCAGGTCTGCCAAAGTGTATGCCGCAGCAACCACGCTGTCTACAAAGTCAGTGCAGGTTGAAGGTGACCACAAAGTTGCGGTCAGCCTGGCTGCAGAACGGGTTGCCGTTGTTGCAGGTAGCGCACTGAATCTTGTCGCTCCTCTGCTCAGGGCACTGAACAAAGGTCACACCCTTGTGAACGAAGGTTGGTTTTGAGTCGGCGGGCACAGCGCAGACAGTGGGGAGCCCGCGCTTCAAGTAGCGGACAGCATCATCGAGGCCTTCCTTGCGGAGCACCTTGTTCTTCACGCCATCAGTAGAGATGTTGATCGTGAAGCCACGCTTGATTGCCTCGCGGATTGTTGGTGCGTTGTGGCGGTCAGGCTTGTGATGGGTGTAGGTCCAGGCATTGCGCAGGTGGGAGACGGAGTCAGCAACCTTGAGGACGTGGTAGCGAGAGACCTTGCCTCCAAAGTGCCAGAGGTCACCGCCGACCTGGCCCCGGTACGGCATCCAAGAAGGAAGGAGGCTGAGCTGATCGGCGAACTCCTCGAAGGGAACGCCTCGCTCGCCACTCTCTATCTTGTCGCCGTGGATTCTTGTGTAATACCCCTTCACGGCATAGCACTCGTCGGCCATTCCACAGTCAGCTGGGCAGGTGCTCCAGCCGTTAGTGGATGCTGCGATCTTTCCGATCTTTCTGTTTTTGCTGTTGAGCGTTAACGCTGAATTGCCAACAGACATGACGAACGTACCGATGTAATTGGGCACGCAAAAAAGCCCCACCTTTCGGCGGGGCTAATCAGTCAGTCAGCGAAACCATTTCGTGGTCGTCGATTCCTTCTACGTGGATGTTCGGGTTTATCAGCCCTCGCCATCATTCGACTGATGCCACGTGAGGTGAAGTTTTTGAGTGATCGGCTTGTAGTAGGCGCACCCCCTTTGACATTGTCTCTGCATTGCTTAGATGTCTTGAGTTGGCCTCGCATTTGGCTTGCGCTAAGGCCTCGTCGGATGTCTTTCTCTTCATCAGAGATCTCGCCTTGGCGGACGACTGTCGCCCATTCTTTTGGATTTTCAAGTCCCATTTGCTTTAAGTCGTTTGTAGATACCGAGTGCAACGCTGGTGAGGCCAGCCGGAGACCCCCGTTTGAGGGCCTCCTTTGCTTCACGTTTTGCGTTGGCTATGTACTTTTCAGGTTGGGTGCCCCAATGCATTAGTCCTCCTCGTTGTCAGTGCAACCAGGGGACAAGTCGTCCCATTCATCCCATGGCCAGGAGAGGCCGTAGTAAGCCTCTGTGGTGCCATTGCTGCGACGTTGGGCAAAGATGTCCTGACCGTTTTCGCCAAGCTTGAGAACAAGTTCAGAGCCATCGCTAAGGATGATCTTGAGCTCGCCCGATCCCCATCGAACTTCTTGGCTCATTGCTTGTATTTCACCCCTCGATAAGTGAGGGTGCGAGGGTTGCGAATTAACGCTCGCTGCTCATAGGTCTGCTGCAATTTATGCATTAGCTCGGGAGATGGATCCCTCGGAAGACACAGAGCGTCTATGCAGGTGAGAATCTCTTCTTCGTAGAACCCATCAGCTAGGAGCAACTCTGAGAGTTTGACCCCTAGATCGTTGGCGTTCATCAGGTTCTGACGAAACGCATTGCAGGTGTTTGCGAGATTCGAGTTGGGAGACTCTTTGGTCAGCCGGTGTAGCCGACGAATGATCAATACTGCTGGGTGCACTGATGTGTAAAGCTGAGGCTGGTGCGACATAGCTGAGAGGAGTGAATGTTTCACGTGGAACCCGTGCTGCGTAGAAATGCCAATCAGGGTGCAGCTCTTGCATCTCTCGGATGATGCAGAAGCCAAGCTCCTTGCTTGGTGCGCAGTACAGGGTCTGTGGCTTGACTCCACGCTTCTTGCAGAGGACAAAGAAGAAGCGTGATTTCTTACGACTGCTCATAGAGGTTGCAGTCGTCGGCTTCAGCAGTTCGAAACTCGGGAAGATCGAACCCACAGCTGTCGTTGTTGCTGTGTTTGCAAGTAGCGCAGTGCTTGGAAAAAGATCCCCGTGGCTCCGGTGTATCGGGCCTGAGGTCTCTGGTGCTGAGCAGGTGCGTCACCTTCTCCAGGACTCTCTTGCAAGCAGAGAGGTGGTCGAGGAGTTCACTTGAGATCTCGACGGTCGAGAACCTGTGCTGGCATGCAGCACATACCAAGCGCCGTCGTCTGGCTGTCTCTTTGAAGGCAGCAACTGGGCGTGACTCTTTAACGAAGACTTCTTTGGCACCACAGTTGGTGCAGACTCGTTTTTGAGTGACGGCCTGGGCCTTCTGAATCCCGACTACTTGGTTGTACGAAGGAGTTCGACTGCTCCCTCTGGATCGGGAATCCCTAGAAATTGATCGAGTGTGGGCCAAGGGGTGAGAACTACCGAAGCGAGTGAGATGAAGATGACCGTGATGCCGATGACCCTGTCAGCGGTCGACCCGAACACCGGTTCCAGTGAGGAATCCTTTGTCGTCGACGAGGAGGTCGCACTGTTCTTGGCCTGGATGCCAGTTGTCGAAAAGATCACGGGAACGAATGCAGGGGCCTGTAGAGGTGGCGTAGTGGTCGTGGACGTGTTGAGTGAACGCCTCGTAGTGCGGGGCGTCGAGAATCAGAGGCTTCATGTGTGAGGAGTGAATGCCTTGGCGCAGATGATGAACGCCCCAGAGCGGTTCGGCAACCACCCAGGGGCGAATGTTAAGCAAGATGAATACCCAGGCTGGGTATGTGGTAGCCAGGGCTACAGGTCGTTCTTCTCGACGAACTCAGTGACCTCTTCTCGATCCAGCTTCAGGGAGTCGAGGAGGTCTTGCGACAGCAGCAGGTGGCTGCGGTAGGTCTTCTGGTCGGTGAAGTCGCCCAAGACCTTGCGCAGGGACTGGATTCTGTCCATGGTTGCAGCGGTGCTCATGCTCATGTGCAGCTCCTGAAGCTGAGCGAACACGAGGTCGAATGCATCCCGGAACTTGTGCAGTTCGGAGATGACACCGTGCCTGTCCTCCTGCTCGTAGGTGGTCTCTGCTTCCTTGATGCTCTCGCCCAGGAAGAAGACACAGCGTTCAAAGAGGTAGAGGGAGGCCGTGAGGATCTGGTGATACTCCAGACCGCTCTTGCTCTTCTCCACCAGCTGGCAGATGACGAACTGCAGGTCGCAGAGCCCACCGCTGTCGGACTTCTCGTCGCGGAAGCTGAGCTCGGGGATCACCTGAGACAGAGGCATCTCAGGTGCGATCTTCCCCAGGAGCTGCTTCAGCTTGTCACTGGAGATTGAGTCAGGGATTTGATTTGACTCAGACATTCACCAGGAAGGTAGGAATTTTCGATGCAGCTTTGAAGCAGGTACAGACCGCGTGGCACCGCATCGAATTCAATGTATCCAGGTTTTTTGTAGGTGTAGCCGTACTGGCCACCTCCAACTAGATAGTCATCGCCTGACTTGATCAGTGGCCTGACATTGGTGAATAAAGCAGGGCTACCTTTCTTCGTGCCAGCGCATGGCTCAAAGCGAAGATGGCATTGTTGGATTGGCAGCTGTAGATCTTTGAATGCAACCCAGATCTTTGGCAGCACCGAACGGGCTGCATAACACTCACGCTTGCCGTCATCCATGCAAGGCAGATGAAGCACAGTCGTGGTGACAGTGCCATCAACTTTGCCCATGATGAACAGTCTTAGATAGGTGAGAAGGCCGTGCTCGCCAGGCTCGCTGATGCTTGATAGATCGATGTTTGCCAGATAGCCATCAATGAATGGGATCTTGTCGTCGGAGTCTTTGAGACCCCAGGACTTGCTGAGCTTGGTGAAAACCTCCCGGTGCACAATGGTCTTGGCAAGTGAGGTGTCTGGAATAGTGCAAAGCGACATAACGAAGCAGGAAAAACAAACGTACCGATGGTTAGGTACGTTAAAAACACCCCCCACTGACGAACACATGGATGTGATCATCGCGGCGGTTTTGGTAGCGCATCAGCCGCATACTCATGCACTGTTTACTTGTGAGACTGGCTATGGAATCATCACCAGGGCTTACAAGAATGAGATGCTGAGCGAGCGGCAGAAGATAGAAATCATTGATGAAATCACAGCAAACATGCCTGCTTACTGTGAAGCTCCCGCTCTTCTGTAGTCAGTACGATTGATGTAGGGATCATTAGAGCTATGCACCAAGAACCTGGCCAAGAGATGACCCATGAGATGGCAATGGTGCCTGGGTCAGCATTGGCCAAGAACTTGGTGGTGCTCGCTGCTTACATCAAGGAGCTCCAGGTGCAGTCGCACCTGATTCACCTCAACTACGAGGGAAGCAACTTCATCCCGATCCACGAATTCCTCAAGGAGCGCTATGAGGCGCACGTCGAGCAGTTCGATGTGATCGGTGAGCACGTCCGGGCCATGGATTTCATGATGCCCTTGTGCGGTTGTGGATTGAAAGAGGCGTTGGGCGACTGCTTCCGTGCTGTTGACAGCCATGACGGCAGGTCAATGCTGCTCACCTATCACCAGAATCTGTGTGATCTGTGTGAGTTGGTGTGCGCCATTGAGCCGATGGCTGCGGAGCTAAAAGCTATTGATGTCGCCAACTACATGGCTGAACTGATGGCTGACACCAACAAGGCAGCGTGGTTCATCAAGGCCTCCCTCAGGTGTGGTTAAGGGAGGATGATGCGCTCCTTCTCGCGCCAGCCCTTGCGCTCGACCCATTCCTGATAATCAGCTCGGGCTGCAGGGGTCATGTAGCCGTAGACCCGATTCATCACATGCTTGAAGGCATGCTCTTTGTCGCTTACTCGATCAAGCTCTAGCGCCGCCATGGCAGCACAGGCAATGTCGAGCAAGTCATACATCGGGATTGCTACGGAATCCAGGGACTCGGTTTTGTCCAAGTGGCTAGTTGCTTTCCCCTAAGTTATCCAAGTCAGCTGCAGTGCACTCAAGAATACGAGTGGCATCTGGGTAGCTGAGGAAGGTCTCACGAATAGCCATCTTGACGTCAGTCGTATTGACGGCGCAGGTGTTCAGCTCACCAGACTCGTCAACGTATTTGATATTGAAGAGCATTAACTAATTGGATGCTTGATCAACGCTAGTGCCACATGGAGTGATCATGTTGCTGTCGCAATCAGGCCAACCCACGCCAATGTGAATGGGGCTAGCCCATAGGTAGAGCTCATTGGTGATCTCAAAGGCTTTGTGGCATCGGGCCAGTGCCGTTGCATAGTCCTCGGGGTTGGAAAAGTCTTCAGGCTCCAGTTGGTACTGGAGCTGAAGAATGTCCCGAAGCAATGCGCAGGAGGAAAGATAGATGTCCGTAGTGGTCATCTTCATCTGTTCACGTCGTCCCTCGTAAGTGGGGTTAGGGATTGGTGTTCCGTCTTTGGACTTCTTGTAAGCGTTGGTCAAGCATCAATCAGCCACTTGCATAAGCTAGTCCTCTTCATCGACGATTTCGTAGTCACAATGTGACTTCTCTCTGACGATGTCGGCATCGTCAAGAGATGCGCCATTGTCTTCCCACTCGTCGAAGTCTTTTTGGTCTTCAAACTCAAGGAAGCACACGAGGTGCTGTTCGTATTTAACTTGAATGGTCATTGGTCAGCCTCCAGCTGCGAATGTAAATAGGAGAAGGACAGAGATGAGCATTGCCGGTGACAACAGCAGTGCCAGCTGTCCGAGGTCGTGTGGGGTCATGAGTTGACAGGAAAGTGCCTGCAAATTGAGTCCAGGATCAAATTGACAAACTCATCTGTGCTGAGCGTTCCATAACGCTCTTCATCGATGAACTTTTCGACTTCTGCAAGCAAGCCCTCACGGGCTTCCTTGATTTTCTTGTGCTGGAAAGGGGAAGGAAGGGTCATGGGTCAATACTCGCGTGTGATTTCTGTGATTTCGGAGTTGGTCCACTTGACGAGGTCCCAATCCCTCCCGTCTCCGCCCGGATCTTTGAGCCATTCTTCGGCTTCTTCCTTTGTGGGAAAGGAGATGTGTCCTTGGTTGACTTCCGTGAAGTAAATCGTGAATTCAGTCATGGATCAATCAGGTGTTTTACGGTTTTTGACAGCACCTTCCATCCACCAATGAATTGGTTCTCCTGAGCTGTCGAAAATGATTCCACCTTTGCTTGAGTACAAAAGGTCTTCGGCTTCTTTGAGAGTCGGAACCCAGATGTCGTGAACAGACGGCTTGATGCCGGGGATTGGTGCCTGTGCGGTGAAGCTGACTTGGAAGTTCATTGGGCTAGTGAGTCGGTGAGTTTGGTCAGGCGGAACGTGGCTGGATCGAAGCGAAGCAAGAGATTGTTCAGCTCTTTCTCGGCCAGCTCCTTGTCTTCAAAGGTTTCCCAGGTGCACCATTTGCTGGTGATCTGGTTGTCGACCAGGGCCTGCTGGTAGTGCTCGATGGCGTAGGTCATCCAACCCCCGTCAACATGCGTTGGCCTGTGGTTCGGACCTGCTTGTTGAGGCCGACAGACTTCGCAGCTTCAGCACCAGCTTCAGCGCCGTAGCCAAGACTCTTGGCATAGCTGGTTCTGATGTTGGGGCAGTCGTTGTCCCTTGCAGCAAGGGCTAGCCGGTTCTGCTTCTCGTCACGTTGGGTAACGACAAGCCCAGGCATGCCGGTCTCGGTGATGCCATCCTTCTGCCTCTCAAGAGCCATGGCTTTCAATCGGTGTGAGATCTCGACAGCAAAGCCTTTCTTGAAGTTGTTTCTGGGGCTGCCAGCAACAATGAAGTGCTCCTTGGCCAGCTTGTTCATGACATCGATTAAGTAATCGGTGTAGAGCTCAATCTGGATTTGGTTGGCTTTAACTGCGTAGACCTTGCGGACTCGGCCGCCAGGTGCACTGCACTGAACCATGTAGCCATTGAAGTAGTTGGCTACTGCTTGCAGTAGGTATGACGTGGCCCGATCAAGCCGGCCAGAGGTCTTGCCGTAAGTAAAGGCAACGGCAAGGTCTTCGTCAGGATTGTGCTGCTCGCAGTCAGCAGGGGTGAGCCCATGCTCACGGCAGAGTTTTTCAACGAACGCAGCAGCGTTGGCTGCCTCGTTGGAGTTACTTGACTCCTGCATGCGCAGGAGCTTGGCGATCTTCTCTTTGATGTTGGAGGTAGTCATTGGCCAAAGCCTCGTTTGATGGTTGTGGTTTTGGTGCGACGAGCGCGTCGCTCTGCTTGTTCTTTCTCTCGTTTGACTTGGCGAGAGTTGTTTTGACGCTTGGCGAGTGATGACTGTTGACCGGCGGCGATCATCAGTTCATTGCTGGCGTTGCCAGCGTTGTTGTTCCGTTTCATCGGACGACGAGGGTGATTGCGTAGGACTGGAGTCGACGATGAAGTTCTTCGTCTCGAATGAACGGGAGCACTCCCGCCCAGGTTTCGCGGAACATCTCTCCGCAGATGGCGCATTGCACGACTGGGACCATGCCCTCATCTGTTTCCCGGAGGCAGACAAGATTCCAGTTGGTGCTCTTGCCATTCCAGTGAGCAGAGCGGATGTCGCCTTTCACTTCAGGCAATCGCTCGCCGTGGTAGCAATTGAGGCCCAGGAGCAGGCCACTGTCGTGCTTGATCTGCAGGAAGCCAGGGCTGTCGGCGTAAGCAGACTTCGGCTTGTAGAAGATGATTTCTTCTTCGCCGTTGTCCCCAACGGATGGCGCCCAGCCCAGTGAAACTCGACCCTCACCACGGAAGTAGGGATCGTCGTATTGGCCAGGCTTGACGTCGTCTTCCCATGGAAGAGGGAGGCGCCACCGGTAGCCGAAGCTGCTTCCTTCTTCGCACGTGACTTTGTCTCTGTCCTCGTAGCGGAGGTAGTACATGTCTTCGCAAGTGCCGATCTTGATGGACTTGTTGTCGGACTTGCGGATTGCGTATTCGCCCATGGTTAATTAGGAGTGAAGTTGGTGAAGTAGTAGTCGAGCCATCCCTTGGCAGGGACGGCTTTGGGGAAGTAGCTGGTATGAAGCAGCTCTTTGAGTTGGGTCCAGTTGGGAGCCTTGACTGTTGTGTCGTCGACGCCTGGAAACCAGTCAGGATTCAGCTCGCAGCACCAGTCGCTCTTGTGCAGCTGGACAAGGCCTAAACAAAGGGGCAACTTGACCAAGTCGCCTTTGGTGCGGACCTTGCACTTGGCCCACTTGGAGCGTTGCCGTGGGTCCAGGTACTGGTCAAAGAGCCAGTGCAACTGGTCGAACGAATCGGACTTGAACTCGCCAATCAAGTAATCAAGCTTGTGGGAATTGGGGTCGTAGCCAGCGTTCAGGTAAGCGCGGGTGATGATGCGCTCCTTGTTGTGACCACCTCGCTTGATGTAGTAAGTGGCTTTGTCCGGGAGAGTTATGTAGGTCTTAACTCTTGTGGAGTTGGCGTAGTACTTGTAGGCGACGTAGGTGCCGTCGTCTTGCACGCCTTCTTTGGGCCAGTTCATGGTTGAAACGATCATGGTTGTTCGGTGATGCAGATCAGCGATTGGTTGTCGAGCTGCTTGACTCCCCACTTGCCCAGGGCATGATTCATGTCCCAGGCGTAGATGTCATCGAAGAGGCGCCTGGTATTGCAGCCGTGGCCAGGAATCCAAAGACGTTCTTCGTAAGCAACTCGAAAGTGCTTGAGGTTCTTCATAAATAAGCCATGTAAAAGTTTCGTAGGATGATGGAAATCGTCGGGTCGAAAGACCGCAACCACCAGCACCAGACGACGG
>CEOC01074218.1_pt1 | contig 13431 bp, 15 predicted proteins | sample 356191 | NCBI WGS metagenome assembly CEOC01 (sample SAMEA2619952, study PRJEB7988) | marine metagenome | biome: marine biome (ENVO:00000447); feature: deep chlorophyll maximum layer (ENVO:xxxxxxxx); material: "saline water (ENVO:00002010), including plankton (ENVO:xxxxxxxx)" | depth 17 m
CATTATTAGCAATATTGTATGATATATCATAAGTTGTAATTGTTTCAATAGTACTCTGAATACCATCAACATCAGTTATACTGGCATATAATGTTTGACCTACAATTTCATTTCCAGTTATTGTAACACTTCCGACAGTATTAACAGGTAATGTTTCAGTAGATGTAATATTTTCAGAAAATCCGGCATCATCTGTATATTGTGCATTAACTTTAATAGTTTTACCTATATCGTCGGAAACAATAGTATATTGATTATTATTTGTCCCTATATTTGTTTCACTACCTCCATCGACTCTAATCCATTGATAAGTAACAGTACCAGAAATACCATTAACATCATTAAGTTGTACTTCCAAAAAATTATTTACAATTGCAATACCTGAAATATCAATAGTTCCCACTGTATTTATTGTGTCTGTTTCACTGGAAAATATATTTTCATCATAATTATGTGCATCAGTATATTGTGCATTAACTTTAATTGTATTTCCACTATCTGCAGTTTGTAGAACATAAGTGTTTTGGTTTAAAATATCTTGAACAATCGTTTCATTTCCTCCATCAACTCTTATCCATATATAAGAAATATCGGTAGTACCATTTATATCAGTAACCGTAGCAGTTAAAGTATTATTAGGAGATAAAGTACCAGTAATAGCAATAGATCCTTGTTTATTTATAGGATTTGTACCAGATGATATAATATTTTGCGGATAATTATCCAAATCATTATATGATACATCCACTTTGATAACTGTTGCAGCATCAGCATCAACTAATGTATATGTAGAGTTAGATGCATCTGTAATTTCTGTATCGTTTCTTAACCATTGATATTCAATATTTTCAGGTAATCCATTACTATCACTAATAGACGTAGTTAATGTTTGACCAACAGATGTAAAACCAGAGACAGTAACCGTACCTACTACATTATCAGCACGATATATAATTGATGTTTCAGCAGAAGTAATATTTTCATTAAATCCATTATTATCAGTGTATATTGCATTTACTTTAATAGTGTTTCCACTATCGTCTCTTTGTAAAATATAATTAGCATTATTTGAATTTTCAATATTAGTTTCAGTGGCTCCATTAACTCTAATCCATTGATAAGTAACTGTACCAGATATACCATTAGAATCATCTATAGATGCAGTTAATGTTTCATTTTGTTTATTTGTTCCAGAAATTGTAATAATTCCAATATCATTAATAGTATTGGTATTCAAGGATGTAATATTTTCATTAAAACCATCTAAATCAGTATATTGTGCATTTACTTTAATAGTTTTGCCAGAATCATCATTAACAATAGTATATTGATAGTTATTTGTTCCAATATTAGTTTCAGTACTTCCATCAACTCTAATCCATTGATAAGTAATTAAATTTTCATCAATTATATTAATAATACCACTTATATCAGAATGATTTGTAGAGCGGTAATATAATGTATCAGGGGCATTTTCATCAACAATCCATGTCCAAGTTCCTGAAGATATATCTGTTACAGCAGCATCACCAGTAGTATCGGTAGTCCCATCATTGTGAGTTATTCCTTGACTATATAATGTTGTTGGGTCTGATTCTAATCTTACAGGATATCCTGATACATCTATACCAATAGTATATGTTCTTTTTCTTTCGAGTGTAATAGTTGGAAAGGTGTTACCTGGTATATTATTCCAAAAATATTGATTATTCTCATTTAATGATATATCTTGTGTAGTAACTGTTTTTATTTTATTTGTATCAGTAACAGTAGCGGTTAATGTTTGACCAGTAAAAGTATTACCAGAAATAACTACAGCACCTGACATATCTATTGTATTTGTTAGTTGAGAATTCAAATTTTCACTATATCCATCTAAATCGGTGTATGTAACATTGACTTTAATTTTTTTAGAAACATCATTTTCTACTATAGTATAGTTAGAATTATTTAAACCTATATTAGTTTCAATAGTTCCATCAACTCTAATCCATTGATAATTAATTGTATCGGGCAATCCATTACTATCACTTACAATAGCAGTTAATGTTTCACCAAGTATAGGAAGACCCATATTATTATTAATGGTCCCAGTAATATTATCAGCATTTTGAATAATAGAAGTTTCATTAGAAATAATATTTTCAAAAAATAAATTATTATCAGTATATTGTGCATTGACTTTAATTGTGTTACCTATATCAGCTTGTACTAATGTGTAATATTGAGAATTAGTACCAATATTTATTTCATTTGTTCCATCAACTCTAATCCATTGATATTTAATATCAGAAGGTAAGCCGTTTATATCAGTAATATTTGCTGAAATAGTTTGTTTTTTTTTCATTGTTCCTGAAATAGTAATAATACCAAGAGAATTGGTCGCAACGATATTTTTCGTTGGTACGGATGATATATCTTGTATGTAATTATCATCATCTGTATACACAACCCTCACTTTTATTTTTTTATAAACATCATCTTGAACAAGTGTATATGTTTGACTATTTGCTCCAGAAATGTTAGTTTCGGTATTACCATCAATTCTAATCCATTGATATGTAATCACACCAGATATATTATTTTCATCAGTTACATTTGCAGTTAAAGTAATATTTCTTTTGGCGAGTCCGGATATAGAAACATTACCCATAATATTAGCAGGTTGAACGATTAAACTTGTAGGATTAGATGAAATATCAGAGTAATACATATCATCGTCAGTATATTTAACATTAACAATAATATTTTTACCCACATCGTCATTGACTAAGATATAGGTATTATTTGTATTTAAAGTTCCAGTAAATGTATTTATATGTGAATAGGAATTTCCATCTTTTCTTATCCAATAATAAATAATTTCACCGGATATTCCATTACCGTCAATAACATTAGCAGTTAAAGTTTGTTTCTTTATATTAATACCGGATATTGATACATTGCCTATCTGATTAACCGGTTGTACAATCGTCGTAGTTTCAGCGGATGTTATATTATTGATATAGTTATCATCATCAATATATCTTGCTTCTACTTTTATTTTTTTACCAACATCGTCAATGGTTAATGTGTATGAACTATCCATAGCATAAGGTATCTGTATATTATCACCATTTGTATAAATTCTGAACCATTTATACTCAATATATGGAGTACTTAAACCATTTGCATCAGTAATAGATGTAGTTAAGGTTTTACCTTTAACTTTATCACCTGAAATAACAATAGTTCCTGTTTGTTGAGAAGGAAATGTAATTGTATCACTAAGAGATGAAGTAACTTCTTCAACAACATTATTGACGTCTGTATATTCAACTTTAACTTTAATTCTATTAGAAACATCATTATGAACTATTGTATATGTGTTATTTGTAGTTTCTAATAACACAATTTCATCATCATTAGAATAAACTCTAATCCATTTATAAGTTATATTTCTAAGAGGTTGGTCATTATCTGTAATATTAGCAGTTAAAATTTGATGTTTAACAGTATTACCATTTAAGGTTAAACTTCCAATAAAATTAGTAAGACTGATAGTTTTAGTGGGCTGTGATGTAACAGTTTCAAGATATCCTCCACTATCAATATATTTTATTCTTACTTTGATTTGTTTGCCTACATCATCATCAATTAATTTATATTTTTGATAAACAGCTCCAGTAATATCTTCATCATCTCGTATCCATTGAAATGTAACTCCAGACATAGAATAATTATTAGAATCTATAAGTGTAGCATTTAAAAAATTATTTTTAACGGTAATACCAGTTATAGTTACGATACCAGCTAAGTTTGGGGATCTTAAAATAAAACAACTTTGTCTTCTTCCTTTAAAGTTAAATCGTTTGCACTTAGGTCTATGAGTTCTCATTTTAGTATTAGGACCAGATTGTTGATATAAAGAACATAATTCCCCATTTACACAATTATTATACCCATCTTTTGTTAATTGTCCAGCTAATGTAGTATTATATTTTAATTGCAATAGTCTATTTTTACTTGAAACACTTGAATTTGTGGAGAATCCTTTATTTTTATATTTTCTAACAGCAGATGGAATTTTTTTTTTGTCAAATATTTGACTGTAAAGACCATCAGGTTTTTGATTATAAATACCACAATTAGAATTATCAACAGTTTGATGATTTTGATTAAAAACATATCCTGGATTTTTTATTTTGTATGCATTAGGGTCATCATTTGTTCTGAATTCAGGTATAATTCCAACAGAATGTTGAACATGTGTTTTACCCATTGATTGTAAATAATTGATATAATCTCCTCCATTATTTCTTAATCTTACTCCAGCTTTATTTACTAATCTTGTAATACCATATGTAGTTTTTTGACAATTTACATCACAGCTTTTTTCTTTTATAATTTTAACGTTTGTAGTACAATCAGTAATACATGTATATCTTTTTCTATAATGATTGTATGGTACTCTGTATGGCGCAGGTTTATGTTTAACAGCTAATTTTTCTTGTTTAGTGGGATTGCAATTAGTTGTATCACAATTACTTCTATTTGTATTAAGAAGCGGATTACCACTTCCGTCCAATTGAATATTCCCAGATATAATATTGAATCTGGGGTTTTCAAATTCAGGAGCAAATCTATTAACAAATCTTCCACTTAAATCAAAAGAGCCTTCTCCTTCTGTAAAATTATCATTTGCACAATTACATATTTCTCTGCTCATTATATAATATTTTATATATTAAAAAATATTATATTACTTACATTAAAAATTGTGGTGGGTTGTAATTACAACAAATTCCTCCATTTGGATTAACAGTAGTTTTATGACTAACAGCTCCTCTAACTCTGGCTAAAGCACTTGTTTGAGGATAATTAACTTCAGTGTGTCCATCGTTAAATAAAGCAACATATTTACGTTGTGTATACTGACTACCATTGCCTAATGCAAACATTCCTCTTGGTTTTCCTGCAAAATAAACACCATCACAATTACTTCTATCTTCGGTTGGTCCAGTTTGTTTTCCAGTAGGACATTTACTTTGCCCCTTAATTGTATCATATTTTAATCTATCTATTCTTGAACTTGAATCAACAGCACCTTGTGTTTTAAATTTATTATTGTTAAGTCTATAAATATTTTGTCCTCTTCCTGAAGAACAATTATCTATAGCTGTACAAGAACCACCATAACCAGTTGTAGTAATATTATTACCAGTTGGTTCTTCAGTTGCTAATTTTTTCATATATGTATCTTTTCTTCTATTTTTAATAAGCTCATGATAAGAATAAGAATATTGTTTTTTATTTGTTATTCCACTATTTTGCTGTCCAGCAGTATTTGGTTGCATACCACTTCTAATTAATGGTCTTAAAGATCTTGTAGAAATACCAGAGGATGCTCTATTTGTATTTCCAGTAGCAAGTTTTGTATTTGAAAGAGAACCTTTAGTAGTGCAATCATTGTGACTACAATCAGTATAGGTATCTTTATATATTTCAGTAACCTTCCAACATCTATTATTAGAATTATTTGCATTACAATCTAAATTTTTTCTCCATCCTTTTAAGGGTTGCCTAAAAGGTGCATAATAACTTCTTTGTTCTCTTTGTCCAATTTGGTCTGTTCCTATCCAATGTCCATTAGCATCTCGATAATTGCTGCAATTATTGCTTGAACCACAGTTAGTAGGTTCAATACGATTATTGGGTACATTTCTACCAGTATATTCTTTTTTTATCATACTTAAAGTATTTGTGGGATTTGTTCCTTGTATTCTTCTTTTTAATCCTTCGCGCATTATTTATATTATCAAAAGAAAAAATAACTAAATATTATAATATATGAAACCTAAACTATTTTTAGGAATATTATTGATATTTACAATATTATATCAAATATTTTTTCAAAATATAAAAGAAGGTGCTTGCAGTTATACTGATGATACAGTTGTTGATAGTAATGGAAATGTAATTAGAAGGAGTTCTGCATCGTGTCAAGAAGCAGGCATTTATACAAATAGCAATAATTTAAAAGAAGTTGAAGAAAAATTAAATGAATTAAAAACTATTGCTGCGAATACTAAAAAAAATATAATAAAAAATTCTAAATCAATGAGTAAAAATATGCAAAATGCAATTAGATTAGGCAACGCAGTTGTACCTGATGGCGAAGAAGAAGAAGCAGAAGAAGGCGAACATTGTGAAAAATATCCAGAGCAATGTGAAGACCAGAAACCATATCCTCGGGGTCCTTCAGCAAGTAAGGTAAAAAGTATTATGGGTTAACTAAAAAAAATCTATTAATAATATAATATGAAAACATTTATTATATTATTGAATTTTTTATTATTAACTTTAATTTTATATAATTTTATAAATAGTAAAGTAGTTGAATATTTTTCCGGTTGTTCCGGTAGTAGTAGAAATGCTGTATATAGGCAACAATCAAAAACAGATGTAATGGCTTCTGAAATAAATAAATTAAAAATACAATATAATGCATTGAATAAACAAAATAAATTTAATAAAGGTAATATAGGGATGAATAGAGCATTAATAACAAGTCAAGTACAAAAGGTTAAAGGAGGAGCAGAAAAAATGGAAAAAGAATTAGATGATGCTGCGGAAGAGGCTGAGGCTGATAATGCTGATTATTCTGTTTCAGGTAGAAGAACAGCAAATGTTCATAGTGGTAATCCAGTAAAAGCTAAAAATTTTGCTTCTGGAATTAGAAATTCTAATAGTCGTTCATCCAGTTAATCAATAATTACATTTACTAATTCAACATCTTGATTAACTAATGGATTATGAGTAAAAGATAATACTTCTTCTTCATTTTCTGCATTCATATCAATTATAATTTCATTATGAAATTTCATAAGTTTATAATGTGTGTAAGGTAGTAAAAAAGAAAAAAACGTACTTAAATTATAAAATAAAGTTTCAAAAAAATTCCATTCAAAAATGTAATATAAATATATAAAGTTTGAATTAAAAATAATATTATATAAAAATACAACTCTTATTTGTTTCCAGTAATCATTTTTTCTTTTTATTTTTTTCCTATAATTATAATAAAATTTTATATGAAAAATCCAAGAAATTAAACACGATGCAAAATTATAATAAAAAACTTGGGGTATTAATTCACTTTCTTCTACATCTTTAATTATTTTCTTATTTTTTTCTGGATTATTAAAATTTAATATTTTAATTGCTAAATAATTTGTATTGTATTCAATGCACCATAATAATAACGCACCAATTAGTGCAACAAAAGATTCAAAGAAATATATTCCGGGTAAATTAAAATAAATGTTATAAATTAACGTTTCAGTAGGATATTTACGGGATATAATATATTTTGCACGACATTCCATACATGTATCCCATCCTTCTTGTCCTCTATTAAAATTTCTCCAATTAGATAAACAAGATTTATGAATATACGCACTTGTACCCTTACATTTACAAGGTGTTATTAATGGATCATCATAAGTGCCTATTTCAAAACATATTCTACATTCTTTTTGTTCTTCTGACATTAATATATTAATTATATATATATAATTAATGTATAAAAACGCAGGTATAGAAGGATTCGATTTTATGGATAATGCAAAAGATAGTATGAATGAAATGAAAGGAAAAGCAAAGAAAAAAGTTAAACCTGAAAAAGAAAAAGGATTTTTTTCAGATGTCGCAAAAGGGGCATCTAATGTTGGTTCAAGTTTTTTAGGACCAACACATAATTATGCTAAGGAAATTTTAGCTCCTCAAGAAATGGGAATGCGACCCCAGGGTAGTATGGACGCATTAGCGGCAAATGTTAGTGGAATTATTGCTTATACTGATGTTTTAGTTAGTGGCGATAGTAAAGCGCAACATAATTCAGAATTTAGCAGACCTTGTGACCCAAAATCCGGGAAAAATTGTAGCCCTTTAGGAAATAGTTTTTTTTTAGAAACAGGAGGTGAATGTAAAGATAGTAAAGGTAAATTACGCAAAAGATGGATGTATATTAATAATAAACCTACTGGTTCCATACCTTTCATATCCAATATGACAGGAAAAAATACACCAGGATTGAGAGGATTAATACCAGGGGCTATAGAAAATTTGGGACATATAAATCCTTTAGCAATGTTTTCTGGATTTTTACAAGGTACTAATCCCAAATGTAGTTTATTAAAATTAAAAACCACAACAGGACAATCACCAAAATATGTAGCCAACGCAGATATAGCTGATTTAGACCCTTGTTTATGGGATTCTAAAGGAAGACCAAGACAACCAGGATCGAGAGATAATTCTGGTTACAATAGAATAGGAAATACCAGAAAAACCGCGGGTTGTTCAACTAAAGCTGGTTTTATGAATATGAATAAACAAATGTTAAATAGTAAAAAACAACCATTATATCAATATGAATTAACCACTAAGGACCCTATTGCAAAAGTTTATAATGCACTATTTGGTGGTATGCTTATTTATTTAATGTATAAAGGTATGGTAAAATCAGGACAGTTATCTTAAAACCAAATATTTTTTAAAGATTCTTGTTGAGCAACTAAAGTGCCTAATATATAAAATATAGTTCCTATTACTAAATGAAATAATTTTGTGGGTTTATATTCTATTTTTAAAGATTTCATAATTAATGAATGAGGAGATTCTTCAGATGGAGGATATATTCCCCAAAAAATAGCATTTACCATTAGTAAAGATGTAATTATAATTCTTAACATATAAATGTATATTAAGAATTTAATTTTATAATTTATCGGCTTTGTATTTTTAAAAAAAATCATTAAATTATATTTAAATACATCATATAATGTATAATATAATATGATAGAAATTCCTACTTTTATTAAGTCAAAAATTATTGATAGTAAAAATTATAATATACCAAAAATAATAATACAAACATTTAAAACTAACCATATTCATGAGAAAATTTATAATAATATTATGAATATTTTAAAAATTAATCCTGATTATAATTATTATTTAATTACTGATGATATCGGTAGGTCTTTAATTAAAAAATATTTTGATACTGAAATTTTAGATGCATTTAATAAATTAAATATTGGTGCCGCAAAAGGAGATTTTTTAAGATATATTGCGATATATGTATATGGAGGCATTTACATAGATTTAGATAGTACAATTACATTTCATTTAAACCACTTTATAGATAATAATTTATCACATTATTTTATTTTTGATGAAAATAGTAATATGATGAATACACCAATTATATCAAAACCTAAAAATCCTATTATACTAAATGTAATAAAAGAAGTTACCAAAAGAATAAATAATTATGAATCAAATATATTTTTAGCAACTGGACCTACTGTTTTTACAGATGTAATTTATAATGATATTAAGAATGATACAATATATGATACAAGAATAAATGTTTCAAATGATACCAGAGCATATTTATGGATAGATAATGAAAATTATAAAAATGGAAAATTAATATACAAAGGAGCTCGAGCGGTTTGTGGATTTCATTTTCATATGAAGGATTATGACACCAGTTTATTATATCCAAATAGTGATAAGTATAAAATAACTTTTAATTGTCCTACACCTTATTTATATAAAAATTGTAACGAGAACAGCAAAAAATGAGGGATGGGTCAAGGATTTATAGGTTATTTATAATATTAAAAGTAAGAAATATTATAAATTAACGGCGTCTTTTTCTGCGAGATTTTCTTCTGCGTTTGGTGCGTCGCTTCTTTCTGCGAGATTTTCTTCTGCGTTTGGTGCGTTTTTTTCTGCGAGATTTTCTTCTGCGTTTTCCACCAAACTGATTTGGTGGTGGTGTGTTTTCTGTATCTTTACCCATACCAAATATACCTGCAACAGTATTTACTGCTTTTTTTGCACCGTCTTTAGCTGCTCGTGTTGCTGCTTGAACCTTATCATTTTGTTGTATTTTTGTCATAGCCTTCCCAATCTCCTGTTTACCCTCCTCAATTTTAGCTTGAGCATTAGCTTTAGGTTTAGTTTGATGTGGCATAGATTCTTCTTGTCCTTGTGTAAAGTTCATTATAATATAAACTTATAAAAAAATTTATATTATAAATTAACGGCGGCGGCGACGCTTGGTGCTGCGACGGCTCTTTCTTCTGCGCTTACGTTTGCTCTTTCTTGATTTACGGCTCTTTCTTCTGCGTTTTGTGCGGCGTCTTAATCTCTTTTTGGCTCCTCCTACCTGTTTTTGCATCTTGTTGAGAAGATTTGTAACAGATTTTAAGGCTCCCATAGCTTCATGTGTGGCTTGTGCTCCTTCTGCGTTCATTATAACATATAGTTAGAATAAAATTATATGTTAATTAAAATTTGACGCGTTTATATAATTCTAAAGCTGCTAAACCTCCGGCAATTTGAGCAACAACATATGGTGCTAAATCTTTCATATTCATTTTTCCAGCCATAGCCATCATTACACTAACAGCTGGATTGAAATGACCGCCAGATTTTTTACCTAGGATAAAAATAGCAGCCATAAGACCAAGACCAATAGCAACAGCATCACCGGTTGCTAAAATAACATAAAGAAAGAATAAAGTTCCTAAAAATTCTGCGACAAGTTTATTAATCATTATAATATTAAAAAAGAAAATTTAATTATTGCCATTAGCGGGAGGATTAAGAGAAAATCTCTCAAAGACATTCTTAAAGTATATGACATCGCTGGATGAACCACCAATTCCAGATGTTTGTCTGGATCCATATTGGTCGGTAGCCTTGTAATGACCAAATAATTGAGCTCTTCTTGATTTAGCATCGTTTCCAGTAGAATGATTCTGTACATTGGCATGAGCGCCTCTATCAGTTCCTCCCTCAGTCTGTGTTCCTGGATTTCCTCTTGTTCTTTTTTGTAACTTTTTTAATCTGGCAATTCTACTTGATGTATCTGTAGTAGGTCCAGGTTTAGCGGTGCCCTCTACTAATCTATTACTGCAAGCAGTAGAATAAGCATCGTAATTTACCTGAACATTTGCATGGGGTCCTCTAAAGGTTTGTCCTCGTGCTTTACAATTATGTAAATTATTTGGGACTAAAGAAAAAGAATTTCTGTAATCTGTAATATTTTTAGCTGACATATATTATAATCTAATATAAAAATTTACCCAAATGTGCTTTCTCCGGCATAATTAATATATAAAAATCCGTCTTCATCTTTCTTTTCTTCATAAACAGTGCCTAAAAGTTGAGAACAAGGAACAATTTTATTTCCTACAAATAAATATAAAGCCTTTTCTGGAGATAAATGTAATCTTTTACGTATAACTAACATAAAATTAGCCATACTTAAGTCTCTTGGGCATAAATATTTGGTTCTGTCTATTTGTGGAACTTCATTATTTATTCTTTGACATATAATTGGAACTCTTTCTGGATATTTACATATAATTCTATCTGATTCCTCAACTCTTTTTTCATAAGAATGTGTAGATTTAAAATCTGTGATTTTTTCTTTTTTTTTCTTTTTAAAAACCTTAAGCATATTTATATAATAATATGAAGTTTTTTTTATATTATTATAGTTCTTTTTTTTAAGTTATCTTTTTCTTCTACGGCGTTTTGTTCGGCGGCGACTCTTTCTTCTACGTTTGGTCTTTCTACGAGATTTAGTTCTTCTCTTTTTGCGTCTCTTTTTTGTTCTTCTTTTTCCACCTGAGAATAAACCACAAAATAGTCCACTGCAACGTTTTTTTGACTGGTCAAGAGAAGCTTCATCTCTGGAAGCTTCTGCTGCTTTACCAATTCTCTCTCGTGAAAGAGGAATTTTACGTTTAAATTTACGGTTAAAAGCTGCTGCTCTCCTCTCAATATCACTTGATTTTGGCTTGGGAGTATTATAGTTAGGTTCATAGTCATGATTAGCGTGGTCAGGACTAAAGCTCATTATAATATAATAAAAGATAAAAATAGCTAAATATTATTTGGCTCTTGCCCGCATTTTACGCCTTTTTCTCTGTAATCTTCTAGTTCTTTTCTTTTTCCATTTCCATCTCATCTTAGCAGTTGATTTTTTAAACGCACATCCGTGGCTCATATATAAAATACATTATATAGTTTTTAAATAGTTATGTATTGATTTTCGGGAATAAATTGTAAATTATATCCAATATTTATAGATAATATTACTGAAAATACAATAACAAATGAATTTAAATAATCACCATATCCCCATTCATAATCTTCTTCATTTAATATACATCTATTTTCAAAAACCCATAATATTTGTATTACAATAAGTAAGAATAAAGAAATAAATTTTATAAATAAACTACTACAAAATATTGAAACAACGGGTAAAATAAAAATAAATTTATGTATTAAATCAATAACATATTTATTATAAAATGATAAAAAATAAAAAAATAAAGAATGAGAAACTAATACAGAAAATATCCATAATTTATCTATAAAATTAAGTTTTGTAAAATATAATGTAAGAAATAAAAATAAATCAATTACACCGGTTAAAATAAATAATTTTACTTTATCAGAATAATTCATTATTTATAATTTAATTATTTGTTTTTAATTAGTTTTATATGTTGAAGACACATAAATGAAAACCATATTAACCCAAAAATATATAGTACAGACATCATATAAATAATATAAGGTGTTTCATCGTGTTGTAAATCTAATAAACCCAAATATCCAAGAACAATAATTCTTATAATTCCATAAGTGTAAAGTTGTATTTTCATAGAATTTATAGTGGATTGGGACTTATTTTTTAATTTTAATTTTTTGTCTAATTGTAAATTATAATAAACTAAATAATTTGGAAAATTAGAAAGTTCTGCAAAAAACATAGAATAAACCCAATAATATTTGTTTGAATCTAATAGAATATACATATATGTAACACAATGATGATATAAATACATAACTCTTAATAAATCAAATTTGTTTTTTTGAATCATATAATACAAATCATATAAATAATATCCTCCAGAATTTATTTGTATTAAAAAAGAATATCTATTTGTAAAAAAATAAATAAATGATAAAGCAACAGTAGATGAAGCATGCGAAACAGCAGTAAAACTATTGGCTAATTTGGTACTTTGAGTTAATTTAAATTTTTCATATATTTGATTATATATGAAACTCATAGGAAAGGTAAATAGAATATTTAAAATCATTATAAATAAAATTGAATATTTGTTTTTAAATAAATTAAATAAATATAAAATGGTTCAAAACTTTATATTTATAGACGGTAGTTATTTTGTATTTTATAGATATTATGCATTATTAAATTGGTTTAAATTAGCAAGAAAAGAAGAAAAAATGGATAAGGAAAATCCTCCGATTGAAAATTTGGAATTTGTAGATAAATTTAAAAAAACATTTATTTCAAAAATGAAAGAAATTCAGAAAAAATTAAAA
>CEOC01026164.1_pt1 | contig 13407 bp, 13 predicted proteins | sample 356191 | NCBI WGS metagenome assembly CEOC01 (sample SAMEA2619952, study PRJEB7988) | marine metagenome | biome: marine biome (ENVO:00000447); feature: deep chlorophyll maximum layer (ENVO:xxxxxxxx); material: "saline water (ENVO:00002010), including plankton (ENVO:xxxxxxxx)" | depth 17 m
AGCCATATATCTTAGCTCAACCCCTTCCGGATCTTTGTGAAAATGCCCTGCGACTTCTTCGCGGTTTTAATGATCCATTAGATAGGGAAAAGTCGGATCGAAAAAATGCCGATTTTGAGAATCTGCTAGCTGAAAATCAGAAACTACGGTATAACTTTCGCGACGTATCCGCCGACCTAGAGCATGCTATTGAGGAGATTGAAAATCTTCAGGAGCAACTGGCTAAAAAAGATATTCAGCGGCGCGAAGCTGAAGAATGGTGGATCCAACGAGCAGATGCACTCGAAGCAAGCCAAGCTGAATCTGAAAAGAAACGTCTCGAGATGGAAAAAAGAGCTATCTCCTTCGCATTAAATGAATCAATACAGAATTTCCGTGATGAAGAAACAGAGTCAATAACGTCAGTAAGCGAAGCGCTAACTAAAGGTAAGCAACTACTTGACCATGTTGAAATCGCAGAGAAAGTATCAACTCGACTTGACGACTTAGACAATAATCAGCGCGCAAAGACATGGGGTAGAGATATTTGGAAAGCTTTTCTGGCATTCGAAGCATACGCACGATCTGGATACACAGGAAACTTTTATCAATGGTGTTCAAGCGGAAATGATTTCTCATGGTTTTCGCAAAGCACTGCACTCAAGGAATCAGATACTGTCCATAACGATGAACGCTTATATGCGCAACGTGTGCTGCCGATTACAACTGAAGTGGACCCGAGGGGAAAGGTATTCATGGAATCTCATTTAAAATTCCGAGGCTCAATGGCTCCTAGACTCTATTTCTTTGATGACACCAAAGGCAAAACTCAAAAAGTGCACATTGGAGGGATTGATCCGCATAGTCGATGGGAAAATACAACTACTTAAAGAAAGTCGGTTTCTGTGGCGTCTTTCTTTGCAGCTAAACGCTTCTGCAGAACCCCTAATAATGTCAATGAAACTAGTGCGGCGATAACGATGAGTGCGATAAGTCCTCCAGACGTTCCAGAAGAGCCAGAACTTGAAACAGTGGTATCAACGACTGCGTAGGGTTCGAAACCTGGTTGCGGATCAAGAATATTGAAATTCCATATGAGCGTTGATCCTCTAACTTCATCTGCATTCTGTTCAAGAATTTCGCCTGGAATGGTTACAGAAATCACAAATTCAGGCTCGGGAATTCCGAGTGCTTTAAGAAGCATCGCCGAATCAATATCTTCACCGGCTTGGTCTGCTTCACCAGTTACATCCCCAAAGAGGTCATCCGCCGGGAGACGGAAAGTCGCAATCCCTTCAACTTCGGTAATCGGAAAGCCATCATCCTCTTCAAGGACAGCACCGAAGTCCAAAAAGGATGCTGTAAAATTATATCCGCACCAAGAATCGTCTTCGAAAAATTCAATTTCAGCATCCGGTGGCAGATCAGAAAGAGGGCCCAGCTCATTGTCGTTAGAATCCAGAATTTCATCGCAAGAGGCACTCTGATCTCCCTCTGAAAAGTTCTCTGCGAAAACTTTACTTATCGCAAATTCCCCTCCGTAAGTACCTGAGCCATCTTCATTAACATTTATCTCTAAGTTTACTTTTATGCACCCTGACACCAGTAAAAGAATCCCTCCACATAGAGTCATTACGGATACTCTAAGCAAGTTCAGCGATCTGCTCCGTCGGTGCATCTCCTAAGATTAGCTGAGTTCAGGTTACGATGCGTTCAAAAGTAATATCTGCGAATTCTGCTGTTTCTAGCGTGATCGTTAATGGATCGATGATGAGCTCATCACAGTCTCGATTTTCAATGAGCGCCAATATAGCCCCAACAGAGAGGCCATTAACGGTTGCAAGAAGTGGCCTGTTATCGCTAGCGTTTGCAGAACCAAATCGTTCAGCTGCTCTTTTATCTAATGTCCATGACCACCCAGCTATTGTAGATTGCTGCCCTCCCCGGAAGACAGTTACTGTTTTTGGTAGGGCTTTGAGTTTCTGTCGTTCGGTCTCTGTCATGAAAGAGAATCTTGTCTCAGGGAATTTACTGAAGATTTCTCCTAAATTCTTATCTCTATTTTCTAAATCGTTCCCGAAGTATCTATGGTGCGCCTTTGACTCATCCCAAATCTCGCGTAGTCTTGGCCAATAGTTTGATGCCAAAAAATATTGGGATCGTACTTGTGTTAAGAAGGAATCAATTTCTTGCACTCTTTGAATATAGACATGCTTCAAGAAGTTCTGCTGCTGAGCAAGAGACTTTTGTTAGCTCATAAAGTAGTGTCTTCAGAATAGGGGGACATTATGAAGGTAATGCTGACAGGCTCAACAGGTTTCATAGGTGGCCACATAATGAAAGCTTTGATAGAAGCAGGTCACGAAGTTCAAGCACTGGTTCGCGATAAAGCAAAGCTTGAGAGCATGAAAGCTATCCAAGGTATTGGAAACGGTGTTGTTGGCGTCCTTGGCGATATCACGGATCAGTCAACGGTTGAAGAAGCGTTGGTGGATTGCGATGCATGTGTCCACGCCGCAGCTTTCACCAGCTTAGACCCTAACTTAATGAACCACGCTCTTGAAGTTAATGGTCCAGGCGCGGAGATAGTTCTGGGTGCAGCGACATCTCAAGGTTGTGATCCAGTTATCCATGTTTCCACAATGTCGGTTATCTTTCCTCCAACAGGTTCAAAATTATCTGGAGATGACCCTGTCCATGGCGGTGGCAACCCCTATAACGCATCTAAAGCTATTGCTGAAGAATATGCAAGGTCTCTTCAAGACAAAGGACACCCAATCAGCATTATCTACCCCACAGGTGTTACGGGGCCAACAGATTTAGGTTTAAATGTGCTGGCAGCCAACCTTGTGCCAACTTTACAAAGCGAAATTATGATGAGCCTCTCCAGTGGAGGTTGGTGTTTGGTAGATGTAAGAGATTTAGCTACAGGGATAGTAGGTCTATTGCATGCCGAAACTGGACCTAAACGTTACGTGGCCGGAGGGACTTTTATGGATTGGCAAGAATTCCATGCAGTTGTTACTGAGGTCACTGGGCGAGATCGTGCTCTGATTCCCACTCCGAAAGAAGCCCTTGAACAAATGGTTGATGCTGAAGCTGTTGAAATAATGTTTGGCATCGTACCTGGAGACGATGAACCCTTTCTCACCGCATCAGGTTTATCTGCGTGGCGCCCGATAGAGGACACGCTAAAAGATACTATTACGTGGCTTTGTGATAAGCAGTATCTTGAAGCTGAGTGGGCGCCTCATTGCTCCTAATCGTCAAGAATCGTTACCGTTCCCGTATCTCCGTTCACTCTGATTTTCATGCCATTAGTAATCCTTGACGTTGCTGATGTAGCTGAGACTACACAGGGAATTCCTAATTCTCTGCTCACGATCACTGCATGACTCATTGTGGCGCCGACATCAACAACAACGGCAGCGGCAGGCACAAATAATGGTGTCCAAGAGGGGTCTGTAATCGGGGCGACGAGAATATCGCCTGGTTCAAAGTCAGTGGGGTCAGTGGGGTCAAGGATCACCTTCGCTGTTCCTGTAGCGGTCCCGGCACTACCCCCCATACCTTGAAGTACTTTCCGGTTTGATGCAATGGGTGAGTTGTTTTCCCATTCTTCTCTTGGAGGAACCGTCTCTGAAAACCAAAACGGTGGGTTTAACTCAAATAAAGCGAGATATTCCTTTTCCCGATCCACTGCTGTCGAAAGCATTGATCCCGCTATTGCGTCTTCAAGGTCAACGTCTCTCATCATGAAAATGTGTTCCATCTTCTCAAGTTTGCCAACTGCTGACAGTCGCCGCCCTAATTCTCGAGCCGCTAATCGGACTTCATGGACGATTTTGACAATACTCGCTTTTGTTTGTTCTCGCGCTGGAATGAAAATAGAGCTTGACGTAGTAGCGATTTCAAGTGTTCCTGAGGCCGTTTCATCTCCGGCAACCGAAGCCCGAAGTTCTTCTAGAGCTTCTTTAGATTTGCTTTGCGCTTCGGAGTGTCGCTTTCGGGGGTCGTGTGAGTCATCAGCATTCCTCATCGCATCGATGATGGAGAAGACTAATTCGGGATGTGTTTCCCACGTTTTCGAGCGCAACTCCCATTCATTAGGTCCTCGGCTCCCATATTTGGTTATAAAATCCTTTAAAGCTGACTTAAATTCTTCGGCTTCAATAGTTTCAAGTTTTTGCTTGAAGTTCTCTGCACCTTTATCCATCTCATTACTTAACTCATCCGATGAGCGCACCATACGACTGAGGTCCCACATTGCAAAGCTGGGCTCTGATGAGGCAACACCGCCAAGCCCTCCGGCGATACGCAAATCTAAGCCTGGTCTACCTACACCCAGAGCCATCCCAGTGATTGCGCCTAAGGTAACGGATGCAGCGGCACTCACCTCGCTATGGGTCGAAAAAATTTTAGCGAATAGAGGGAGCATGTCTCTCATTCGGAGGATGAGTTCATTATCTGAAAGATCATCAAAGCTTGGCCGGTTATGAACGACTTTCTCGACTTCGTCAGTTAATGCTTCCACAGCAGGGAAATCTGTTGCGGTCATCCAAGAGAACATTAAAGCGTCTACACGAGAACAGACCTCGGGATCATTATCTTTTTTGCGCGGATTGTAAGGAGGTAGTGCAGAGGAACTTCCAAAGAACCCCATGTCTACCATTTCCGGTGTCATTCCAGAAGAGCGAGCACCCATCAGGCGAGCGACGCTTAGATTTAGATACATGTATCCGCCAAAGATCTCAAACATGAGTTTGTTATCTTCGTCCACCTCATCAGGATCTATTGTGAATCGATACATGAAATCTCGTACTCCAATATCTCCCGCGCCTCGCCATGTGTGGTCAGCTGTTAGGGGAGAAACGGGATCAGGGAAGACCTCACCAACATTTCCTCTCGTATATATAGGAAATGACTTCGAGGGAGTATCGTCTATGAACCAACCGATAGTCAAAGCCCCTCCTTCTAGATATGGCAAGATTCTGCCACTTGTTGTCTACTTTTGCGAATCCGATACGGAAGAGCGAAGAAAGGAGTGTAAAGCTAGGGCTAAAATAACAACTGCCATACCGGTAAATTGAAGTGCCGTAACTCCTTGGTCAAGGAACCAAAAAGCTAAGAATGTGGATAAGACTGGCATGAGTAAGTTCAAGACACCCATCATGTGGAACGGTGCTTTGCCCTGTGAGTAATTTAACAATAGGTGACCTACCAAAGTGACCACAGCGACAGAGAAGATACGGAGCCATTCAGATCCAATGCTCGTAAGTGGGTTAACGGTCCCAATAGAAATCATCGTAGAGAGTGTAATCCCACCCCAGAAGAACACTCCTGCCATAAATTCAGGTACCGGAACGGTTGGTAAAGTTTTGCGACCAAACACGAAGTACGCCGCTCCAATACTGACTGAAACTACGACTAAAAGATCGCCTTTGATATCGCTCGTTCCAGTATTTGTGCCGACCAGTACAAGGAATACGGCGCCAGTGATAGCTACAACTGTAAAGGCTGCATCAGTTTTCGTGAACGCTTCCGAGAAGATAAAGTAAGCTGCCACAACGAAGAGAATTGGCTGCAGGACGACAATAAGGCTGGCATTTATGATGCTCGTCATTTGAGCCGCCCAAAAATACAAGCCAATACTTGCTCCAAAACAAATGCCCGCCGGAGCGCATTTAGCAAACATCTCCTTCGTCATTTTCTTTCGGAAAATACAAACTAGACCGATTAAAGAGAAGTCAATCCATGATCTCCAAAAGGCGATGGCTGTTCCATGAACCTCTGATGAAGCAACAATGACAGGAGCTATTGCAACGAACGCGTATCCTAACGTGCAGGCGATCAAGCCGTTACGAACGACCTGAGAAGGCGAGTGTCCCTCACCGCTTTGTGTTGTTCCGCCGTTCATTATCACCCACTAGCTATGGCATAGTAATCCTAGACGTAAATCGGCTTTAACGCTCTATTGGGTTCTTCTCGAAAAGTCAGTAGTAATTTGACCACCAACGATGCCGCAATTGAAAATCGTCAAGTTTTCCGTCGCTGGCTTCCGAATAGCTTCACCAGTTTGCACATCAAACTGACCATTATGCTTGGGGCATTGCACTGTAGTCCCTTTGAGGAGTCCGTCGTTGAGGAAAGCATTACCGTGGGTACAGACACCTGAAGTTAAAAATACTTCACTCTCAGAGGTTCTACAGAGTAAATGAAAATTACCCTCATGTTCTACCCTACGCATTGTTCCAACGTCAATGTCGCATAAACTTCCTAAATCAAATGAAGTGGAGTCGTTGACTTGGATTGGGCAGATTGCATCGCCGAACACGCTCTGCGCAACCACAGGTACGCTCCTGCTCGTAATTTCTGCTTGCGGGTCACTCTTTTGTTTACGTAAAATTGTGAAGATTTCATTGTAAGCGTTTAAGCATGAAGGCGACGGCTCTGGAAGGTATGGCCGCAACTCGACATGCAAGGCGGGTAAAGAGTAGTACGGAACGTCTGGGAATAAATGATGTTCAAGATGGTAATTCATATTCGAATACAGAAATCGAAAAATTGGATTCATGTAAACAGTGCGCGTGTTGAGCCGGTGATCAAGAACGTCTTCTTGGAGTCCAGCATGTTGAGTTACGCCGAAAAAAACAAATAGCCAGGCTCCATAAATTGTTGGTAAACCAACTATAAGGATAGGTAGAGGATGCCATGTCCAGATGGCAGTAGCTGCTGAGATGGCCAAAATTAGCGTAAATGCCCTTGCTTCCCATATCACTTTCCTGTGTTCTTTCTCTGGTACGTAATCTTTTACTTCCGTATCAATTTTTCCCGCAGCGTGTATACAGATTCTTTGAAAAAGCTTGAGACCATTTACAAGGTGTGAGAATAATAAGGGGAATTCTTTGAGTTCGGTCGGTCGAGGAAAGGCTATTTCTGGGTCGCGACCAACGATAATTGTGTCGGAATGGTGACGGTAGTGAGACCATTTCCATACAGTGGGTTCTCGCCATAAAAGAAAGGAAGCCAAGTAGTAAATTCCGGTGTTCAATCCAGAATTTTTGAAAGCGGTGCCGTGCCCGCACTCATGCCATCGTGAGTCGGCGGCACCTCCATACAGTGCTCCGTAGAGAATCATGAGTGGTAGTGACCACCAACTAAACCACGTAGTAATCAGCAGAAAACCCGACGCCACCAAAAGGCATATCCAAATGGTGGTATCTCGAATTGGTCGAAGGTTGGATCGTTGGCTCAGTGTTATGAGTTTCTCTTTTGGTATCGGGGGTTGCCACCATTGAGCGCTAGTGAGACCTAATTGAACCGCTTTTGCATTTTCGGGTCCATCTAATCTGTAATTTCTCACTGTTATTGGCTTAGTCAACTCTTTTAACCTTTTTACTCAAGAAATCAAGCATTACAGTGTTGAGTTGTTTGGCAGCAATTTCTGTAATCCAATGGTTAACACCTTCGAAAACCTCGTATCGGTATTCCCCTGAAACGAAACTAGAAGTAAGTTCTGCACCCTGTCGGCCAAGGGCCGTATCCTCTGTACTCCAGATATACATTGTTGGAGTTTCAATGTCAGGAGTGTGAGATCTCCTGTTCGTAGCTTGGTCAAGGGGAGGGGAGAAGTTGTTGGCACGGTACCAATTCAAAGCGGCATCTAGTGCCTCTGGTTTACCAAGGACCTGAAGATAGGGTTCCATTTCCTCTGTTGAGAGTCCAGCAGATTGGTAGATACTCTTCAAAAGCGATGCACTGTCAGCCAGGAAAGTACTTGTTGATTCGGCCTGCTGGAAAAATTCAACGTATGAACTCATTTCTGCTTGTATGCCGTTCGGATCAGCTAGCGCTATTGCAAATGCCTCTGGATGAGGAACAGAAATGGGGATAAGTGTGTGAAGCCGATCTGGGTATTTCCCAGCGAACTCCCAAGCAATGAATGCGCCCCAATCATGTCCTGCAAGATGAAAGCTTTCCCAATGTAATGCATCAGCAATTTGTCGGACATCTTCTACCAACTTTTCTGATGTGTAAGATTCAATTCCTGTAGGTCGAGCACCACTTGAGTATCCGCGTTGATTAGGGGCAATCACAGAGAAACCGGCTTCTGCTAGCGCAACGATCTGCTCTCGCCATTGGTAATTAGTATTGGGGAACCCATGCAAAAGCATGATTGGTTCTCCGGAAGACGGTCCGGCAATAAGCGCGTCAAAAGAAAAGTCGCCAATGTCAATGACTATCGCCCTAATGCCTTTCCCCTCAAGCTGGTGCGAAAGGGTGCTTTGTTCGTTCAGCTCCTGAATCGATTCAATTTTTGTATGATCCATATCATCATCTTTACCATGATTCTCTTTCAACACGGAATTATCTTTCTTTTTGAAGTCTTCGGATACCTCAATCGGAGTAGATGGGTTGTTTGGTCTAACATTTGACGGTGCATCCGAAGTGTTAGTGGAACACGACGACAATAGCCCCATCAGAATGGCGAAAAGGAAAGCAACATGGATTTCCGCCCATTTCGCTTCAGCTATTTTCATATAAAGTTACGGATTTTTTGTGAAAAATTCGTTAATTAGCGGAATGTAATGTTCAAGTGGATTTGAGTCATATGATGAATCGAAAGCTGGTGCATCGTATAGTCTGCAGAATTCTTCACAATGATCATAGAACTCATGTCCTTCAAACGCATCTCTCGCATTACGGTTTCCCCCAAGATGATGCCAAAAGTAATAGCCTTGGAAAACGTCATGATGGGCTACCATCCAGTGATTTTCTTCCGAAACAAAAGGTTTAAGAACCGCAGCAGCGAGATCTGGATGGTTATGGGGTGTAAGTACGTCGCCAATATCATGGATGAGGGCACACATAACGTACTCGTCATCGCGTCCATCTCTTTCAGCTCTAGTCGCTGTTTGTAAACTGTGCTCAAGGCGATCAACTGGAAAGCCTCCAAAGTCATCCCTAAGAAGTTCAAGCTGTTGTGTTACTCGGCCCGGTAACGCACTAATCAGTGGCTCTCTCTGGGAGACAATCAGTTCCCAATCTTCTCGCGTTGATTCTGCGAAAGATTTAAAGTTTGCTCGCTTTACTGTGTCTTCTGTAGTTTCCATCTAATAACCTTCCCCTAGATTAAATCAAGCTTTCTTTGGATCTGGCACTCCTGGCCTTGTTCCCTCATGATGTTCAACAAATTCTATTAAATACCCATCGAAATCTTTCACGAAGGCGACAGTGACAGGCCATCTTTCAAGCTTCTCAGGTTTCATTACCGACTCGCATCCAGCATTTATAGCGCGATCGTACACCCTTTGACAGTCTGATGTGTTGACATATATTTTCCACATCGCAGTCCCCATGTCAATTGGGGCATCATTCTCTAGGTGTTGCGCTAATTGGATACGTGACCCGCCCTGTTCTGCCTGCAAAACCGCTTCAAGAACGCCTGGTATTTCAGTTCTGTGTTGAAGAGGCAACTCGCAAACTCCCTCCCAGAACTCAAGAGCTTTATCGATATCTCTTACGTTAATGCAGTACTGTCCTAAGATCTGTGTCATATTGCCTCCGAGTTTTGTATAAATTCTTTCACAACAAACACAATTGCACTAGTTTTTCACAAACAACTAATACGTATCTGCTCTAAGGGGAGAGAAATGGGTAACAGGTATAAAGTGATTCAATGGGCGACAGGAATAACTGGGCAAGCCTCACTTCGAGCTGTCATAAGGAATCCCAATCTTGAACTAGTTGCGGTCAAAGTGTATTCGCCTGACAAGGACGGTAAGGATGCTGGCCAAATTGTTGATCTTGACTCAACTGAAATCACCTGCACTGTTGACCCAGTTCAAATATTAAGCACTGACGCCGATTGCGTGATTTATTCGCCGATGCCATGGGATGTGGAAGAGATCTGTGCCATCTTAATGTCGGGTAAGCACGTAATAACCCCATGTCCATATTGGTTTCCGTTCGTGCAAGATAGCGAATCTGCATCATTGATCCAAGAGGCATGCCAGCAAGGAGGCGTAAATTTTCATGCTTCGGGAATCAATCCTGGAGGTATCGCTGAAAAATTACCGATGACACTAAGTGGTTTATGCAACAGATTAGACAGGATCACGATGACAGAATACGGCGATTGCAGAGATTATGGTTCTGAGGGAGTGATACGAGATTTAATGAACCTTGGTCGAACACCTGAGGAAGCAGACAACAATCCAGTCAAAGATATGCTCACAAACTTTTGGAATGAGCCCATAGATATGATTGCTGAGGGGCTAAAAAGTGAAATAATCGAATACTCGGCAGAGCATAATTATGTTCTTGCCAGCGAAGATATTGAGACCGCTTCCGGAATGATCAGGAAAGGAACCATAGGTCTTAATAATTATCGGCACATAGGGGTGACAAAGGAAGGGACGGAAATCATCCAAGAGCAAATCTGGTTTATGGATGATCTCAGTCAGAATCGATTGGAGAGGAAAATGGATATTCCTCAAGATTCGGGTTGGAGAATACGTCTGGAGGGTGATGTCAATCTAGTTGTCGACGTAAAGCTTGATGCACCTACGCAACCAGAACGTACAGCGATGGGGATCAGCTTGACTGGTTTTCATTGTGCAAATTCGGTGTCAGTAGTGTGCGAAGCTACACCACCAGGGATAAAAACTTTTCTCGATCTTCCGATAGTGACCTCGGACCAAGGTAGCTTCACAATATTTACTTAGTCAACAACGCCACTATTTCTCGGGTCATCCTTATCTGATGCCGCCAATGGAGCTCGCTCCCACAGGGCCTCACTGTCAAAACTTAATCTCCAATCGGGTATAAACTCGATGACAACTCTGTCTGGGGAGTCAAGGTGTTGAATGTAAGCATCTACGCCTTCTTGTGTTGATCGGCGATCACTCGCAAAGGCGGGGTAAAACCAGTCAAGCGTCTCTCTGTCTTTGTGGATTATGCAGTCGCCCTTGTAAGTGATTGTTTTTCCAGTACCTAGTCTGGTGCCGGAACTCGTAATGCAAACAGATGCTCGAGGAAATCTCTTTATTGCGGAGACTCTAGCTCTTGACTCAGCGCATGTCATCCATATTTTGCCACCGTGATTGAAATAGGAGACTATAACTCCAACAGCTTCTCCCTTCTTATTCGTCCAGCTGAAGACGCACTCACGTTGGGCGTCTAGAAGTTCCTGTTCTCTTTCGGGTGTCAAAGCGCAATTTTTAAGATCTTCAAAACTTTCTTCTGTATTTGTCATCAAATTCTCTCCTTGTTTAGAGAATACTTCTAAGGAATTTCCTTTCGTAATCAAGTTAAGAAAAAGACTAAAGGGAATGCGATATTTAAGATACTGGTTTACATTCTTCTCATGGGAAAAAGTTCAATTGAAAAGCGTGAAGTCCTTATCGCTTGTCAGGCGTTGGGGGCAGCAGGGCTTGGTGATGGAATAGGGGGTCATGTTTCACGAAGAGTCGTTGGCCAAGAGGCTTTCTGGATTAATGCATTCGATCGCACTTTAGGCGAAGTCACTGACAGCGATATCTTCCTAGTTGATTACGATGGAAACGTACTCAATGGAAAACGCGAGATCAGCAAAGGATTTGAATTTCATCCAGCGATTTATCAAAGACGTGAAGAAATTAATGCAATCGTGCATACACACGGATTTTGGGGTACGGCGCTCGCAGGTCTCGCTAGGCCACTGAAAATACGCCACAACCTTGCGTGCTTTTTCCATGAAGACCAAGCACTCAGCCCAGATGACTCATTCGCTTCAATAGGGGAAGCAATTGGAACAGCGAACACCATAATCATTCCATGGCATGGTTGTATAACAGTTGGATCATCGATAGGGCGAGCAACAGCGCTACATCAAACATTCGAAGAAATGGCGAAATTAGATGTCACTCTTGAACCGAGTAATGCTCCGGAAGTCCCAAAAGAATGGAGAGACAAAATCAAGAACCTCATTGATGTTGAGGCGCATTACTTAGAACAGACGTGGGACCTAATGCAACGAAAAATTAACACTAAAGAGAGTTGAGCGTCACCGTCTCCAGAGTTGATACCAAACGTTATAGTCCCTCCATCGTTGGGACCTTTTACGTGCACTCCAGTCCTTCTTCTTCCGCTTTCCTTTCCTGTCAGGCCTTGATCTGAACACATAAACATCCTACCCTTCAAGCAGAGAGATAGCCGAGACGAGAAATGCAAGAATACTATGAATAAAGCGAACTCCTCAGCAACTCAACAGCAGGACCGTATCACCAATCTTGACTATGTCAGAGGTTTTGCAACGTTGGGAATACTCGGAATGAACGCAATGATGTTCGGCCTCCCGAAACCTGCATACAATAATCTGGATTCGCAAGGAACAGACAGCGTGCTTGACTGGATCCTTGGGATTTCCGGAGAAATATTCATTGATCAAAAGACGATGGCCATCTTCTCAATGCTGTTTGGCGCAGGTATTGTTCTCTTTGCCGATAGGGCCGAGGCGAAGGGGAAGAAGCCATTCAGACTAACCTTATGGCGCAATTTCTTGTTAATAGTAATTGGGGTCTTACATACCATGACCTGGGAAGGCGATGTTCTCGTGATATATGGAGTATGCGCTCCCGTTATTTATCTTCTGCGTAAAAGGTCAAGCAAATTTCTCTACTCAATTGGCACTACACTCTTTGGTCTTACAGTGCTTAACGGGATTCTCACACAATCCCTAGTAAACGATGGAAGTGCCCCATTAGGTGACTTCTGGTACGCGTCAAATCCAATGAGCGATGAAGTCGCATTCTGGTTCCTTCTCGACGGTGTTTGCAGGGCTTTGGGGGCAATGCTCATCGGCGTTGGACTCTATCGGTCAGGATTCATATCAGGAACAAAAGAAAAATCGCATTATCAAAGAATCTTTAGACGATGTTTTGCATTCGGTTTCCCTCTTACAATCTTCGGTATTCTCATACAGGTAGCAGGCGACTACGATTCCGATGTAGCCATCATCGGACAAGTCCCAAACACGATTGCAACCATCCCAATAGCTATAGGATATGTCGCTATCATAACTCTATTGAACATGAGACCTGACAATAGATTTAAAGCAAGAATCCGGTCTGTGGGACAAATGGCTCTCACCAATTACATAACGCAAACAATTATCGGAATAACAGTCTTCGCTACACTCTTTGAGAAAAGCGAAATGAGTCGAACTGGAGTGTGGCTATTTATCGTTTGTGTTTGGGCTGTACAGATTCTCTGGTCAAAAGCGTGGTTGACCCGATTTCGGTTCGGCCCTATTGAATGGATGTGGCGATGTGCAACATATAGATCACGGCAGCCTCTCTTACGATCCACATCTAAAGATTGATATTAAAGTGAGGTGGCTTGTATGAGTGACTGGAGAGAAATTAGCAAGGAAGCAGCATTTGTATC
>CEOC01104225.1_pt1 | contig 13365 bp, 5 predicted proteins | sample 356191 | NCBI WGS metagenome assembly CEOC01 (sample SAMEA2619952, study PRJEB7988) | marine metagenome | biome: marine biome (ENVO:00000447); feature: deep chlorophyll maximum layer (ENVO:xxxxxxxx); material: "saline water (ENVO:00002010), including plankton (ENVO:xxxxxxxx)" | depth 17 m
CATAATGACACTACATTCAATACTTTAAAATCTGTAGAGATTACAATTCCTTCTGTAGCGAGAACAGCAGGAACACAATTTAGGTTAATCCAACCAGATCATAGTGGCAATGACTGGGACCATTATGGATTAAAATCAGTAACATATACGCATACGTCAACTCCAGTATTATCAACGAAAGATCTTGGTAGTATTACAGATCTCAATGCTACGATAGAAGATCGTGGACGTATATTCTATGTTACAAATGTAGAATCCTTTGGATTCGCTAAAACACTTAACGCTGCTTCTTGGAAAGCAACTAGTGCATGGGTCGGTGAAGGAAGTCTTATCTCCTTTGGTAGACAGACATCTCCTGCTGTATATGGTTACATCACTGATGGTAAGGTCCGAAGTCTTCAAGGTACTGCGGATGTTGAGTTCACTGCCGTTGATGGCGGCAGTGGATTCTTCCCACTACAAGGAAGTGCTATTATTGGAATCACCGCTGATATTATCGGCAGTGGAAGATTTACAACGCTTTCAGGTTCTGCTGAATCTGTTGCAGTCAATCCAGACGAGAGGCAAATACTATTCTCGTTTACAGGTCAACGCAGTTCTGAAAGAACAACCAATATTTACAATGGTGTTGGAACACTAAGTAATCTCGCAAGTCTTGAGGAAGACAGAGGTTTTGCTTGGTATGGTTCTGGTGTCATTACCGTACAGTCAGATGAAACTGACGAAAGGAAGACAGATAATTATAATCACACTTCTATAGTTCCATGGTCTACGAGAGACTTTGGAAACATTACTCAATGTAATGCACAGGAAATTGTTTCTGGTGATCTATCTGGTCAAGCAGCAACTGGATGCACCATTGTTGTTGAACCTAATACAACAGCGAGAGTTGTACTTGGTCAAACATATCAAACTGCTCAAGACGTTAATTATCCATCAACGTTTATTGATTGGGGAACTATCACATTCCCAGCAGCAATGTCTCAGGATTGGGGCAATATCCTTGATCGTGAGTTGCGTCCACAAGGACTCATCAGATTTGATGAAGAGAATGGTGCTGCATCTATATTCCAACCCAATTGGGTTGGTCGTGGTGGATTGCGTCTCAGAGGCAAAGCAACACTACCTGTATTTGCTAACGAAAAAGGTACTGGTATTCTCCACGAAATTCGTGGTGTTGCAATTACAAACTTCAGTCTACTGCAACCTGGCGACGGTCTATTCAAGTTTGTTAGTGATGCATCTTCTAGCACTGGAGTTGAAGCATTTGGTTCTGGATCCTTCAAGAAATTTGGTGGTGCAGCAGAGTCTTCTTCCTTCAATCCACTTGAAGAACAGATTCTATTCTCCTTTGGTGGAGCATATAGTAACCTCAAGTTTACCCACGGTACTTGGATCGGATCTGGAAGAATTAATAATATTGCATCTCTGGAAGCAGAGAAAGGAACATTTGATTATGTTGGTTCTGGTGAAATTAATATTATTTCCAGAAAACCAGTATGGCCTGAAGATTCCGATGAGAAACATACAGAAGCTTACAACTTCAGTGCATTCGTCCCATCAATTGATCTTGACTACGGTCTAATTGTTGATATTACAAATGTTGTTGTTACTGAACTAACAACACAAACAATATCTACAGATACAACAGCACCAACTGGTGTTATAAGAGTTGGTCTAAACGAAACTGTAACCTTAAGTGCAGTATACAATGTTCCTAACACAACATCTGTACCAACAATTACAGATGATTATGGTTTAGTATCTGAAGTTCATGATCCAACAACTGATTATGGTTGGATACTTGGAACTCATGCTCATGGTATTCCATTCGGCACAGTTGCCGATATTACTGGTTCTTCTGAAAATCCAAGAACTCGTACATACATTGCCGATGGCGATGGACTATTCAAGATTACAGGTAAGGCAAGACTTCCTCTATTCGCCAGTGTATTTGGTGGAGGTCTATTCAAACCTCAAGGTGCATCTATCACCAACTTTAGTCTACTTGCTATTGGTGATGGACATATCAATGGAATGTCTGGCGAAGGTGCAGAAAGCACTGTTACTGAATACTATGGTGATGGTGCATTCAGAAAACTCAGTGGTGCAGCAGAGTCTGCTTCCTTCAATCCATTGGAGAGGCAGATGCTCTTCTCCTTCAATGGTGCAGTACAAAATCTTGCTTTCGCTCACGGAACATTTGGTGGCGATGGTGTACTGTTTACATTTGAAGGTGGTGGAGAGAGAACATCATTTGATTATGTTGGTTCTGGTTCTATCCTTACATTCAACAAACTTGAGGAAGCAAGAACTTACTTCTACAACTGTAGTTCTATTGTTCCATTCTTGGATATTGACTACGGTCTCATTGTTGATCAAGCAAATGCTGCTGTTACAGATCTCACAACACAGACTATTTCTTCCGATGAAATTGCTGCAACTGGATCTGTCAGAATTGGTCTCAATGAGGTAGTAACTCTTGGTGCAGTATACACTGTTCCTAATCAAGTTACAACTCCAACCACATTCATTGATTACAATATTGTCAATGAAACTGAAGATGAACTTCTTGATCATGGACACATTCTTGACAGTGTTCAGGTTGGAATGCCTGGCTGCATCTATGGAACTGTTGAAGTTCGTGGTGTTGCTGATATTGCATTCACCCCCAATAATATTTCTAGGGGTGAATTGCAACTTAGAGGTGAAGCAAGAATCTTCAGCATTCTTAGAAATATTGGAGAAGGTACTCTATTTGCAATTTCTGGTGCATCCAGTTCTTCTGGTGTTGCTTACGAATCAACAGGTCTGTTCCAGACACTTGGATTTGCAGAGGTTGCTCTTGTCAGAGAATATGCTGGATCTGGTGCATTCAGAAAACTCAGTGGTGCAGCGGAGTCTATCACCTTCAATCCACTGGAGAAGCAAATGCTCTTCTCCTTTACTGGTACTGCTGGAATTCCATCCATCACACTCAGTCATACTGGAGATGGCAATCTATTCACGTTTGATGGAACTACTGATAGCACCACATTCGCACATTATGGTTCTGGTGTTATCAGTCTCAGGTCCAAGAAACCAAGACCTGATGTTGACTCTGAAGAGAAGCATACCGAAGTATACGATCTTAACATTGATTGTATTCAACCAGAGTATGATTATGGTTCACTTATTGACGCAGCACTTTCACAGTGTACGCCTACAAGTGGTCTAATAAATGCAACAATAACTGCACCTACTGGTTGTATTGTTGTAGATGGTACACTTGGAATATATCCAAACGTAACTTATACAGTACCAGTTGCAGTTAACTCTCCAACTACTCTGTTTGATTACGGTACTGTTCCTGATCCAGAAGATGGAACGGATGATTATGGTTGGATTCTTGATCCAACTGGTAAGCATTGTCCATTCGGACAAATTCATCATATCAGAGGTACTTCTGGTCCTGGTGTTAGAACCTTCCGTGAAGTATTCACTGGTGAAAGTGAGCATAAGGTATACGGCATCAATATTTCTGGTGATGCTGAAATTGTCGTACCACCTCAGTGGTATGGTTACGGTGTACTTGATGTCACATCACGTCCAATCTCCACCACTGGATTCAGTCTACGCACATTTGGTGGTGGTAATCTATTTGGTATTGGTGGTGGTGCAGAATCTGTCACCTTCGTTCCATCTGGTGGTCAGGTTCTATTCAAGTTTGTTCCTGGTCCGTTTGATAGATGGACAACATACGATTGGCAACCTTCTTGGCAAGGTAGAGGTGCAATTACGCTTCCTGATGGTGAAGCAGTTACACGTTATGTACCTCATGTTATTGGTACTGGTAACATTCCAGTATTCAGTGGTGCTGCTGAATCTCTCACTGTTAATCCAGAAGAAAGGCAACTTCTATTCTCATTCACAGGAGAAGGTCAAGAAGCATTTGTTGCGAACCCACCAGAAAGAACTGTACATATCAGTTTCAACAATCGTGGATTCACCACTGGTATATTCTTCATTCCACATTATCCAGGCGATGGTCTCATCTCTGTTTCTGGAGATGCCAATATTCATTATGTACCTCATGTTGTTGGTACTGGATCCATTCCAGTATTCAATGGTGCAGCAGAATCTTCTACCTTCAATCCAGAAGAAAGACAGATGCTATTCTCCTTTATCGGGGAACGTCTGTCAGAGAAGAAATCTGTTGCAGAGATTGGATTTGGAGATATTCTCTTCAGTGGTACATCTGGAGATCCATTACTTACATTTGCGGAACAACCATTTGGTACAGTTCCTGTATCTGGAGAGGCACATATTGTTGCATCTCTACTCCATGTTGGTTCTGGTACATTCAGAAAACTTGGTGGTGCAGCGGAATCTGCAACATTCAACCCACAAGAAAGAGATCTTCTATTCTCCTTTACTGGAGAAAGAATTGCAGAATCTACAAGCTTCAGCGAAGTTGCTTCTGGAACTCTGTTTGGATTCAGTGGAGCATCAGAGACATTTGCGTTTGCTTACGAAACTCAAGGTCTATTCAGAGTTGCAGACGAAGCTCTGGTTGTTGCATCTCTACTCCATGTCGGTTCTGGTACTATCAGAAAGTTTGCTGGAGCAGCAGAATCTCTTACCGTCAATCCAGACGAAAGACAAATTCTATTCTCTTTCACTGGAGAAGGATCACAGTCTCTCACTGTCGCTGAGACCAAACAGGTTGAAATTGATATTACTGGTAAGGCAGATCCAGTTCTTAGAACTCAAGCATTCCATGGTTCTGGAACCTTTACTGTCACTGGTGAAGTTGGTGTTAAATATGTACCCAACAACGTTGGATTTGGTAATATCTTTGCTATCAATGGTGCAGCAGAGTCTATCACTTTCAATCCAGACGAGAAGCAAATGCTCTTCTCGTTCCTTGGAGAAGTTACAGACAGCATTACTGTCAGAGAAATCAGCAAAGGTGGAACTCTCACATTCGCTGGTACATCTGGAGATCCATTACTCTCATTTGCAGAGAGTGGATTCGGTCAGACAAAACTCCGTGGAAAGGTTCGCTTTACTACACATCGCAGTATCTTTGGTACTGGTTTCTTCAGGAAGTTTGGTGGATCTGCGGAAGCAGTTGCATTCAACCCAGTGGAAAGGGATGCACTGTTCAGATTCGTTGGAGATGCTACCCACAAAATTACCAGTGTTTACATTGGTTCTGGTTCTCTCAGAAAACTCAGTGGTGCAGCAGAGGCAGTTGCCTTCAATCCAGACGAAAGACAAATGCTCTTCTCCTTCGCTGGAGATGGTGCAGATTCCAGAACAGCGAGAGAAGTCAGTCAGGGTGGAACTCTCAAAACATCTGGAACAGCAAAAGTTCTTGTCAGTTTTGCACACGCTGGCGAAGGTACAATTCCTCTCAGTGGCGATGCTCGCACTACAAGAGCAAGAGACTTTGTTGGATTTGGATCTATTCCAGTATTCAGAGGTGCAGCAGAATCTCTCACCTTCAACCCAACAGAAAGAGAAATTCTCTTCTCCTTCAATGGAGAGCGTATATCAGAGAAGACTACCGCAAGAGAACTCAGTCAAGGTGGCACTCTTCTTGTTGGCAGTGAACTTGAAGCAATACGACTTACATTCAGTGAGCAACCTCATATTGAGATTGCAGTTAATGGTGACAGTGTTGACCTACGTGCCTTTGCATATCAAGGATCTGGAAGAATTTCCAATGTTAATAATGTTGAGGATGCATTTGTACGTGCTCCATGGCAGGCTAGCGGCACAGTCAAGGTTACAGGTGATGCACTCATTCAAGTACAACTCTTCCAGCCAGAGTTCGTACAAGTTTGGATTATCTAAAATATAAATATTACTTGAGAAGAAAGTGTACGTAAATAATGACCACTCAGGTACAATTTAGAAAAGGTACAACTTCAGAACACGCCATTTTCACTGGTGCTAATGCAGAGATAACAGTTGATACTGAAAAGAAAACAGCTGTTGTACATGATGGAAGTGATGTTGGTGGTTTTGAATTACAACGTGCTCGCTGGGAAGTAGTTGACACATCAGGAAATTTATCCTGTGGTGTTAAGTATCTTCTTGACACAAGCAGTGGTGCTTTAACATTGCAAATGCCATATGAATCAAATGGGGTAGTACCTCATGTAGGTGATATGCTTGAAATGACTGACTTTAAAGCAACATGGGCTATAAATAATGTTACTTTAACGACAACTGGTAACAGTCAGTTATTCTTAAACAAATTTGGAAACACTGATTCAACCTTTGTATTAGATGTCGCTGGACTTTATGTTCAGTTTGTTTGGGACGGAACTTACTGGAGGATCTTAGCATGAGTTTATATCTCAGTGCAAGCACCGCAACACAAGAACAAAATGTTGCAAATTCAAATGATTTTACCGTACATGCTCTGAGAAGAGACAAGGACGGTATGCTTCATTACACAAAGGCAAGATCTACAGAAGATGAAGTCTTTGATTTTCACCGTACAGACGGCGAAGAATATACAGATTTTCTTCAAGGAACTGAATATGTCCTTGCAGACACAGGCGATAAGAAGTATTCAAACGATCCTGATGATAAATACCAACAGTTCAGGTTTGATTTCAGACGCTTGACATATTTCATTGATAGTGATGGTTACTTAGTCGCAAGACTAAATAAAGATTATGATCATAACGCAAACGGCCCTAAGTAGGAATTATAACAAATGGCAGATTTTAGACTCGGTAGACTAAAGTTTAAGTGGAGAGGAGCATGGGCTGCCTCCACTGCTTTCGTCATTGACGATATCGTCAAGTATGGTGGCAACACATATGTGTGTACAACCAACCACACTTCATCAGGCACAACCTCTTTTTACTCAAGTGACTTGGGTAATTGGGATCTTCATGTTGAAGGTATTGAAAATAGAGGTGAGTGGTCCAATGGATCTTGGTATAGACTTAATGATGTAGTTAAGTACGGTAATACTCAGTACAGAACTACTACTGCTCATACTTCTACTGCCAATTTTGATTCCACCAAGTTTGAAGTATACCTAGAGGGTCTTAATTTTGAAGATTCTTGGGTATCTGGTACTGAGTATCAAAAGGGTGACGTTGTAACCTTCAGAGGTTATAGCTACGTTGCTAAAACAATTCATACCAGTGCAACCTCACCTAATTCTGATTCAACCAATTGGGAAGTATTAACAACTGGTTTTGAAGCACGTGGTGAATATGACGCTTCTACAGCATATGCTTTAGGTGATGTTGTACGTTATGGTGGTAATTCCTACGTAAACAAATTATCTTCTACTGGTGTTGCTCCTACATCCACTGCTAACTGGACTCTAATTACTGAGGGTCTTAACTGGTTGGGTGCATGGGATTCTGCAACAGTTTACCAGAAGGGTGATGTTGTTAACAGAAACTCAAACTCTTATGTTTGTATCACTGATAACACTACTGGTGCTGGTAATGCTCCTGAATTAGATCCTAGCGGAAACTATTGGAACTACCTAGCACAGGGTGGTAACGCTGCTCAGGTTCTACAAGAGACTGGAGACCTTCTCTATCAGGCAGCAAGTGGTGTTAATAGAATTGCACTACCAACTGGGTCTACAGGCACCGCAGCGGAGCAAGCACAGGCATCTGGTCAAGTTCTAACAGTTGGTGGTTCTCCACTACTCCCAAGATGGGAAAAGAACAACACAACAGGTTCTGTATTCTACGTAACTAAGGAAGGTTCTGATACTAATAACGGTCTAAGCATCTCTAGAGGTTTTGCTTCACTAAGATATGCTTGTGATTATATCAGTGCTTTAACAGGTGCTGATGCTCCTTCTGCAACCAACCCAATCACAATTTTTGTTAAGGCAGGTACTTACGAAGAAGTTAACCCAATCGTTGTTCCTGAATTCGTTTCAATTATTGGTGACAACCTAAGAACTTCTGTTGTCAAACCTGCATCTGGCGATTCCAACATGCAGTCTTTGACGTTGAGTTCAGCACTCACTCATATTCAATATGGTGAGATCATCTCCAACGCTGCTGGAACCAAAACTGCCATGGTTCTAGATACAGATTATGGTTCTGCTGTCCATCTACTAAACTTAACTGGTGGTGTATGGAATTCTGGTGACAAGTATCTAGATATTGTTTCTAACAAAAATGCAGATGCTCGTAATCTAATCTTCAAAAACGCTAAGTTTATTGCATGGGAAGCATATCATCGCCATGCAGCAAATGATGGTGCTGTAAATGGAACAGAAGCAGACGTTAAGAACACACTCCAATCTTACATTGAAGCAATTGCTTTCAATATCAGAGCAGGTGGTAACAATAAAGTCTATGATTATGCTGCTGCTTATGTTGGTGGTACTGCAATCACAGGTAACTCTGGTCAAGATACTACACTAAACGGTTATATTGAGACTGTTGCCGATCAATGTCTACGTGGTGTTACTGTTAGTACTTCCGCTGGAAATACTGAAACACAGTATGTGGATAATACGATCACAAATGACTCTAATGATCCTGCTTGTCCTACAGTTACTGCTGCACTATCAACACTCGCTGCTATTCTAGGCAATGCTATTACTAGCAACAGCATGAGTGGTTCTACATCTACAGATACTTCTATCCAAGTTTCTTCAGTAGATACTCGTAGCAATGCTGAGTCTACAATGTGCTTACTTGGTTCTCATACTACCATTAAGGAAATGGTATTTGAGGGCATGAGTGGATTCGTTCCTTCTACAAGTGACGATAAGGATATGGACACCGCTACAGTTAAGGGTGTCTTCTTCCGACTCAATCCTAACTCTGCAATCACCAAATCTCCTTACATTCAAAACTGTACTCTATTCTCTGGAGCAGCAGTTGGTATTCTACTTGATGGTGGTGTACACGCACATTATGATAATTCTTCAACACCATCTAACAAGTCAATGGTGTTTGACTCCTTCACTCAAGTTATTGACGGTGGTGTTGGTTTCTATGTAACAAGAGGTGCTGCAACTGAGATTGTATCATCCTTCACATACTACGCACACATCTCTTACACTGCTACACGTGGTGGTAGAATTCGTGCTGTTACTGGTAACTCATCTTACGGTAAGTATGGTGCGATTGCTAGAGGATTTAAATCTGATGAAGTTACCATTGATGGTAAAGTCAAGGGTAAGCGTCTCACAATTGATGTTTCAACTCCTCTAGGTGCAACATTCACTGTTGGTGAAAGAATTACAGGTGGAACTTCAGGTGCTATTGGTGAACTGATTAATGATCAGTCTACTTCTGGATTCTTGTATTACTTCCCCATTAAAGGAACCTTCCAACAGGGTGAAACAATTACAGGTGGGACTTCCAATCTTACAGCAACTCTTGTAAACAACACAGATGCTGTTACTGGACAGAAAGGATTTATTCTTACTGTTGTAGATCTACAGAATGCTCCCGATGCTGGTGGTTCAGTTGAACTTCAAGACAATGGTGTTAACGATGACAGTGGTTCATATGTTATCTCCAATGCTAGTTACATCGCTCCCGATGGAAGAGGTTCATTGACTGTAAATCGTGGTCAGTTTGGTACAACTGCTGCTGATCATGATGGTACAACCTCTATTGCTCTATTCCCAGACTCAGGAAGTTCTGCTACTTTGTCTGCTGATGTTCTAGTTGGTGCTTCATCTCCTGTAACCATGCAGGTTTCTAGCGTGACTGGCATGACCATTAATGGTTTCATTGCTATCGGTAACGAGTTGTTTAAGGTGGTATCATTCCCATCAGCAACATCCGTACAAGCATCACGTGCTGAAGAAGGTACTTCTGCTGAAGGTCACTCAACTAATGATGCTATTACCATCCTAAATGCAAAGATTGCATCTCAAGATGAACTAATTGAGGATGTTGTTGCTGCTGATGTTTCAATTCGTGTGAAGCAAGCAAGTGTTGGTCTTGATGCTGGTGACTATATTCTAATCGGTAGTGAGTTCATGAAACTCGCTGCTGTTGCTCCTGATACCAAAGGTATTACAACACTACAGTTTGCTGATGAGAAAGTTATTGAGGCAGGTGATGGACAGGACTTCAAGATCCGTTTCCAGTATTCACAAGTACGTCTAACTGCTCACGACTTCCTAGATGTTGGTACAGGCAGTAAAGCAAATACTAACTGGCCTGGTCTACCTAACTCACCTAACGTTCCTTCATACGAAATTGATGAAGATCGTCCAGGTCGTGTTTACTACGTATCTACTGACCAAGATGGTAACTTCTCTGTTGGTAAGTACTTCAGAGTTGAACAGGCAACTGGTAAGGCAACACTAGACGCTTCTGCGTTTGACCTATCTGGTCTATCAAGTTTGAGACTTGGTTCTATCGGTGCTCAGTTGGGTGCTGCTATTAACGAGTTCTCGACTGATGGCACATTGTCTCAGAATAGCGACAATAAAGTTGCTACACAGAAGGCAGTTAAAACTTATGTTGACAACCTATCTTCTGTTGATGGTAACTTCCTCGTTGGTGGAAACCTCACAGTTAAGGGTACAACAACATCAATTAACTCTGTTACTTTAACATCCAAGGATCGTAATATTGAATTGGGTAAAGTTGCTGTTGCTACCTTCACTGGTGATATCACTGAAGGTTCAGCAGACATCACCAATTGTAGCGATATGGATAATATCGCACCTGGCGTAGCAATTACGCTAGATGCTGGTGGTGGTACAGTTACACTCGCTTCTGGCGGTGTTGTAACTGCTGTTTCTGGAACAACTGTAACACTTGACCAAGTGTTCGGTGGATCTGGATCTGCTACAGGTGCTACCTTCTCAACAGGTGGTGCTACAGATACAACAGCCGATACAGGTGGTATCACCATCAAAGGATCTACCGACAAGACAATCCAATGGTTGTCTTCTAATGGTAAGTTCAACTTTAGTAATGGTATTGAACTTGCTTCTGGTTTAGGAGTGACTATCAATGCAACTGATGTCTTAACAGAAACTAGTATTTTTGGTAAGACAATTGCAACAACCTTAGGTACGGACGACACAACAATTCCAACCTCAGGTGCTGTTGATGCAGCGGTGAAAGGTGTGTCTGCGACTGCATATTATATCTCAGCGGTCTAAGTATTTTATAAATAAATTAACAACACTAAACTGGTAAATTTTTTAAATTAAACGGAGTAACCTAACATGGCTTCTGGAGTATACGGAAAAGTAGATGTCTCAAGTGCAAGCACTTGGACTGAAGTTGTATCTGCCGCAGCAGGTACAAGGGTAGCGACCCTAAATATCGCCAACCGCCAGGGTAGTGCAACCACTGTTAGGGTTGCTCTACGTGACGCAACAGGTAACATTACCGATGCTGATTGCATTGAGTATGACGTTAGTCTTCCTGCAAATGGCGTTCTAGAGAGAACAGGCATCGTTTTAGACGCCAACAACGGATTGCATGTCTATGCATCAGCAGCAGTCACAGCTGTTGCTTATGGCATTGATGGCTGAATCTGAAAAACATTAACCAAGGAATAGGAATAAAAAAATGGGAAGAAGAATTACAATCCAAGAAAGTGGTGGTGGCGGCGGCACAGGCAACGCACATAAGGAAGATCCGTTTGATCAACCTTGTTTTAGTGCCTATAACGGTAGCTATAACTACTCAACTGGTTGGTTCACATGGGACCACAACCTAAACGTTCATAACTGGATCATTGGTGATAACAATGGTTACTCCCAGTATCGTTCTGATAACTCATCTCAGAACACTGAATTCATTAACGAACAAGGTTCTGACAACTGGTTCAACACTTGGAATGAACCAAGCAGTTCTACTGATCGTGTGAACCTAATTTGTTATGCTGGGTATCTAGGTCACCAAAATTTCCTTAACGGTTCCTGCCGAGGCAGTGCCACTCCTTGGTTCGTTCATACAAATGGTTCTAGTTATCGTTCATACGGTTTCAGAGACGTTTGTACTCTTCCTGGTGAAACTAGTCAAGACTACGCTGTGTTCGTTAACTGGGGCGGGGCGATGCGTATGTGTCAAAGATCCTCTAGTGAATACTGGATGGGTTATAACTATGGTAAACTTCCTTACGTTGATGTTCCAGATGGTTGGTCCAACCAAATGTATGGTGGTGGTTCCTACAACAGAAAGACCAAGAAAATGGTCTTCATGGAAACCAACGACAGTTACACATATCAACCATGGTTGTGGGAGAATGTCCCCAACCTAAGAGCTGTTGCCAACAACGGTGGTAACTTTGAATATGATCACGCTGAGCGGTATAGTGGTTACAGCACCAGCAGTCTTCAGGCTTACTTCAACCAGACTTCTAACAGAAAGACTGGAGGTTATGCCAATAGTGGTTACTATGACTACGCAAGTGGCAAACCAACTAACCAGACTACAGAAGACCAAAGACGTTGTATTACTGTTCTCTGTGATAACGATAGAATCGTTATGTTCCAAATGATTCCTAGCTACGGTGCTTGGGCATGTAGATGGAATTCTCCAACTGTAGATGGTAATGGTAATTCTGGTAACCTTTACACTTGGAACGGTACTACATCTTATGGTATTGACCAAGGTGAAAGATATGGTGCTAGATGGACAATGACCAGTGATGGTAGATACATCGCAATGTACTGCCCTTACTACTATTATGGTTCTGGTATCTTTATTGCTGTTACCAGAGTATCTGATGGTAAGACATTACGTAGTTCTTGGTCAACTTCAAGTGAATCTGTAATTCCTGTACCATTTGGTAAGTCTAACTTCCTGATGGTATCCAGTAGAAACACTGACGGTGGTCAAGGTATTAGATTTACTCAGTTCAACTGTGACTACAGATTTGGTGTTGGTAACGACGTTAGTGATCCAGATATGATTGGAGCAATTGACGCTTCTAGTTATCAGTTTGATAGTACTTATTACACTACATCCTATCCAGGTATTATTCCAGCAATCTATAATACTTCTCTGTTTAATACAGAACTTGATACTGATTATACAAACGCAGGATAATCACAATCCATGGGTCACTCTAGATCTAGGGTGACCCAAACTAATAAATATATTTACAGGAAAGGTAATTAATTCAAATGGCGTACTTAATTTACGATACAATCTCTGGGGAAACTGTTACACAGTTTGATTACGACCCCACTGATGGTGGTGCTAAACCACTAATGGATGGATTCCTTATGTTTGAAGGAGAAATTGATAGCAGCAAAAATCTCCAGATGGCATATCGTCCAAATGCAGAAGGTACTGCTTTAGTAAATCCTTTTGAAGGAATGTCAATTGAAGACCAAACTAAAGAACATGCCAAAGAAATTTTGGTTAGAACTGCTAAAGATATGAA
>CEOC01165327.1_pt1 | contig 13365 bp, 5 predicted proteins | sample 356191 | NCBI WGS metagenome assembly CEOC01 (sample SAMEA2619952, study PRJEB7988) | marine metagenome | biome: marine biome (ENVO:00000447); feature: deep chlorophyll maximum layer (ENVO:xxxxxxxx); material: "saline water (ENVO:00002010), including plankton (ENVO:xxxxxxxx)" | depth 17 m
TTCCAACCTTATGTCGTGGGTTCGACTCCCGCTATCCGCACCTCCAAACCGAATCGGAGAAGGCCTTGAAAGGTTCATCCGTCGGGCAACCATGAAAGGCTCGCCGTCGAAGCCACCCTGCAACACATAGGTGATGATGCATGGATTTCTTGTTACTTTGCTTGCTCACGCTTTGGCTCTACCTTCCCGGCTTTCTGGCCAACACTTTTGCGATGATGTGGGGTAAATGGCTCCCCAAAACAGGCTACGGACCATGGCCCATTGACGGTGGACGCGTCTTGGCCGACGGCAATCGAATGTTGGGGGACGGTAAGACGTGGAACGGTTTGATTGGAGGTTCGCTCACGTCCGGTTTCCTCTGCATGATCTTGGCCTCGTTGGTGAGCATGGGTGATATGGCTACGGCCTTTGACGATGGAGCCACTGTTTTCGCCCATCCCCTCATCGGTTCAGAAGGAGCATGGTTTTCCGTTGGTGGCGCCAACGGCACCGCCTTCATCTTAGGGTCCTTCCTTGGACTTGCATGCCTCGTCGGAGACAGCACCGGCTCGTTCGTGAAGCGACGTCGGGGGCTCAAGCGAGAAGGCGAAATCTCATCCAAGGCTCCGCTTTTGGACACTCTGCCGTTTGCCATCATGGTGTTTTTGTGGGGTCAACTCTTCCTCGGCTCTTCCATCCTCGCGGCTGAGGAATTACGACTTCCCATGCTCGCATTGGTGCTTATCACGCCGGTTCTGCACCGTTCCTTCAACCTCATCGGATACAAAATCGGATGGAAAGACGTCCCCTACTGAAGTTCATCTTGCCCCGACAATCAAGAACTTCGGGTTTGAAACCTGCGAGGAGTTGAACGAAACTTCTTGTACACCATGTCCGGATTTTTTTCTGTGGAACCGTCAACAGAAGTCACCGGTGCCCAAGAGGACCCCCCAGTGAAACGTAGCCTCAACCCGGCCTGGGCGATACCGGTCGGCTTCCTGTTGGCCTTTAGCGAGACGATTCTACGCCTGCTCGCTGGAAAGGGGTTGGTTGACTCGGTCTGGCCCCACGCCGTTCGGTCGCTGGAGTGGACCATGAGCCTTCGAAACACCCCCGCGATGGGCTTATCCTACATGTTGGTCGTCGCCGGAATCGCCTACGGCTTACGGAAAGCCGTCGTTTCACAAGAGGATAGGAAGGCCTGGATGGCCGTTCCATACGGCTTCCTTGGTTTGCTGCTCGGGTTCATCGCGATTCACTTCATGATGGACGCCTTCTATTTGCAAGGGGCCTTTCTTCTCCTCCCCACGCTCATGGGGTGGACGCTGGCTTGTTTCCTCGTCGCCCTTGAAGGACCGCCTTCGTTGCGTGGCCCCGGGCAAGACAAGGTGTCTCCGACGAGGGTCATCCATGTGATTGGGGTCTTCTTCGCGGCTTGGCTCGTCATGCCGGGAGTGCCGGCCGTCATCGGCTACGCACCTTCGCCACCCGAGGCCCCTACAATGGGTTACGGTTCCTTCCCCGGGCCGTACACCGTGGAACAATACCGTTCACCGTACGTCATGCCCGACGAGGTCGCTCGCGTCCAAGGCGAACTCGAAGATGACATCGAATTCAGCGTCTATATCACCCTGCCCAATCTTCCTGATGACCTGCCCATCACCAGCATGCCACTGGCGATTCTCCTCCACGGCTTTGGCTACCCCGATGTTGACGCCTATCAGGATTGGACCAACCACCTTGCCAGCAAAGGCATGGCCGTTGCTTTCATTCAATACCCGTCCGACCTTCGACCGGCTGGATATGAGTCTCACGAAGCCACCTACGACCGGGGCACTTCGGACTACCTCCAGCATGTGCAGCGAGACATCGCCATTCGGGCGGCTCTCGACCATGTGGACTCAATTTTACTTCAGCCCCAACGAGAGGCTCAACTCGAGGAGCATCTCGGCCAACGCTACGTTGACCCGTCGTCACTGTGGACCGGAGGGCATAGCCTCGGTGCGGCTTACACGTTCATCACGTTGGACGATGTCCTTGAACGTGGATGGGGGTCCAAAGCGCTCGTTGTGGCCTTGGAATCACCGGCCAGTCGACCCATGCAAGCGAACCTCCAGCCTGATCTGTCAGCCATGCCAAACGAAACCATGGTCCAAATCGGCGTGCCTCAAGACGACATGAGCGTTGGTATGTGCCCCGGCGCCTTCCATCAACAGCTCTTTGCCTCGCTGCCCGATGAACGAAACCAATTGCTCGAAATCCAATCCGATCGCTATGGGTTTCCAAGATTGGTCGCCAGCCACTACCTGCAAACCGACCCAGCTCACGACACGTTGTCGGACTGGAGTTTTTATCGACGAGTTGATGCGCAGGCCGATTATCTGGTCGCACACGGAAGGGAGGACACCTTCACCGCCGATTGGGCGTTTCAATACATGACCGACCAGACCATGTTGACGGGCATGGGTGAATGGTCGGACGGCACACCCGTGCTCCCACTCATTTGGCACACCAACGCCATTGAGGAAGTACCCACGTTCAAGGACTGTGTTTGAGAACACATATTGAAAAGGAATCCTTCGTTTTCCTAACCATGGATGATGCCCATGTCACCGGCGACGTCAAGTCGTTGTGGAAGTGGATTGGAGGGTCGGCCTTCCTCGCATCCATGTGCTGCTTCCCCAGTGTGGTCCTCGTTCTCTTTGGGCTCGCCAGTGTTTCAAGCGCTGCAGCACTTTCCAACGACCTTTACTGGGGCACCAACGGCATGGGTTGGTTTCGGCCCCTCCTGCTCAGCCTCAGTGTAGCCCTCGTAACACTCGGGTTGGTCCTGTATTTCCGCAAGGATGGAATATGCACACTTGACGAAGTAAAAAGGCAACGAAAGCGAATTGTCAACACCTCGTTGTTGGTGTTCCTACTCTTTGCCGTCACCTACGTCGTGTTCAACTTCGTTATCCTGACCGAGATCGGCGTGGCGCTGAACCTTCCTTGGGAAAGCAGCCGACTCTGGAATTGAATCATGCACCCTTTCGTTGGGTCTTGCACCCAACGCCCCAGTCCGGTTGGGCCTTCATGGCTGCAAGGGTTCGGTCGAGAAGCAAGTCCTCTGCATTGGGTTGAGGGTGTGGATTCGGGGTGGTCGCAAGCGACAAATGGTACCCGTTCTCTGTCCAATATTGCAATTGGATATTTGAATTTTCAATTGGGAAATTCATCGGATTGGATTCAATTGGAATTTCAATTTCACGGGGGTTGAGGTGCATGCCTTGGCCCAGGCATTTTTGCACAGCTTCCTTCCCCGTCCATGCACGAAACACATGCATTGGTTCAGCACGTAATCGCTCCAATTCTCCACCTTTTGCCATCAAATCAAACGCATTCTCAGCAAGCGAACGCTCGACAGGTTCTGCATCGAGCCCGACTCGGTGGGTCGGAGGTGCAAGGGCAACAAAGGCCATACCATCGCTGTGTGAAATGGAGATGTTCGGAAGAGGGGTGCGCTTCCAGACGCCTTGAATGAAACGAAGTGAAGGCGCCCTGAATTGGTCGCGCTGAACCTCCACCACCGAAAGGTCAGCCACGCCCCATGCCTTCAGCGCTTCACCCAAGAGGCGCCGTCCACTGAGGTGCTCGTGGCGTCTTTTCTCTGTCACAAAAGTGTCCACCTCAGCAACCTGTGCAAGAGGGACTTCGGACAACGGCCACGCCGAAACGGGCATGACAAACACGTCCACGCCTTTTGCATCGTGAGGTGGCCTGAGCCGTTCAATGGTCAACGCTTACCCCCCCGTCTCATCGCTCGAGGGAAAACCGCTGGTTTTCGTCAACGGTGGCCATGGCCTTGAGTTGAAGTCCTTTGAGGGCCAAGACCGGTGCGTCGTCTTCACCGACGATCAGAACATCATGGACCGTGATGCCATCGCCTGGAGAATCGATTTGCACGCTTCGCAATCGAAGCGTTTCGTCTGCATCTGGCACCCTGAGCATGGTCGACCAGTTGATCCCAACCGGAAGGCTGCTGTATCCAAGCAATTCCATCGCCACCAACCCAGCGTTTTGGAAGCCTGCTTCAATCAGCATCGGGAGGGCTTCAAGCAACACTTGCTCGCCTTCTGTTTCCGAGGAGAATTGGTCCGTCGCAGGCAGTTGATGGCGCATGAGGGCTCGTCCATCGATGCCCATCCGGTCGCCCTCACCAACGCCCCGGAGCACACCACCATGCGATTGGAAACGTGGGCCGTGGAAATAGCGGTCGTAAATGAACGAGGCGGGATGGAGTAGATCTCCTTGAGGCGGCGTTCCAATCGAGGGCAATTCATCGACCTCGCGCTGCAAGAAGGGGCACAGATCCTCGCACTTTTCCACGAGTCGGACCAAGGCCGCATGGTGCTCCCGCTCACCGAAGACTTCGCCCGTGGATTTGGACAAATCCGAAACCAAGCGGCAACGCACCCATGTCATATCGTCTTCAGAACGTACCACTTCAGCCTCAACGCGAACCGTCATGGGCCCCTTCAGAAGTTTGACTGGCAACCCAAAGCGGACCTCCTCGAATCCGGCCAGGCAGGTCGAGGGGCGGAGCAACAACGCCGATTGCGCAAACATCTCCATGGCCATGACACCGGGGTGATAGGGAACGCCCTCTATGGCATGGTCCGTTAGGAAAGGATGGTCGGCTTCCGAAAGGGTTGTTTGGGTCACCAGTTGCTGCCCTTCCTGCAAGGAAAGGACCTTGTCAATGAAGGGGAAACGACTCGGGTCGGCCATGGTTGCAGCCATACTTGGAGGCAACTTCAGGGGCGCCTCTCGGAACGAGCCGAAGCGGTCCATCATGCCGAGCGAACCGCAACCAAGAACTCGGCGTTTTCCGCCTTGAAGGGCTTCGGCTACGAAAATGGATACGCCCTCTTCAACGGCCAATGTTTCAATGCCTGCGGCTGCGAAAACCGCTTCAATCGAGCCACGTGTGGCCATACCGACATCTCGCCAACCCGTCCAACCGATGGCGACCGCACGGCAGGTTGTGGTGGCCGTCAATCGAGCCATTTCAGCATCCAAGACCGAGTTTGCAGCGGCGTAATCGGTTTGACCACCGTTCCCAAACCTTCCTGCGACGCTGGTGAAGCAGCAAGCGAAATCAGGCACCTCTCGCCCAGAGGCATGAACGGCCGACATCAGGGCTCGCCACCCGTCAATCTTCACGCGCACCACCCGGTCAAAGACGTCGTAGGCTTTGTCAGCGACAAGTTTCGAGTCTTCCAATCCCGCACCGTGAACAAGACCTGTTATCGGTCGACCAAGGGATGCCCCGAGACCTGCAAGCGCTTCACTGTCCATCACATCAACCGAGTGATAGGTCGCATGATTGCCTGTTTTGGCGATGGCGTCAAGCGTGAGGTAGACGTCCCGGCTTCGGGTAAATCGCTGCCATGCTTGGTTCCACTCAACCATGGTGACCTTTCCGGTTTCGCTGGCGTCGATGAGACGTTCTCGCAAAGCGTTCTTTTCGTCGGACAATTGGTCTTCGGTCCAGTCAACCCAAGCGGCCGTGGACTCGATCAGTGTTGAGCGCCCGAGCAATTCGAAGTGTGCTCCTGCTTTCGGACTTGCACGTGCGACGCCGATGACCGAAGCCGCCGTGACCCCTGAACCGCCACCGGATACCAACCAAGTATCATCACCGGTCAACGGCTGAAGGTCTTCCACGACATCCTCTGCAAAGGCCACGAGGGCCCATCGACGACCGTCTCGGTCCAAACCGATTTCGACCTCGCCGTCGAGTTCAAACACATCGTTCTCAATACGTTCAGCTGCTTCAGAGGCCTCAAGTACAAACTCGGGATGGAGGTCCAATGCTCGACAACGCAAGTCGGGTCGCTCGAAAGCAAACGACTTGGTGACGCCGCTTGCGGCGCATTGGAGGGCGTTGAATCGGTCACCTTTGTTCCCGTGCCGACCGTCAAGGGCGGAGACCGAGGCGATGAAGCCAGATGAATCGGTTGGAATCTGGCCGCTCAATTCTTTGAGCAAACCGAACCAACCGTGGGCAGCGAGGGCGATTTGTGAGGAAGGATACGTGTCCTCTGGCCACTGTTCTGAAGCCAATTTCATCGGCGCCATGTGAACCATGCCCGCCAGTTGGACATCGCGAAGTTGGGTCGCTACCCATGCCAAATGTTCGGGTTGCTCCGGGTCAACCCGGTACACGGTACGGCCGCCTTCGTCTTGACTTGAAGCATCGCGTATTCGGCTTTCAAAGCCAACCCGGACGGCCTTCAATCCTCGCGCTTCCATGCGTTGACAGAAGGCCTCAGCAATGCCCCAGCCGTCGTCGGAGACCACAACCGTGCCTTCGGGATGAAGGGAGGAGGGGATGCCCGGACAGCCCTCAATTTCCACTTGCCACCTTCGCGTTCCATCTGGAGCAGAAGAGGAGGGTGCGGGGGCTGCGGTCTGGGAAGAAGAGACGGTGGTCTCGGCGGCCGGTGCTTCCACTGCTCCGCCACCTTGCATTTTCACGATGTAAGCCGTGAAATGGTTCAAGGTGGGGTGGTCTGCAAGGACGAAATCCTCGTCCACAGGCAAGGAGAAGCGGTCCCTGATTTCGGCCATGATTTCCGCTTGCTTCACCGTGTCAATACCCAATTCGCCTTCGAGGTCTTGGTCCATTTCGATGAAATCAGCAGGATAGCCGGTGTGGTCCACCACAACCGAAACCAGCACCTGTTCAATATCTGGATGCGATTGACCCTCCGATGGAACGGATGGGGCTGGAGAAGGCACAACGGCAGGAGATGGTGCTTCTGGAGCAGCAGGTGGTGGTGATGCAACAGGCGTCGCCGGGGAAGCGGCTGGAGCACCGCCTTGCATGCGTTGAATGTACCCAATCATGTGGTTCAACGTCGGGTGGTCGGCCAAAACGAAGTCTTCATCGATGGGCAGGCCGAACTTATCTCGAATGTCAGCCATGATTTCGGCTTGTTTGACCGTGTCAATCCCCAATTCACCTTCGAGATCTTGATCCAGTTCAATGAAATCGGCAGGATAGCCGGTGTGTTCCACCACGACGGCCACGACCGTTGCGGTCATGGCAGCATCATCCACCTTCGCCGCAGGTGCTGGGGCCGGGGCTGGTGAAGGCGCCGGTTCGGGCGACACCGCTCCAACCTCGGAAGAGACCTCAACCGGGGCCGGTGAAGCAGAAACGCCACCCTTCATGCGTTGGATGTAGCCAATCATATGACTCAGCGTCGGATAGTCAGCGAGAACAAAGTCCTCATCCACGGGGAGGTCGAACCTGTCGCGAATATCGGCCATGATCTCAGCCTGCTTCACCGTATCAATGCCCAATTCTCCCTCGAGGTCTTGGTCCAATTCGACAAAGTCAGCCGGGTAACCCGTGTGATTGACAACAACTTCGATGACCGTTGCAACCATGCTTTCGTCGTCCACTGCAATGCTAGTGGCGGCAGGAACTGGAGGAGCCACTGCAGGCGAGGGCTTCACTTCGGGCGCAGGGGCAGGTTCAGCAGGTGCAGCGACGGCTGACACCGAAGGTTTGCCTTCCCAAGACGCCGTAGCGGGCCATGGTTCGCCTTGAATACCCCCGTGGAGATTGTTTTCGCCGTCAACGTAGGCCACGAGTTTGTTCTGAAGAATGCGCATCACGACATCATCAGTTCCAGCAAGACCCCTGGCCCATGCCAACAATCGGGCACCGTCGATTCGGTCGCCTTCAACGGGCCACCTTCGCATCAAGGACAGGGCGATTTGCGAGCCAAAACCAGCAGCAAAGCGCAAGCCGTATTCCAATTCAGGATAGTCGCCACCGGTTGAGAGATTGAGGTCGCCCAGCTCAGGGTCCTTCTCCTTGTGATTGGCAATCGGGGGAATTCGTCGGGTTTTCAACCCGTAAAACATGCTCGCATCCTCAATCCCGACCGCCATGGGGTGGCCCGTGAAGCCTTTCGTGTTGGCAATGACCAATTTGTTGGTGGAATCACCAAAGGTGTCACGCAACGCTTTGACTTCGGATTGAGCCGAACCGCCTCGTGCCGGCGTGTATGTTTCGTGAGAGAAGAAGACGGTGTTTGGGGCCATAGCGTGCCTGTCAAGGCCCCAACGGCGTTCCATGTCGGTGATGAAACCGTTCACGACCTGGCCGACGTGTTCAACGTCCAGGCGCGTACCATGGTAAGCAGAATTAGCCGTGGTCGAGCCGAGGAATTCAGCAATGGGTTGCACGCCGCGCTGTTGCGCTTCGGAGTTACGTTCGACGACGAAGGCCGCTGCACCCATGCCCAAAATGAGGCCGTTGCGACGGCGGTCAAAGGGAAGAGCGGTCTCTTCAACGATGTTGTTGGTCGCAGCAGCGCCGGATGCGGCGAAGCCACCGGCAATCCACTCCCAGAGGTCATCGCCTGTTACGTCATCTCCGCTGATGATGACCACACGGTCGACCCGTCCAGCGTCCAACCAGTCTTCGGCAACCCCGAAGGCGGCGGTGGCGGAAGCACAGGCCAGATTGATGGTGGTGTTCGGCCCTCGAATGCCAGTGTATTGGGCGAATTGGGAATGGCCCATGTTGAGCGTTTGGAACAGATACCGGCGATCGAAGCGTCCTTCACCATCATCGCCGTCGTTCTTGGCATGCTTGGAGGCCATCTGAAGACCTGGGAAGCAGGAGGAGAAGACGATGCCCGTGCGTTCACGTTGAATTTGAGGCACCTGCCAGTTTCGAATCAAACGAAGTCCGCCCTTGCCAACTTGCTCAACAGGCGTGAGAGGAATCCCTGCATCGCGAAGGGCCAACAGACCGGCGGCCACGGCGAGTTGAGTGCTGATGTCCCATGCGACGATGGCTTTGGGGTCGATACCGAATTCTTCTGCGAGGTCAAAGGCACCTTTGAGGCCGGCGAGTTGAGGAATGTCTCCAAACACCTTGGCTTGGTCCATGTTCACCGAACCGTCCCGCCCCTTGATGAGGCGGACAATGTTCTTGTCGAGCAGCCGTTGCTTGTATTCGTCCGAAACCTCGCTGATGCAGGTCTCGCCTCGAACCAATTTCTCAAAGGCGTCCTCTGAAAACACCCGGTCCATGCCCGGCAAACCAAGCGAAACACCGGTGACCACGTAGGGGTCGGCATCCCTTCGGTGGCCGGATTGAAGCATGGAGACCGTCTGGACGGGCGCCATTTTGAGACTTGGAGGTGCAGAGACCGTGGCCATCGGAGACCACGAGGACGGTGGAGTCCGAACCCAGCGAGCGAGGTCGCCCGCCGTCACCGCAGCGGCCCCGTCGAATTCGGGGTCCGTTTGTGCCTCAGAAGCGATGGTGGCGACCACCCGTTGGACCTGTTCAGTCGAAAGGCCCAATCCTGTCGTGAGAGGGACATGACCGTGACAGAACGAGGCAGGGTAGCCGCTGTACGCAGCAATCCGGTCCCCTACGTAAGCCTTGATGGCTCGGTCGCGTGCGAAGTCGGAATCCAACGGCCCGGTTTGGACAGGCGCTGCCACGGCGTTCATTGGTGCTGACGCAACGCCACTGCCGGGGAGGGGGCGTGCTCGTGTACGAAGCGACTCCAGTGCAGCGGTGGAGGTTGATGGCGAGAGCGTCGTGGGTGCACGCGCTTCAATAGGCCCTGCTTTGAAAGCGTCCTGAAGTGCATCAGAATCGAGCGACGGCCACATTGGAGGTCGTCCAGCGAGCGCCAAGGCACCGATGGCGGTCATGAAACTAGCAATACCGCCCTGCTTCGGGTGATTGGTCATGATGGGGACATGAGGTTGACCCTCCAGAATTTGCATTGCAAACATGGTCAACGCACGCTTGGGCCCGACCTCAACGAACAACCGCCCTCCGGCAGCATACATGGTTTCGATCTGTTTGGTCCACTCCACAGAAGAGGCCATCTGCGGGGCGAGTTTTTCCAAGATGGCTGCTTTGGAATCTTCGCCATCGACCGGGTAGAACGTCCCGTCGACGTTGGCGGTGATGGGGACTTCAGGCCATCGGATATCCAACCCCTCCAAGAAACGACGAAGCGGTTCATTGGCAGGAGCAACGATTCGAGAGTGAAATGCGTGGGAAGTGGCAAGGGCAACGCAAGAGAAACCTTGCTCTTCGAACATGGCCATAGCGGCCTTGACCGGTTCGGTCTCACCCGCGATGACGGTCATTTTTGGCGAGTTCTTATTGGCGGCAATCACGTAACCATCGGTGGCTTCGAGAACCGCTTCAACCGCGCTGTACGGGGCCGTGACGCTGGCCATCAGGCCTTTATCGTCAATTTCAACCGCACCCATTTCCGTCCCCCGGGCAGCAGCGGCTCGAAGGGCGCCATCCATGTCCAAAATCCCGGACGACATCAGAGCAGCGTATTCGCCCAAAGAATGACCGGCCACCATGTCCGGCGAATGGCCGTAGGCTTGGAGCGTACGTTCAATGGCCAAGTCGGCCGTGAGCATCGCCGGTTGCGTGTACTCCGTCTGCTTGAGTTTGTGCTCCGCTTCCTTGAGCTCGTCCTTGGAGAGAGAGGAACGCAACACAAATCCAGAGAGGGTTTCACCATTCAACACCTCCACCATGGTTTCGTCCGCCTGCTCCCAGACATCAGCAGGGGCCGTGAAACGTTGAACCAGGTCGGCGGTCATGCCGACGTATTGGCTTCCTTGGCCCGGGTACATGTGGACGGTCTTGGCTTTGGAAGGCATGGCAGGTTGGTCGGTCAGCAACACGCCCTGCGCCTGCAAAAAGCCCCATTTCTCAGAGTCCATCATGGCCTGGCCTGCCAGCGTCTGCCGTTTGGCAAACTCGGCCCACGAAGTCGCTACCAGCGCCATTCGAATCGGCTGAGCGGGCTCAAACGCCTGGCTGGCAGTTTGGAGAGCTTCCGACAAACGTCGCCCTTTGGGGTCGTCATCAAACAATGGGCCGTCAAACGAGAGGTTGGCGAGTTGGGTTTGGAGGGATTCCAGGGAGTCGTCCGAAAGCAAGAGTACCCCGCCTTCAATCGCTTTCATGGCCTCGTGCGACATGGTGGCAGGGAGTGTCGGGTCGAAGATGGAAGGGGCTTTTTGGGCGGCTTGCCCGCTGTAGGCTGACCAGCGCGCATCCCATTCGGAGGCTAAGGGAGCGTGGTAATCAGGCTCGTAGCCCTCAAGAGCGATATGGAAATTGGTACCGCCGAAGCCAAACGCCGAAACGCCGGCCCGTCGAGGGTTTGAGGCGGGTCGAGGCCATTCCATGGGGGCTGTGGGTACGAAAAATGGGATGTTGGACCAGTCGACCGTGGGGTTGGGCGTCTCAAAATTCGCGCTTGGAGGAATGGTTCGGTGGTGGAGGGCCATGACCGATTTCATGATGCCCGCAATGCCTGCTGCTGCTTTGAGGTGGCCAATTTGAGATTTAATGGAGCCAACGGCTACGTTTCCTGTGCCTTCAACCCCCGTCCAAAGCCTGGAAAGGGTGGAAAGTTCTGTGGCGTCGCCCACCTTGGTTGAGGTCCCGTGGGCTTCCACCAATTCAACCGAAGATGCAGGGTAGCCCGCTTGGTTGTAAGCACGGGCGATGGCTTGGATTTGCCCCCGTTGGCTCGGAGCGGTGATGCCTTTGCCTCGGCCGTCGGATGAGCCGCCAATGCCTCGGATGACGCTGTAAATTTCATCGTCATCACGAATGGCATCGCTAAGGCGCTTGAGCACCAACACGCCAGCGCCTTCACCCATGACAAAGCCGTTGGCTCGAGCATCAAAGGGCGAGGAGTGCGTCGGGGATAGCGCCCCAATAGCAGAGAATTTTGCAAACGTTGCAGGGTCCATCGTTCGGTCCGTCGCCCCCGCCAGCATGACGTCGACTTGGCGCGTTTGGAGCAGCCGACAGGCATCGAGAACAGCCGCCATCGAGGAGGCGCAGGCAGCATCCATCGCGTGGTTCGGCCCTTGCAAATCAAGCAGGTTGGCAACCCGTCCTGAAACGACATTGGCCAATTCCCCCGGCATGGTGTCTTCGTCCACTCGTGGCGCCCCTTCCAACACCGCCTCGGTAAAGCCGTCCACATTGGCCTCTGGAAGACCGTGTTCTTTGGCCAGGGCCGTGGTGTGGTTGGACCACACTCGGAGATTGGACAGGTTGCGGTTTTCACCGCCGAGCGCGTTGGCAAAGACCACGCCGGTCTTGGTGCGATCGATATCATTGGATTCGCCATCATAACCTGCATGCTCGATGGCATCGGCAGAAACGGAAACCGCCCACAACTGGCACGGGTCGATTTGTGGGAGGGTGCCAGGAGGCTGGCGCCATCGCCGCCAATCAAATTCTGCATCGGAGACAAGCGCTCCAATTTTTGCGTAAGTGTAGCCTTCCGTGTGTTCGCCAGGGCCGCCTTCCTTCCAGAAGTGGTCAACAGGGCCGGGCCACCTACCATCGGGCAACGGACGAATGCTTACTTTGGCATCGAGGATGTTTTGCCAAAAGGCATCGATGTCATGGGCATCGGGCATCAAGGCGCCCAAACCAATGACGGCAATGGGCTCGAAAGGACCCTGCTCAATTCCCTCACAGGGTTTGCCGTCTGCTGTGGTCAAGGTCATGTGCACACCTCAGTTCATGATGCTCTCCGGCACCATTGTGATGGAATAGCCTGCATCGACGTAGACGCACTGCCCGGTGACGCCAGCCGAAAGGGGACTGGCAAGCCAAAGGGTGGCGCCTGCAACATCGGCTTGGCTGACATTTCTTCGGAGAGGCGCATTGGCTTCTACGTGGTCGAGAATTCGGTCGAATCCCGGAATCCCGCTGGCGGCGATGGTGCGGATGGGGCCCGAGGAGATGGCGTTGACCCGGTGGCCTTCGGGGCCAAGATGGCACGCCAGTTCACGTGTCCAGCATTCCAAGGCAGCTTTGGCCATGGACATGATGCCGTAGCTGGGGACGAACCTGTTGGAGGCAGCGTAGGTCAACGTGATGGTGGACGACCCCGCATTGAGATAGGGCAGAGCGTGCTTGAGGCAGCGTTGAAGAGAATTCGCTGAAATGGTCATGGCGGTGTTGATGTCGTCGTCCTCCACGAAAAGGATAGGGCGGTCAAAGCAAGAGCGTGGAGCAAACCCAATGGCGTGGACCAAAATGTCCGCTTTCTTTCCGGGGTGGTCAGCGGCAAACGCAGTGAAAAATTCCTGCGTGGTGCTGTCAGAAGCGACATCAAGCGGGTAGAAACCCCCGATGGCTGGAAGTTCGTCTTTGAGTTTGAACACACGGCTCATGAAGCGCTTTTGATACCCCAAATACAGCGTGACGCCCGCGGCTGCCAATTGTTTGCAAATCGCCCATGCAATGGAGTCTTCACTGGCAACACCAAACACAAAGGCCGTTTTACCTTC
>CEOC01095166.1_pt1 | contig 13352 bp, 7 predicted proteins | sample 356191 | NCBI WGS metagenome assembly CEOC01 (sample SAMEA2619952, study PRJEB7988) | marine metagenome | biome: marine biome (ENVO:00000447); feature: deep chlorophyll maximum layer (ENVO:xxxxxxxx); material: "saline water (ENVO:00002010), including plankton (ENVO:xxxxxxxx)" | depth 17 m
TTAAGCTTAGAAAAGGTAAGCCTATTGAATGTCTTGGCTTCGACAGATAAGTTTGGCTCAAAGGGAGAAATTAGAAGACTGGTAAAACAGGGGGCAATCAAGCTGGATAATGTAAGAGTAGATGATCCTGAAATGGCATTGGATTTTGAGCCAAAACAAAACGAAATGGTCATCAAGGCAGGTAAGAAAATTTTTATTAGGATTGAGAGATAAACGGTTCGTTGGCTTTTTTGACAAACGCTGCAGTTAGGCTGCGTTTTGATTTGAGTAAATTGTTTACAGATCCTTGAAAGATTTTTTGTCCGCCCTTTTCACCCCCTCCGGGTCCCATTTCAATAATGTAATCAGCTGCAGCAATAAGTTCTATGTCATGCTCAACCACCACCACTGTATTTCCTTCCTTCACGAGTCTACGAAGTAGGTGTAACAATTTCATTCGGTCTTTCTGGTGTAACCCAATCGTTGGTTCCTCTAAAACATAAAAGGTAGGCTTCGTCTTAGGACGATTGGAATATTTGAAAGCATCAATTCCTTTTGAGAGTTCGGAAGCTAACTTAAGCCTCTGTGCTTCTCCTCCGGATAAGGTGGGTGAAGCTTGGCCAAGCTTTAAATACCCAAGCCCCGTTTCCACCATCAAGCTAAAGGTTTCTTTCAGGGAGTGATCAAAATCGAAAAAGTCACGAGCTTCCTCAAAAGTTAAATTTAAAATCTCGGCAATATTTTTTTCATTCCATGTCAATGAAAGTATTTCGTCCTTAAACCTTTTTCCATTACAAGATGAGCAGGTCACATAGGAATCTGGAAGAAAATTCATTTCCAGCTTAACCTTACCATTTCCTTTGCAAGATTCACATCGTCCACCTTTGACATTAAAAGAAAAAGTACTGGAACTAAATCCGAGGGCTTTAGACTCCTGTGTTTGGGCAAAAAGACTCCTAATTTTATCCCAAACGCCCAAGTAAGTGGCCGGGGTAGACCTGGACGTTTTGCCAATCGGCTTTTGATCAACCTCTATGGCTTTGCTAAAGGTATGCCCGTTTTTGATTTGGCCTTTTTCGGTAACTAAAGATGACTCGTTTGCAGAAATAGCCTCTTTGATACAAGGAAAAAGAATACCACGCACCAAAGTTGATTTTCCGGCCCCAGAGACTCCGCAGCAAACAGTCAGGCGGGCTTTAGGTATAGCAAATGAAGTACTCTTAATATTTCGAAAGTTTGCTTTTTGTAGGTGTATCCAGTTAGGATCATCTGAACGCCTGATCCCTTTGGGAAGATCAAGCTTTTTAAAAACCTCTTTTGAAGCGGTGTATGCAGATGATCTTTCCTCAAAAGCATGGTTGATTTGACCGCATGCAACAATTTCTCCCCCTTTTGACCCGGCTTCGGGGCCAATATCAATGATAAAGTCTGCTTGTTCTATTGTTTCTATGTCGTGTTCGACGACTACAAGTGAATTCCCCCTATTCAGGAGTTTTCGCAGTGCATCTATCAACCTTTGATTATCAAAAGGATGCAAGCCAATAGATGGCTCGTCCAAAACATATAAAACTCCAGATAAATTCGACCCCAGCTGGCTCGCAAGTCTTATTCTTTGTGCCTCTCCACCAGATAATGATGATGTTTCTCTGTCAAGTGTCAGGTATTCTAGTCCCACTTTCTTCATAAAACCAAGGCGGTCAGTTATTTCTGGAATTATGCTTTGAAGGATGGGTTTCTCAGAAACTTTTATTTTAAGGGAACTAAGGAAATCTGTAATTTTGGAGGGCGGTAATGATAGTAATTCGGGTAGTGAAAATTGTTTATGTTCCCGTGACTCCAAGATTACATTTCTTGCTATAGGTCCTAATCTTTGTCCATCACACTTTGGGCAATTACTTCCATCCTCTAACTTCCACCAATCACCACTGGCCGGTAAATCTTCCTTCATCCAGTCATAAATCTTTCCATATCCTTTGCAGTAAGAGCACCTGCCCTTTGCGGAATTCCAGGAGAATAAAGCAGGCTCCAAGTCTGGGTATGTGTTTCCAGTCGTTGGGTCTACCCTCCTAGTTGAAAACCATTTTTCTTCTCCTTTATCGCCATAAACCAGAAGGCATCTGCCTTTACCAGTTTTAAGAGCCAGATCAATTGATGATTTAAGGTGAGCAATGAAAGGTGTCTTTTTCCAATTTCCTACTACTACTTCGATATCATGCAATCGATAGCGATCGAGTCCTTCGAATCCTTGCGTATCGAGGAATTGACCGTCACACCTAACTGTTTCGAAGCCCTTTTCCAAAGCCCAGTTTACAATTGGTTTATGATGCCCTTTACGATTAGTGACTAGGGGAGAAAGTAGTTTGACCGAAGAGTTTGATTTAGAATTAAAGAGCTTCTTGATAAATTTAATTATATTCTGCTCTATTTGTTGAGTGCTTGACTGCTCGAGTGGCTTGCCAGTTGTTTCACTAAGCTGAATCCCAAGCCTTGCATAGAGTAGTCGCAAGTATTGAGCGATCTCCGTGATTGAGCCCACCGTCGACTTTTTGGAACCACGCGTTACCCTTTGTTCGATTGCAACAGTTGGCTGCATACCTTCAATGAAATCTACATTTGGTTTGCTCATCTGCTCTACAAATTGCCTGGCATAAGCACTCATAGATTCCATAAAACGCCTCTGCCCTTCAGCGAATATTACATCGAACGCTAAAGAGGATTTACCGGATCCGGAAGGTCCCGTCACTACTGCAAATTGTCCATGAGGTATCTTCAGGTCTAGGTTTTGTAGGTTGTTTTCTCTTGCGCCGACGATGGAAAGGTACCGTTTATTGATTAAGGGAGCTTTTTGTCTGTAATGCTTTAGTGAGTTCGAGGAATAACGAGTGTCGGAAAATATAAACTTTGATGTCAGAGTACCTTTCTTTCGCAAAGAAAGAGGGCTACCGGTTGCAACAATATTACCTCCGTTGATTCCTGCCCCAGGACCCATTTCTAAGATCCAGTCAGCACTTCTTAAGACTTGAGGGTTATGTTCAACAACTATAACTGAGTGTCCGGAATCAACAATACTCGTAAGGGTATCAATAAGATTATTGACATCCTGCATGTGCAACCCTGTTGTTGGTTCATCAATCAGCAGAATTGAAGGGGACTTGCCTTTTGAAATGGAGCCCAGGTATTTAACAAGTTTGAGCCTTTGGGACTCGCCCCCGGAAAGAGTATTTAAAGGTTGCCCAAGTGTGAGGTATCCAAGGCCCACCGATTGTAATAGTTTTAATTTACGCTGGGTTTTGGGAAGATTGGAAAAATAACCTAGAGCGTCTTCAACGCTTAGGTTAAGAATTTCTGAGACTGATAGATTTTCAAGCTTAACGCTTAGTATATCGTCTTTAAACCTCAACCCATTACAATAACTACATGGAATCTGTAAATCCGATAGAAATTGCATTTCAACAACTTCGTAACCAAGCCCTCCGCATTCATCGCACCTGCCATTGCCGCTATTAAAAGAGAAATCACTAGGGAGGTAACCGAGGAGTTTACAATCTTCAGTCCTACCAAGTGCTTCTTTAATAGGACTCCACCCATCCGTGTAAAGAATTGGGTTAGACCTTGGGGTTTTCGTCACAGTGCTCTGATCAATGAGAATTACTTCGTCAAAATTTTTATTTGCGGTGACAGTTCCATTTCCTGCACCTTCATCGCCAGATAATCCTTCATAAAGAACATGATTAACGAGAGTTGATTTACCCGAGCCGGATACTCCAGCAATGCAAACTAAATTGCCAAGAGGGATTTTTGTGCAAAATTTATTTAAATTATGCATGCTCGCATTATGAACTTTTATGTGCCCATTAGTCGCAGGTCGCTTTTTGCTAAAATTAACTTTTAGCCCTTCGTTAACCTTTTTAGAAAGCCACTTGCCGGTCAGGGAATGTTTTGATGTGAGAAGATTTTTAAGATTTCCCTCAAACACAACCTCTCCTCCCTTCGATCCAGGTTTTGGCCCAATCTCAATAATTTTGTCAGCTGCTCGAATGACATTTTCGTCATGTTCAACCACGCATACACAATTCCCAGCATCAGCAAGTTTTCTTAATATTTTAATTAAATTACCTACATCTTTGCCATGTAATCCGATCGTCGGTTCGTCCAATGCAAACATCGCATCTGTTAGCGAAGAACCTAGACAAGTGGTGAGATTGACCCTTTGTGTCTCTCCACCGCTGAGTGTTTTAGTGGAACGATCTAGAGTTAAATACCCGAGACCAACATCTTGTAGATATTGAAGTCTTTGCTTTATGCCCTCAAGGGCAAGGTTGATTTTTTGTTCCCTAGATTCCATTTCTTTGGGCAAGAGCACAGACAACTCGTCTACAGGAATAGCGTATAATTCAGGAAGAGACCTTCCGTTCCATTTCCACAGAGTGGATTCTTCGCCCAATCTTTTCCCCTTGCATGCTGAGCATTCAAAATAACCTCTATACTTTGATAGAAATACACGTATGTGCATTTTATATGTTTTCTTCTCAACCCATTTGAAGAAATTATTAATTCCATACCATGTTGAGGATCCTTCTTGGTAATCTGGGTCACCATTCCACAAGAGATCTTTTTCTTTAGCGGAAAATTCAATTACTGGCTTTTTAGCATCAATATGTCCCTCACTGCAGTAAGCCAATAAGTCGTCTTGGCAGTGATTAAACACCTTTCCTGAGAAAGCACGAATGGCATTGTTTGAAAGAGATAGTGAAGGGTCAGGTATAACTTTGTTACTATCTATGGAGATAGTTCTTCCAAAACCTCTGCACTGCGGACATGCACCCTGCGGTGAGTTGAATGAGAATAAATTTGGTTTGGGTGAAACAAATGTCCTGCCGCTTGATTTTGAACGCAGACCTACGAGTAAAGATTCTAGAACTTTCCCATCTTCAGTTCTTACTTCAGCTATTCCGTGACCCTTTTCGATAGCGATAGAAATAGCTTCTATTAGCCTTGAGCGGTTTTTTCTTTTGTTTTGGATTTTGTCAACGACTACAAACGCTGCTTTAATTTCAATATTTGTTTTTTTTAATGAAGAAAGTTTTACATATTCTCCATTTATTAAAATTCGTGAGTGACCTGCCCTCTCAAGAAAGGTACTGAATTCTGAAAACGCCAACTTTTCAGGCCGCTTACACTGAAACCCTACGACTACATTCTTGGCGGAATGTTTTTTTATAATAGTGTTTGCCTGAGATTCGGCAGTCTCTGGTATGATTTCTTGACCTGTTTCTGGGTCAAACAAGGAGGACACGGCTGAAAACCAAACTTTAAAGTAATCACACAATTCAGTCATTGTCCCAACGGTCGATCTCGAATTTCTTACTGAATTCTTTTGTTCAACCGCTATAGATGGTCTGGCATTTTCTATCGATTTAACTTCAGGTCTAGGCAAGGTATCAAGAAATTGCCTCACATAGGGGCTGAAGGTTTCTACATACCTTCTTTGTCCTTCGGCATGGAGCACATCAAATAATAAAGTAGACTTACCACTCCCACTTAAACCTGTAATAACCGTCAACTCCCCAGGTGAAATTTGTAGGCTTATGTTTTTTAAATTATTGTGCGTTGCCCCATTTACAATGATGTCAGGTGATTTTAAAGGCATGGGGTGTTATCTAGACTTCTTTTAGAAGTTCGCAAGAAAAGTGGCGTCCCGTAGGGGATTCGAACCCCTGTTGCCGGGATGAAAACCCGGTGTCCTGACCTGGCTAGACGAACGGGACAACCAAAACATCCATCTTGTCAGCTAAATTTTATTTCGCAAGATCAAATGAGTAATTTGATTTTAGTAGAATGTTTGACTTTGGAGTGTTTTTTTTTAACATTTGTCAGTTTTTCGATGAAACCTACATACAACCCCTCAAAGATACGCCGTGCTCGCAAGTTTGGCTTCCGTAAACGCAATCAAACAGCATCTGGCCGTAAAGTATTAAAGAACCGACGGCAGAAAGGTCGTGCTCGATTAACCGCTTCGGTTGCCCGTCGTTTCAGGTAATCCTCAGAAATTTCGTGAGGCAAAAGTTCTCGCGGTCAATGAGACTGCTTACGAAAGAAGACTTCTGGCAAGTAAAGAGAAGTAAACTTAAAGTAAGAACTCCATTTTTTTGGGGGCAAGCCATCCATTGCACGAAAAACAAAGCTGTGAGAATAGGAATTATAACTACCCGGAAATTAGGAGATGCACACATTCGAAACCGAGCGAGAAGAATGGTCCGTGAATTGTTCAGGAAGAATTTCCCGAAAATACAAAGCACAGTCTCGATGATTGTTCTGCCACGCAAAGAAATGCTCGATCAAGAATTTCAAACCCTGGAGACTGAATTCATAAGTTTTTTAGATAAACTTAGTGTACTGAAATGAAAAACTACATAATAGGTTTCTTGTTTCTGGCTGGTGCATTTTTTCTTATCTGGAAGCAAAGCGAGGAACAAATCGAAAGGACTAATAACGCACCGCCTGTTACTCCCTCCAAGGTGGTAGATTCAAATTTAAGTATTGGATTATCTGAATCTAATGACTCTTCCATCAAGAAAATTCCTGGTATTGCAAATGCCGGGAATGAATTACTAATTGAAGAAACGGAAGAATCAGAAACTTTATTTAATGGGTTTTCCAACGAATATTCCTCCCTTACTTTTACCAGTCATCTTGGATCAATAAGAAATATACATCTACATAAATATGGGCGACTCAGTAAGGCTTATGAAATGACACAACCCAGCACCCCGCTTTTAGGGATTTCATTCCACAAAACCGACGGATCTGAAATTGGCTTATTCAATAATACCAAGAATTTCTCCAGTACTGAAGATATCAACAAGCAAAGGATTTCATTCGACTGGATTTCAAATGATAAAATTAAAATCACCCGCGAATACTGGCGTGAAAATAATTCTTCCTATTTGATTAATCACAGGACTTCTATTGAAAATCTTAATGACTACCCGGTACAGCTTGACAAAATAAAGTTACACTTGGGATCAGCCTTTCAAATCCCCAGGTTATATAACCCGTTTGACAATGCTTCTACCTACCTAAATGTCGGCTACTACAACTCGGGACCGCCCTTGGCCGAAGGATGTTCCTGTGCCAAATGCAGTGGTAGAATTGACGGTGAAGCGGAGGAGTTTATACAGCTCAATGAAATGGGTGCGAATGGAAAAATGGAACCAAGGCTGTTATCTGAAGCTAAATGGGTATGCGTTAATAACCAGTTTTTCGTTAATCTCATAAGACCCATTAATTCTTTGGGAGAAATTTTAGTTGAGGGTGAATCAGTTAAAAAGAAAGATTCCAATGATACTGAGACTCAATCAGGTGTTGGTGGTAATATTACATTTGCCCTCGGAGTTTTAGCTCCCGGGGAGGTTCGCAATCTGGAACTTGAAGTTTATTCAGGACCAAAAGATCACAAATTACTTTCCGAACTAGGCTCAGATCAAAATAAGGTAATGCAATTTGGAGTGTTTTGGTGGATATCAGAACCTTTGAGCTATTTGCTGGATCTCTTTAGCGGTATTCTTGGAAGTTATGGATTGGGTATCATCGTTCTTACTATCTTAATGAAACTTATACTTTGGCCTTTGACTGCTAAAGCCACCCGCTCGCAGAAAAAAATGCAAGCACTTCAGGAGCCGATGGCGGCCCTGCGCGAAAAGCACAAAGGTAGTCCGCAAAAACTGAATCAGGAAATGATGAAGTTTTACAAGGAACATAAGGTAAATCCATTTGCGGGGTGTTGGCCAATTATGATTCAAATACCCATCTTTTTGGGGATGTTTTGGATGCTTCGGTCTGCAGCCGAACTTTATGGGCAAGAATTTTTGTGGGCACGAGATCTTTCCGAGCAAGATCAGATTACAGAAATTTTTGGATTTTCGGCCAACTTACTTCCGATCCTTATGGTTGTAACTCAATGGTTTCAAATGCGGCTAACCCCGATGCAACTTGGACCGCAAATGAGTGAAGCTCAAAGGATAAATGCAAAAATGATGCGGTTCATGCCTTTCATGTTTCTCATTTTCCTCTATTTCTTTTCGTCTGCCTTGGTTCTCTATTGGACGGTCCAAAACCTAATGACCATACTACAGACCCTAATTACGAAAAGAGAACCATTGGCTACAGATAAAACTAAAGCCTTAGGATCCAATTCCGGGCAAAAGTTCGATAGACACGCAGAAAAGCCAAACAGAATTACTTCAGAAGAAATTAGTGACGAAGAGAGAAGACATAGAAATTTTCTTGGGCTAAAATTGAAAGGTCCAGTAAAGAAAGAGGAATTGGATCGTTTGTATAAAGAACGACTTTCTAATTACTCCGATAATAAACTGGCGGAAATGTCTTCCTCCAAACGAAAAGCGTCTTTGGAGAAAAAGGAAAAAACAGAACAGGCTTATCAATTCTTACGCGAAAGATTAAGCAAGGATACTTGACGAATTATAATTCCTGAATTCAATCAATTCACATGGCTGGACATAGTAAATGGGCAACGACCAAGAGGCACAAGGCAGCTGTTGATGCGAAACGTGGCAAGATATTTAGTGTTATTAGTAAAGAGATTTCCCTTGCCACTCGCGACGGTGGTAAAGATCCGGAGTTCAATCCAAGGTTAAGAACCTTGATCACCAAAGCGAAGCAGTCGAACATGCCTGCGGATAATATCGATCGTGCGATCAAAAAAGGTGCAGGAGAATTGGGTGGAGTGACGATTGAGGAACTTTTGTATGAGGGGTATGCACCAGGCGGTGTGGGTCTGATTGTCGAAGTTACTACTGACAATAAAAATAGGTCTGCTTCTGAAGTTCGAAGTACTTTTTCAAAAGGAGGAGGAAACTTGGCTGGTGCGGGAGCACTTGCATTTAATTTCAAAAGAAAAGGACAGTTTCTTATTGCGAAGAATAAAATTGAAGAAGATGCGATTACTGAATTGGCTTTGGAAAATGATGCCGAGGATATGATTACGGAGAGCGATCACTATGAAATTGTTTGCGAGACGGCTCAATATGATACACTGGCCGATGCCTTGAATGAGGCAGGGGTTGAAGCAGATTCCTCTGAGCTAGCCTACTTACCTAATAATGTTGTACAGATTAGTGACGAGGATTCTGCCAAGAAAATTCTAAAATTAGTTGAATCTCTTGAGGATTTGGAAGATGTAAAGGCAGTTCATGGAAACTATGACATGGATGAATCTTTGCTCGAAGCAATTTCTGGATAATATTCGTAATTGGGGGAATAAATAAACTTACCCTCCAAAAAATGATTCAATCAAAAAACGAATATTTAGATCCTTCGCGGCATGTAGGTATCGTGAAAGAAAAATCTTTCACATTCCATGAACAGTTTGTACTGGAAGGAGGATGTTTAAATGGCTTTACCCTTGCCTACGAAACCTATGGTGAATTGAATTCAGAGGGAGATAATGCAATCCTTATCTGTCATGCATTAACTGGTGACCACCATGTTGCAGGGGTGTATTCAGAAAATGATACTAAGCCGGGATGGTGGAATCATGTAGTGGGACCAGGGAAGCCTATCGATACAAATAAATTTTTTGTGATATGCTCAAACTGTCTGGGTGCATGCAGAGGTTCAACAGGACCGTCAACAATGTCATCCGAAGACGAGTTATATGGTGCTGATTTTCCTGACTTGAGTATAGGGGATATGGTTCGTGCCCAAAAACTACTTCTAGAACATCTTAGCGTCTTCAACCTTTTTGCAGTAGTCGGAGGAAGCATGGGGGGTATGCAGGCTTTGCAGTGGATTTTTGAATACCCGGATTTTTCTAAGAAAGCGATTATCATTGCAGCCACTGCCCAGCATTCAGTCCAAACGATTGCCTTCAATGAGGCAGGCAGGCGTTCAATTACCGGAGATCCTGACTGGAGGGAAGGAAATTATGGTAAAGGCAAAGGTCCAAGTAATGGCCTAACAGTTGCCAGAATGATGGCTCATATCACCTATCTTTCTGACCAAGGAATGGAGGATAAGTTTGGCGGTGAAAAAAGATTGGATGTTGAAAGTGATTTTGAATTCAGCGTACAGAGATACCTCGATTACCAAGGTGATAAATTTATTAAACGTTTTGATGCAAATTCTTACCTTAAATTAACTGAGGCACTGGACCGCTTTGATTTGGTTGGAGAAAAAGGTCTTGCTGAAAATTTAAAAAACGTGGAAGCCAATACTCTGGTAATTTCCTTTTCGAGTGATTGGCTGTACACACCTGAACAAAATAAGAGAATAGCAACGGCATTGCACTCTCAGGGAAAACCAGCTTCTTATATTCAAATTGAGGACATGCATGGACACGATTCTTTTTTGATAGATTCGGTTCCCTTCCTAAAGGCGGTTAGGTTTTTTCTTCAAGGAACCAATACAGAAGAAGCCGAGAGATCGGATTTAGATGGTTTCAGGAAACTCAAAAATCGATATGAAGTAAAAAAAGAAGCCGATTTCAAAGTCATCGATAATTGGGTCGAGGATGGCTCCAAAGTTTTGGACCTTGGATGTGGCAGAGGATTATTGTTGGAACATCTGCGTGAAACAAAAGGAGTTAGCGGTCTAGGGTTTGACTTGGATCTGGAAAAGGCAATATCCTGCATTTCCAGAGGAGTTGCCGTGAATCAGGAAGATATTCGAAGAGGGTTGCAACAGTTTGAAGATGACTCTTTTGATTGGGTTATTTTTTCCAGAATGGTGGAAGAACTTCCGGAACCTGGTTTAGTATTAAAAGAGGCTCTTCGGGTTGGAAAAAGAGTCGCAGTCAGTTTTGTAAATCACGGGTACTGGAAGAATCGAATTAATTTTATATTTAAGGGAAAAAGGGTACACAATGAAGTTTATCCTCATCAGTGGGAGAGTAGTCACTTGAGTAACCATTTTTCGATCGGTGAATTCGAGGAATTTTGTAATAATCTGAATGACAAACCCTCGGGCTATTCAGCAAGAATTGGCAGAAAGGTTTTTCACTTGGGAGACTGGATGGGAGTGTGCAACTGGTTGCCGAACCTACGCGCGGGTTTGGCGATCTATGAAATTTTAAAAGAAAAGGGATGAATTACATTTTGCCTCGATTCCAGCGATAGGCAGAACCATACCCCCAACCCAGCCCTACAACTAAGCCTCCAGCGTGTGCCCAATTGGCAACACCTCCGAAAATACCCGTAAAACAAATTACAAAAAAACCAAACATGATCATGGCAATTGTTGGATCAATTTGGAAGCCGTCACCTGGATCCAATTTCGATTTGATCCAGACATACCCAAACAAGCCATAAACTACCCCAGACATCCCTCCAAAGTTGGGGCCTGAAATTAGAAATTGCGAAAAGTTGGAGCAAATTGCCAAAATAGCCACAAAGGTAACAAAAAACTTCCACCCCTTTTGGGATTCAATCTGATTACCTAAATCATGAAGCCAAAACATATTAAACAAAATATGTAATAGATTAAAATGGAGGAATATGGGTGTGATTACCCTCCATATTTCCCCTGACAAAACTTCGGAAAGTTGACCACCCATAGTTTCAGACATAAATAATTTACCTACCATTTGGGTATTCTTTCCCATACCCGATAGAAGAAAAACTCCTACACAAGTAATGATTAGGGATAGAGTAACAACACCAGGTCCATGGCGCGTTTTTTTCCACCGATCCCTAAGGTTAAATTCCTTAAACCTCGTCTTTTGAGGGTTTGAAGCTTTCGAGATTGTTTTTTTTGGGCCAGAACTCAAAAAAGTTGGATCATCTGGGTTTTCTGAAAATTGCTTCTCTTTTTGTATCGCAAGTTCAATCTTATCCTCATCTGCTACCCATATAGTCCAGGTACCAAGAGTATCATCTTCTTCCAAAGAAGAATCGATCTCTTGATGCTTGAGATATTCCCAAAACCGTAATGCAAGTTTTTCTTGTTTAAACTGTCCGACTTGACGCATGTTTTAAAAATAATACCTAGCTTTGTAATAGCGAGAAAATGCCGAAGAAAATTGAATTGAGACCATCTATCCCCGATCCCATCCATTTTTGAAAGAAGGGAATATTTATCAATATTATGAGTATAAAGAATCCGTATTTAGAAAACTTTAAGAAGGTTTCATCTTTCATGTTCACCATATTTTTTAGAATATGGGATCCGTCCAATGGAGGGATGGGTAGGAGATTGAAAAGAAAGAGCACTGCATTAAGAGAAACTATTTGATATAAGAGAAGTAATGCAGATTCTCCCAAGGGAACGAATCGATAAAATAGCCCGAAGCTTAATGAGCAAATAAAAGCAATACTTAGATTCGATAAAGGACCAGCGATCGTGATTAGAATATCATCCCTTTTTTTGGTTTCTGGATTGGGTAATGAAATTTGTACTGGTTTTCCCCAGCCAATAATTGCAAAGCCAGGACTTGCAAAGATCATGATAAGTGGGATGAGTAAAGTACCTATAGGGTCTATATGAGAGCGTGGATCCAAAGTTACCCTGCCCTGTTGTTTGGGCAAAGGATCGCCTAATCTATCGGCTACCCATGCATGAGCCCATTCGTGAATCGTTATGCAAACGACTAATAATAAGAAGAGGATAATTTTTTGTTCTTCTGACACTCAATCTGAAATAAAAGATTATCTTACTTTTCGGGTGTTAACAATGAGGCGAATTTTCCCATTTAAATCTTGTTGAGCACTTATTTGGTCAGCCGGGATAGCCTTGATCAGGTTTTCTTCCCTTAATGTTTGGGTCAATTTTTTTAATCGAGCAAGATGGGGGTCATGGATTAAAGATCTAATGAAACCGGTTTTTTTGGTTTGCTTTGCAGGCTGTGCCTTTTCTGGTTTTGATTTGATATTAATCGAGTTTAATAATGTTTCCTTTGAGTTTGCCAGTGACTTAGTGGAGACTTCTTCAATTAAAATTCTTGCCTCTTTTTTCTGATTTAATTCTACCATTATCCGTGCTTTACAGAGTTTGATATAGTCGATTTCAGGATCACTAAGAGTTGATTTAAAATCTCTTGTTAGTTTATTCCATTCTAGTAAAGCAGTGCTTGCATCTGCCTCGGAGCAGTCAAAAAAACTCTGGGCAAAGCGAAGTCTGTAGTCGAAGGATAGAGGTTTTTTTTGGGCAGCTTTTGCAAAGCATTCGTGGGCAAATGATTCGATAGACTGTTTACCTAAGATCTGCGAGTTGGCTAATTGCTCTTTAAATAAATATAAAAAGTTTCCTAAGTGAAAATGATATTCTGCAACGGATGGATTTATCTCTATGGCTGCAGTTAAAAAAGGGAGTGCATCAAGGGGTCTATTTTTCTCTACCAAAAAATTTCCTATCTGCTG
>CEOC01165801.1_pt1 | contig 13324 bp, 11 predicted proteins | sample 356191 | NCBI WGS metagenome assembly CEOC01 (sample SAMEA2619952, study PRJEB7988) | marine metagenome | biome: marine biome (ENVO:00000447); feature: deep chlorophyll maximum layer (ENVO:xxxxxxxx); material: "saline water (ENVO:00002010), including plankton (ENVO:xxxxxxxx)" | depth 17 m
GAATCCCATATTTGCTCTGCAGACATTCTTTCAAGGATAGGCGCTTCAAAAAAGTATGGCGTCTCGATATTTGGTACATAAACAGGGGCAGCATTCTCGAATGCCTTTACTTGAAACAATATCCTTTGGAATTCTTTTAGATCGAAGTCCACGCGAACCATAAGCTTCTCCAGTTGTTCCAAAAGTTCCGGGATGGATGCAATCGTATCATCCCGCCAATCATCGACAGGTTCAACCAAACCACGTCCAAAAACTTTTTTCCACATCCGATTGGCAATGACCTTAGTAAATCTTGGGTTTTCCGGGTTAGTCATCCATTCACCGTACGCATGAACTTTAGAATCACCTTCCTTTTGGGTAATGGGATTATCAAAGATGGGGGACGGAGAGACCAATGACTTGGGTTTTCCATCATCATATTGATAGTCATGGGGTAGGGTAAGTTTGCGTTTCGTATGAGTAGCTCCGTACCTAAGGGGACGGAGCATTTCCTGAACGGATCTTCGCAGTGCCTCTCCTTCTTTGGATTTTACTTTCTTTTGTCTATCCTTTGAAGAAAGCCCCTTGGTTTGTTTTTCAAAGTGTTTCTTTATTTTGTTTTGGATATCTCCCCCTTTGGAAGAATGGATACCATAAGTGTAGGACGCCATCTGGTAGTATTCCATTTGTGTCCATCGGTCGAAGGGGTGATTGTGGCACTGTGCACAAACCATTTGAGTACCAAGAAAAATCTGCGTGGTGTTCGACATGTTGTCTAATGGCATACCTGCATCTCTAAGATAATATCCTACGGCACCGTTTTCCCATGGGTACCCTTCAGCTGTAATTAAGTTAAAAGCCATCTCATCAAAAGGAACATTCTTCTTAACCTGCTCCTTCACCCAATGAACATATAACTGGCCCGCACCGATTTGATTTCCCCCGCGCATACGAGTTTGAAGCCTGAGCAAATCGGCCCACCAATTAAACATTTGGCTATCAAAAGCAGATGACTCAACCAATTGGTTAACCAGTTGATCTTTTTTGTTTTTGGATGAATTGGATAGATAAGATGTTAATTCTTCATGCGTAGGTATACGTCCTGCAGCTTTCAAATAGAGTCTTCTTGCAAAGAGTGCATCATCCAACTTGGCAGGTATCTTTACGTTCTCCTGCTTGTAAGTTGACTCTAAAATCCCATTGATCGCTGCAACTTCTGACTCAGTCTCTTTTTTTGAAAGTTTATTTCCAGCGGCAAAAAGCAAAGGTACAAATACGATGGGCAAGATCACGAATAATTTCATGTTATATCATACTATTAGCAAAGAGCTAAAGTTACAGAAAAATATCAAAGCTCTGTAGTTTTTTGTTTAAGGACCTCTGCTATAAATTCCACTTAAAAAATAATGGAGCAGGAAAGGATAAAGTTTCTGCCTGCACCGTTCAGACCGGATCCATGTACCCGATAGTCAACATCACCAATATTTTCCAAAGCGAGCGAAATTGAACTGCTGTCTGAAATATCATAGTTCCCATAAATATTGGCCAGAAAGTAACCTGGTGTACCATTGCTTGGTATTCTTGTAATATCTGTTGCATCCTTGAGCGAAAGATCGTCTGCTTTGCTAACCGCAAGAAAAGATAGAGCAGACGACCAATTCGAACGCACGGGTTTGAATTGTGTGGTGAACTTAACCTGTACTGGCATCAGGCGTGTGGTTGCCCGTTTTACGGGTGAATAATTACGACCATTGATAGCGACTGTTCCCGTAGCATTATTATCTAGCATTTGCTCAACTTCTCCGTCCATCCAAGAAAAGGAAAGATCGGATTTCCAGGATGGTGTCCACTTATAACCTAGCTCAAGTTCAACGCCCTGAATCAGTCCATCGCCGTTCGATTTCAAAACATCAGATTTACCGGATTCGATAGGTGAGCGAACGATCATGTCTTTGATCCAAGTGTAATAATAGGATGTTTGCCATTCCCATGAGCCTGCGCCCCCTCTGATGCCTAATTCAGCTTGCAGGAATTTTTCCGGATCCAGTTGAGTATTGGGACTTTCCACGGCACTTGTTTCATCAGTGGAGGTAAGATCATAGAGGCTTGGTGGTCTGAAGCCTTGAGACAAACCGCTGAAAATAAAAACCTCATCGTTGATCTGCTTGGTCGCCCGTAAGCTGCCAATAATCTCTTCATATGTTTTTTCTTCGGGATCAAACAAAGATGAGATGTCACTATTCTTTGCGTAGAATTTTTTTAATTCTGCATTTGTCGCCGAATAACGAATGCCCGGCTCAATAGACCATCCAGAGTCGAATTCGTGTCTGTATTGAATGTAAGTGTCAAACCGATCATAGAGAGCGTCAGCCGCTAAGGGGCCTTGCACCAGATTTGTCGTACGATTGCTATTAGCATCAAATTTGTACCCTCCAGAAACCAGTTTTTCATGATGCCACTCGGCCCCATAAGCCAGGCTTCCCAGGAAGAAATCATCTCTCACAAATCGTGCAGTGAGGCCAAAATCTTCTATGCTAAAGGTTTGCAGGTCACCTCCAGTCGCCACACCGGAATTACCTTTCATTCGGTTTCTTTCCTGTTCGTGGGAGTGAAGACTGACAATCAATTGTCCTGAATTTGCTATTCCATCAATATCTTCCCAGTCAATCTTTCCGAAATAAAGATTCCTATCTTGATCAAGTCGTCTCCAGATTTCTTTGCCACGCGACAAACCTTCCCAGGTTAAGCCATCAATTGTTTTATGGGTTCTGGGAACATCATCCATGAAATTTTTCTGAATACCGAAGATCAAGTTGGCATTATCAGATAGCTTTCGGGAGACCTTTGCCTGAGAGCCTTTTACATCATAGCCGGTATTTTTTTGTCTTCCAACTTTTCTTCCTCCATCAAGGTCACCAAAAGAACGTTCAATATGCGAAATTTCAGCGAACCATTTTGGAGAGGAAATCTCCGCTGAAAATCCTGCACTTATTGAATGCTCTGCTAAAGAGGCTCGGCCAAGTAAATCAAATGATCTATAATTTTTTTGATTAGAATAATATGGTTTGGAAGAAAGGGAATTAACAATGCCCCCTACAGCGTCGGCTCCAAATAAAACTCCATGGGTACCCCTGAGCGCTTCTATTCGATCAGAACCAAAAAGTTCGACTGTACTCCAGTATTGATTTGGACCTGAACGCATTGCTGAATGATTCAAACGAATACCATCAACTAGTAACACATTATGGTATCCGGTTAATCCCCGGATATAAGGTGAGGATTGGCCATGTGCAGTTTTTTGAACCATTATGGAAGGAATTCCAAATAAAGCTTCGGGCAATGATCTGGCATTCCCTTTTATCGAGTCACTTTCCAATGTTGTAATCGACCAGGCTGTAGATTGCAAAGGCTCCGGGAACCCACCTTTAGCAGTCACAACCATTGGTGTGAGTTCGTCAATGGTTCCCTCTTTTTCCCACGAAAAGGCTGTAATTGGATAGCTTCCAATCAACAGGGCAATGAAGAAACAGACAAAGGGGTAAAAGAAATTCATTGAATAAAATTTATAGAAAAACAGATCACGAATTTTCTATCAATAGAGGAATCAGGCATACCTCCGCTTATGAATAATTGGAGCTTAATCTTTTATCGGATGCAATGATAACGAAAATCACGCAACCAAGCATGATGAGCGTGGCGGATACCCAAGAGACCGCTCCGGGTCCTAAGTTTGTGAGAACCCAATATCCGAGGAAAGGTGCTGGTAAGCCTCTCATTCCTGTAAAAAATAAATGTAAGCTCATGTAACTAGCTTCCATCCCTCTCGGAGCGACTTTGGTTACCCACAATGTCCAAACCATTGTGCCCCCACCAACTCCTGTTCCAATTAATGCGGATGAAAGGCAAAGTAATGGAAGGCTTTCAGACTGGAAGAAAAGAAACAGTCCCAATAGAAAAAAAAGGCCTGCACTTGTTCTTACATAGGCCAAGTTAAATTTATCATAAGCCCAACCCCAAACCGGCGTACTGCCAACATCTGTGATAAGCGGAACTACCATACTAATACAAAGAACCATAGTGTTGCTGAAATCTAGTTCATAAGCTGGATTTACTAAATATTCCACACGAATGGGGATCGTCAACATGACGCCAATACCAGTGAGCATCAGCCCCGATAACATCCCTAAAAAAAGCCGATCTTTAGACGCATGGATAAGATTCTGAGATAATCCCTGAGAATCTGATTCGAGCGGTTTAGATGGAATTTTTAGATGGAAGTATGCCGTGCCAAGGCAGATCAGAAAAGTGCCAACGGCGATAACCTTAAAATAGGCAAGGTCCCAATCTAGAATTAATCCGATAATAAGTGCGGTGGCACCTCCAGTTGCGGATGAAAGCATGAGGTTGCCTGAAATTCTCCCTCCCTTCTCATTAGGTCGATAATTGTTGGAGTATACATGAACCATCAAGGATGGCACTTGGACGGCAAGCACACAGCCAAACAATACACATATTACATAAAACCATGCAGAAGTTGATGTAGCGGAGATTAGAATAAAAATAGCCGTCAACGCCATTAGGGTTGAGCAGATCTTGCTAACGGGCAAATTGCTCTTTCCAATAAGAATTAGAAATAGAGGGGCAAAAAGAAAGCCTATAGAACCTCCACTGGCCAATAATGATTTTGCGGTATCCGATGCTCCGAAGTATCGAATGGAAACTAGCAGGCATGTGGAGGCAAAACTTGCCTCCACAATGCCATTACAAGTATTACGCCAGAGATCGAATTTCTGAGTTTTTGAGGCGATACCTTTGGGATGATCTTTGGTTTCGCCATTCATTACTACTTTGTTTGATCCCTGAAAAATTCTAAAAACTCATTGGTAATTTCAAAATTTACAAGCAAAGTTAATAGGACTTCAAATTTTTTTGATTACCATGCGTATTGCCAACCGAGTGTCCAAACTGAATCGAGTTCGAGTTGTACTCCATTAACTTTTTGATCGATAGGTGTTTCCCACTCGGCTGCAAGACGATGTCCGCTCAATCCGCCGTTTTGAAAATAATAATTTAAACCAAGACCAAAGGTAGTGATATCGCGACCTTGAGAGGCAGTCTGAAAACCTGGAGACGCCATCATCATGTTGTTTCTGGCGTCTAATCTCGAATCACTACCATCGATTTCACTCTGACTGGAATAATCGAACTTAGCTGATGCACTTAATGAATCAGTAATTTTACGGGCTCCCCACAGGGTTGCTTCAAACTTATTGCCAAGAGTATAATCCTGATCGTTTTCTCCAATGCGAAGAATACCTCCTAATTGAGCTCCATAGGAATAATTTTCGGTCTGTGCAAGGTAAGTAATTGCGGGTTCGAAATCATAAGTTCCGGATCCAAGTTGCATGCCATAGCCAAGGATATTTCCGTTGTGCTTTTCGTCAATTGATCCGGTCGGAAGATTTAATCCCAACTTTAAATGCATTCTTCGGCCACTGTCCCATTGTGCAAGATCATAGAGTCCAGCTAATTTTAGATCACCAAGTCCAGAACTTTTAGCATTCATTTTCATAGGCATTCTCATGGCACCCATTGCCATTATCATGTCCATATCATTATCCAAATAATTGAGCATTCCCATTAATGTCCATTTGTCCGATATGGCATGCATAGTTCCTAGCATATGCATGTCCATTGTCATTTTTGTTGGAACCATATCAAAATCTCCAGGCATCATCATCGTTCCAAGCTGTGAATTTGAAGTGACACTTGATGATCCGCTCAACAAGCCCTCCATCTCCATGCTCATATAGCGGTAGGAGACCATCCATTCGCCCATTTTATGCATGTGATCTCCCATTACTGAGATTGGTGCATGACCATCAGGGCGGGCAGCAGTCCATGGACCTTCGTGGGCGGATAAAGAAGAAAAAATGAGAGTAGAGATAAGTGTAATTGCAGTAAAAAGTTTCATTGTAAAAAAAAGAGTTTTCGAAGAATTTCTCTTCGATTTGAAAATTTACCAAACTAAGTTTGGTCAGATAAATGAATGCTTTTTAAGCTCGTGGAGGTGGTGTCTCGATCAAATCGATTCTCGAAAAAACATCTTCAATTGGAAAATAATTTTTCCCGATTAACCGGGTTTTAGGAATGACAATTTTTAGGCCGGGGTCGTTTACGAGTTTCGTTTCAAATGAAAATGTTTTCAGCTGGCTGATAGCTTCCTTCGAGTCTGAGCCAAGCTCATCCACCAATTCACAACCTGAACATCTATGCAATCCATCAAAGGTCCACTCTGCGGAGAGAGTAATCGATTTGGTCTCTTCATAGAATTCATCAAACATATTTGCCCATATTCCCATTTGCAGCAATCCAAGCGGGATACTGGTAGTCGAAAAAATTACAAATAATGCAATCTTCGACAGGATTCGTTTGCGGGCTGAAACAGGCATTTGTTGTCATTTAAAAGAAAACGCGCTCGATCGTCCAATAAATTCCCATGAGTGCGATAAGGATTGAACAGGGAATTACTGCCAGTTTTCGATACTGTGCATCATCTTTCAGCCAGAGCGTGAGTATAAAGACGATAGCAATTACTGCTAACTGTCCGAATTCAACTCCAATGTTAAAGCCAAGCAGACCAATTACGAGGGATGCTGGATCGAGATCAAAAGCTGAGAGGGCACCGGCAAAGCCAAGCCCATGAATTAAGCCAAAGAAGAAGACTATTAAGAGTCTCGAATGACGATAGTTGGGGAAGAAAATATTTTCCAATGCAACCACCGCAATACTGGCAGCAATAATTGGTTCAACTACATGGGACGGGGCTGAAATTAATTCCAGGGTCGCAAGCCCGAGAGTTATGGTGTGAGCAATCGTGAAAACCGAGACCTGGTATAAGATGGGCTTCCATTTTCTTGATAGAAAGAAGAGCCCTAATACAAATAGGATATGGTCAAGTCCAAGGGGGAGAACATGAACAAACCCCTGTCTGGCAAAAGAATAAAAGGTGCTTCTCGCATCCTCTCTTCTCTCTTCAGCACTTTTTTCAGCTATTATTTTCGGCTCTAAATTCTTTGTTTCGTCCTTGGGGTCGGCAGAAATGGGATCTGCTTGTTCGACTTGAAGTTGAGCGATTGGTCCTCCGTCAATAAAGGAAAGATCAAATTTAAAACTTTCTTCATCTGGAAAAAGAACATTTACCCGTCGCTGTGGTTTTCCATTAATTTGATTTGTGAAAATCAAATCATAAGGAGCGTTTTCCTTTGCCCGAATTTGATAAAAACTAGCATTTGTGTCGAGAAAAGTGTCATAGCGACCCTCTATGAACACAATATTATCTTCGCTTAAATCACCTCCATCCTTTTCTGAAAAGGTAAGGTCAAATTCAGGAAGAAACCAAGAGTTATCTCCAAACCGTAAATCAAAGGCATCCCGGATCATACCCTCCGCCTGTAGAAGTAATTCCGATTTATTTGAGTCAGGGAAATTTTTAAAACTTTCTCCCGTTATAAATGGAACAGACTCTGGGTCCTCCGCAAAACTTCGCGGATCTATCTCCACAAATATAGAAGTATTACCGTCAGAATTGAAACTTCCAATAACCGGGATGTCAGGGATAGGGTGTGAGAAAAGAGGATTCAACCACCCTCCTAAAGTCAGGAAAAAAAGCAATTTTTTCAAAATTGAGTACTATTAGGGTTTATATCTTTAATAAAAATTATTTTATCAAATTGAAAATTAATCTTGTGAAACCACGAATTGACTATTGATTGATGGAATCTATTACAAACCCTAATATTACGAAATTATGAAATTATTAAGCACAGCTATTATCTCTCTGCTCTTCGCAGGTTCAGTTTTCGCAGGATGTCCATCAAAGACTATTAACGGTAAAGTAGTGAGCTTTGATGAAGAGTCAAAGACCCTTACTGTTGCTCAGGGCAAAAAAGAAAAGAAGGTTCAAGTAGGCAGCAAAACCAAGATGGAAGGTTTTGAATGCCCAACCAAATTAAAAGCCGGAGCACGCGTATCTATCGATGGATGCAATTGCAAAAACAAAGTTGCAACCAAAGTATCCGTTGCGAAGGGTAAAAAGAAAGCGAGCTAAGCTTCTTTTAGCATCGAATTTAAAGAGGCCCTCTTAAATTGAGGGCCTTTTTTTGTCCAAAAATTTCCAGAGATATGAGTTGGGGCCGCAAGCTAGAGCAAAAATAAAACATACAGTTGCGATGATAGCCATCGCAGCAGCAATTGAGCAATCCAACCAATAGGCCAGGTGAAATCCCCCAAATGTGTAAATTATTCCAAGAGGAAAAGTGCAAAATAAAATAGCAGATAACCGATTAAAAAAGAATGAGGCGGTAACACTTGGAAAAACGAGCATAGCTACAACCAATATAACTCCGACCGATTCCAGGCTGGCCACGGTCGAAAGGGCAAGAAACATCATAAGTAATAGATGAATCAGCTTAAATGGCCAACCGATTGAATGTGCAAGGATAGCATCAAAGCTTGTTAGTAAAAGTTGTTTGTAGAAAAGAGAAACCAGGAAGATGATTGCCAAACAAATTAATCCCATAACCCATATGGAACGATTCCCTAGATCATTGCCTCCGATTATCAAATTTGGAGCAAGAGGGGTGAGTCCAACTTCACCATACAATATGCAACTTGTATCCAAGTCCAGGTGACCTCCCTGCAAGTTAATCATAGTAACACCCAGAGCAAAAAAAGAAGTAAACACAATTGCCATAGATGCGTCTTTTTTAATGGGTGAGTTTTGCTGTAGCCATTCGATGGAAAAACTGCACGCCAGACCGGCCAGACAAGCACCTAAAAGCATTGGAGCGAGATCAAGAGATCCAAAAGCAAGAAAAGCTATTACAATACCAGGTAGAATTCCGTGGCTTATCGCATCACCCATGAGTGCCATTTTTCGAACAACAATAAAAGAGCCAATCAAACCACTTGCCCAGCAGACCAATAAGCCCATAAAAATTACCTGGCCATTCCATGCAATTAATTCGGGTGATGCCCATGGTTCCAGGAAGACCTTACTGGGGTCAAACTTTGGGATTAGGTTCATGAATTTAAAGCACAAGTACGGTCAAGATGGACGAGGAAGACTGCCTTGATGAATGTCTGTAATGCTGGGAATGAGTTTTCCGTGCGGATCTAACTTTGGATTTTTTAAGAGTCGTTCAATTTGGCGAACAGTTTTCTCTCCCAATACATGTTCGATCTTTTCAGCGTCTTCATGGACATGATCTGGCTCGTACTGGGCTTCATTAGTAAGGTACAATTCCCACAGACGATGGTTTCTCACAATTTTGCATGCGTATTCCCAACCTTTAGGGGTCAGTATCATAACTGTTTGTGGAGGCAGGTTTGCCTCGTCATTGGAGGAAAAGCTTTTGGTGCAAAATCCGGAGCTCGCTAAGTTGTCAATTTCTCTTTCAACCTCTGGACGGCTTAGTCCTCTCTTCTTCATGATTTCAAGTGAAGTTATTTCATTTTCCTGAAAATCTTTTTGTTCGAGGATTTGAAAAGTCGCTTTGAGAGTGTTTTCGATAATAATTCGTGACCGTTCAGATCTTCCTTTGAGCCAACGAACAATAATTCCATTTTCGGGTCTTAGGAGAAGAATCACCAAAAAAAGAAAGGCTGAAAATAAAACGATTAATGGACCTGCAGGGAGGCCTTTTCCTAGAAAGGATAAAAAAGTACCACTCACCCCGGCTCCTGCTCCTAAAATAGAAGAAAGAACTAGGTAGTTTTTCATTCTCTTGGCAAATAATGATGCGGTCGCAGCAGGTATCACTAACATTGCTGAAACTAAAATGACTCCAACCAATTGGAGTGAGGAAATTACACAGAAAGCAATAAGCATCCAAAGGAGGAATTGTAAAAAATCATTGGGGATTCCAATAGATTTAGAGAATTGGGGGTCAAACCCTGTCACTAAAAGTTGCCTGAAATTTATGGTTATGAATAGCCCGATTAACAAAAGGGTGATAAATAAACCGATGATATCGCCAGAAGAAAGAGAGGTTACTTGGCCAAACATAAAGGAATCCAACCCAGACTGATCAGTATAACCAACCTTTTGAATTCTTGTAAGTAGACAGATACCCAATGCATAGAAAGCAGATAGGACAATTCCCAAAGAACTATCCTCATGAATTTTGGTAAATTTTTTCAGTAAACTCAGGCAGCATACTCCGGCAAAACCTGCTATGCCTGCACCAATGATCAAGGAAAAACTATTCTTTTCTCCTGCCCATATAAAGCCAACAGCAATTCCTGGAAGAACAGCATGGGAGAGGGTATCGCCAAAAAGCGAAAGCTTTCTGGTAACTACATAGCTTCCAATTAATCCGCAGGAAAGACCCATTAATAATGCTCCGAGAGTTACCCTTTGAACCGATGGGTCCTTCATCTCGAGGAACCTTTCGGCTTGGGTCATCCAGTAAAGGTCTTTCCCTGTGCCTATTTGTTTCGCCTCGCTAAATAAGGAAGATAATAAGAAAATGCTGAAACAGACTAGCCAGTTTTTCTTTCTGTTATCCATGTTGCTGCTATCTGAAACGATACCTTTTCTTCTCAGCTATGAGACCTCAGGAGTCCTAGCTACTTCTGTTGCCATTTCTGACAGGACAGCTAGTTTGCCACCATAAGTTCTTTGTAGTAATTCATGCGTATATACTTCTGAGACTGAACCGAACGCCACCTTTCTCATATTAAGCAACAAGAGTTGGTCAAAATAATCTTTGGCAGATGCCAGATCATGATGAACCACCATCAGAGTTTTTCCTTCTTTTTTCATTTCTTGAAGGATCGAAATGATAGTCTTTTCAGTTACTGCATCGACCCCCGCAAATGGTTCATCCATCAAATAAACAGCACTTTCCTGAGCTAGAGCTCTAGCTAGAAAAACCCTTTGTTGCTGACCTCCAGAGAGATTTCCAATCGGTCGATTAGCGTATGGCAACATATTCACTTGTTCGAGGCATTCATTGGCTTTTTTCCTGTCCTCTTTCCCAATTCTGCTTAGCCAGCCGTGGTGACCGTAACGACCCATTAACACCACATCGAATACGGTGACGGGAAATTCCCAGTCCACTGATTCCCTCTGAGGAATATAGCCAATTCTTTTGATTCCAGTTTTGGGGCTATTTCCAAAGATTTTAACATACCCACCATTGGGTTTTATCATGTTCATGATCGTCTTGATCAAAGTAGATTTGCCTGCACCGTTAGGCCCAAGAATTCCTACAAATGATCCCTCTTTTATTTCGAGATCTACGCCGTAGAGTACGGGTCTATTTTGGTATGAAATGGTCAGGTCATGAACCTCAATAGGCAAATCATGATGCTTCATTACTTATGAACTATGGACTGAGACCATCCATAATAGTCAAGATATTGTAAACCAGCATGCCTTCCCAAGTATTATGGGGATAAGACTTTTGATTTGGGCCGGTGCTTTTGCTGTCGGCACTTCCATAGGCATCAGAATATAGTGGTGCCCCAACATCGGTCCCGGTTTCTTTTGCTATTTCCTGCAAGGCTTTCGGGTTCACGCTGCTTTCTATGAATAAACAATTAACCTTTTTCTTGTTTATGAAATCCACTAAATTTGTCCTATCGCTGAGTCCGGCCTCCTGAAGAGTCGAGATACCTTGAAGTGCAATGACTTCGACATCAAAGGATTGCCCCAGGTATCTAAACGCATCGTGACTGGTGATTAAAATTCTCTTTTCTTCAGGTATCGATTTAAGCTGAGATATCGCCCATTTTGAAACTTCCTTCATATCTTCAATAATGGAGCGTTTCTTTGCAATGATCTCTTCTTTTAATTCAGGAAGTTCTTCGATTAAAAATTCCGAAACACCCTCGATACAAATTTCCCAAAGCTTTGGTGAAAACCAAATATGGGGATCCGGGTATTTGTCTTCCTCTTCATCTGAATCTAGAAGAAGCTCCTTTGGGACTGTTGAACTAATTGCATAAGAAGTAACTTTACTCTGACCGTTGCTCAATATTGAGGCCAACTTGCCTTCGAATTTAAGTCCATGATAAATAACCATATCCGCAGTTGATATAGCGGTCATATCATGAGCGGTTGGCTTGTAGGAATGAGGATCAGTCCCGGGTCCCATCAAAGTTACTACACTGCAGGAAGTACCAACCAGCCTGTTGACAATGTCAGCTACTTGCGTGGTAGTGGTAACAATTGAGATCTTTTGTGTGGCATTTAAATCACTTGATTCATTAACCGTACTAGTATCACAACCGGTGGGTAAGATTATGCCTAGCACGGCAGAAATGAGTATGATTGGTAATAGACGTTTCATTTGAATGTACAAATTGTATACTTTGACTAATCAAAGTACTAGTTTTGATTTTCTCTTGTGTCAACCTTCTTGAACTTACAGAATCAAAAAATGGCAACTTCCACGGTAGAAAATTATCTTAAGGAAATTCTAGTAATTACCCTTGAAGAAGAGGTTTCCAAGGTACAGATGGGTCAAGTGGCCAAGGTTCTTGGCGTCACTCCCGGCACCGCAACTTCAATGGCTAAAAGTTTGGAGCGTGATGGTTGGATTAAATATTTTCCCCGTGTAGGTGTATCCTTGACAAGAAAAGGAAGAAAGTTGGCGATGAACATGTTACGCAGACACCGTTTACTCGAGACCTTTCTAGTGGAAACTTTGGGACTGGACTGGAGTGAAATTCATGCAGAGGCCGAGGAGTTGGAGCATGCGATTTCGGAGAAGGTGTTAGAGAAGTTAGATGAATTCCTTGGGCGTCCGCGCTTTGATCCTCATGGAGACCCCATCCCGTCAAAGAGTGGAGTTATCGAGCAATTATCGTCTAAACCCTTGTCGGATTTTGAAATGGATGCGGATCTAAGAATTGAGTCAATTGTAGATCAGGATAAGAAATTCCTGAAGTTTGCCAGGAAGACAAGGCTGGTTCCCGGCCAGCGATTTAAAATAGTCGGTAAAGATGATTGTGCTGATTCTATCACCCTCAAAAACTCAAAAGGAGATCAGGTAAGCCTGGGTTTTCGATCAGCTGAGAAGGTACTTGCTTTACCATTTGAGTCATAAAAGCGAGAAAAGATCTAAAAAAAGTTTGCTCATTAGACTGAAGTCTTTCAAAAAAAACTTTCCGTTTAACTAACCCCCCTCTTACATTATGCCAAGACCCGTAACCTTGTTTACCGGCCAGTGGGCCGATCTTTCCCTACCTGACCTTGCTGCTAAAGCTGCCCAAATGGGCTATGATGGACTCGAGCTCGCCTGTTGGGGAGATCATTTTGATGTCGATAAAGCTG